>Ga0074198_1000216_pt1 | contig 77734 bp, 77 predicted proteins | sample EPASupsiteSAE323_FD_64527 | JGI IMG/M metagenome (GOLD analysis project Ga0074198, IMG submission 64527) | Bioremediated contaminated groundwater from EPA Superfund site, New Mexico - Sample SAE3-23 | ecosystem: Environmental > Aquatic > Deep subsurface > Groundwater > Contaminated ... | reverse complement strand
TGGACGTTCCCAGTGTAGGAGCCACAGAAAATATCATGATGGCAGCCGCCATGACCCCCGGAGCGACCATTATTAGGAACGCAGCCCGCGAACCGGAAATTGTAGATCTGCAAAACTTCTTGAACCGGATGGGAGCTCGTATCAAAGGTGCTGGGCTGGATACAATACGCATTGAAGGGGTGGAAACCCTCGGAAGTGTGGAACATAGCGTGATTCCGGACCGAATTGAGGCAGGCACATTTATGGTTGCTGCTGCAATCAGTCGGGGAGATGTATGGATAGAGAACGTAGTTTGTGAACATTTGCAGCCTCTGGTCGCTAAACTTAATGAGGTAGGGGTCGAGATTATTCCCTGGTCGGGGGGAATCCGCGTTTTAGGTAAACATCGCTATGGTCCTACTGATATTAAAACCATGCCTTATCCAGGATTTCCAACCGATATGCAAGCCCAAATGATGACATTTCTGGCTACCATAGAAGGAACCAGCGTAATTGTTGAAACCATTTTCGAAAATCGTTTTATGCACGTTCCTGAGCTTAGGCGTATGGGGGCTAATATTAAAGTTGAGGGCCGGGTGGCTATCATCAAGGGTAATCAGCATTGGGAAGGTGCAGGTGTAGAATCTACGGACCTTAGGGCCGGGGCTGCCCTCATACTGGCCGGTATTTATGCCCAAGGGGAGACCCAAATTGGGAAACTGGAACACATAGACCGAGGTTATGAAAAAATCCATGAAAAGCTAAAAAATCTTGGAGCGGATGTGGAAAGGATTTCGGTGCCATAAGACACCGAAATCCTTTTTTTGTTACCTTCATAATATTTACATAACGTGTTATAATTTGCTCTATGAACATTAGATTTAAGGGAATGAAGGGAAGCCTGTGAGCCCGAAAAGATCTATTAATAAATTTAGATTAGCGTTGTTACTCTTTATTTTACTGTTATCCATATATCTGTTCCTGCACAGCTCTATTTTTAATGTTACCCAAATCGAAGTTGTTGGTAATAATAAGGTGTCCAAGGCGGAAGTTTTAGCACTCTCAGGTCTGAGTCCGGGAATAAATATTTTTGGGTTTAACGAAGCAGTTTGTTCCCAAACTATCGGAGTACACCCCATGATAAAAAGTGCGGCAATAGAACGTAAGCTGAACAGGACCATAGTTATTAAGATAAATGAAAGACAGATCTGGGCCTTGATTCCATATGGTGATTTATTTTTGTGCATTGATGACACCGGAATTTGTTTCGATAAACTGAATCACGCTACTATTGAGAATATTCCCATTATAACTATGGATCAAATGCCTGAATTTGTTAATCTAGGAAAGGTAGTGAATACTCAGGCTACCGACATGGTGAAACAGGTATGGCAGGCGCTTCCTGCTGATGAACAGAAGCTAATATCGGATTTTCATTATCAGAACCAGGACAATACACTTAAAATTTACACGATCAAGGGTACGGAAATTCTGTTTGGTAATTTAGACCGATTAGATGAGAAAGTAAAAACTTTTGCTCAGGTTATTCAGCTAGAAAATGACATGGAGCGGAAGGGTAACGATACCCTGGAATATGTTGACATACGCTTTAAAGGTGAACCAGTTCTTAAAACTAGAGTATAGAGGTGATAAAAAATGCGGAGTACCAATGGAAAAATATCAATTATGGTTATATGTCTGCTGGTAGGAATAATGCTTTCGGTTCAATTTCGAACTTCGGAGAGTTATGGCCCCAATCTAAGAGATACCAGGGTCGGTGACTTGGCTCTGAAGAATAGTACCTTGAATGATGAAAAGGAAGCTCTATCTGAAGAAGTAGTCTCCTTGCGGGAGAAATTGACCAATGTGGACAGTGGAAGCCAATTAACCGCTGACCTTCAGGCCGAGTTGAAAAAGTCTAATATGGCGGCCGGTCTCATCCCAGTCTACGGACCGGGAATTATTGTGACGTTAAATGACAGCCCGCGTTCGATACAACCGGGTGATGATCCCAATAACCTGCTCGTCCATGATGAGGATATTCTGAAAATCGTTAATGAAATGAAGGCTTCTGGGGCTGAAGCTATTTCGGTTAACGATGAACGTATAACCGCTATGTCAGAAATCAGGTGCGCGGGAACCACCATATTGGTTAATTGGAATAAAATAGCTCCACCCTTTATTATCAAAGCCATTGGAGATCCTCAATTACTGGCCAGTGGATTATCCATACGCGGCGGGCAGATAGAGGTATTAAAATCTTGGGGATTGCAGACTCAGTTGGAAAGAAATGATAGAATTGATATACCTGCATATCATGGGGCATTGAAATTCCAGTTTACTACTCCTAAACAATCAAGTTAAAGGCGGAATAATAACATGTGGTTAATGGTTCTATTTTGTCTGGCAATCGGTTTGTTTGTTGGTTATCACTTGCCGATTTCACTACCTGTGGAAGTTGTTCAATATGTTTCAATTGGAGTATTGGCGGCTCTGGACTCGGTATTTGGCGGTATTCGGGCCTATATGGAAGATTCTTTTGATAATACCATATTTATCAGCGGCTTTTTTACCAACTCTTTACTAGCTGCTGGCTTCGCTTACCTGGGAGATAGACTGGGCCTCGAATTATATCTGGCCGCAGTGGTTGTATTTGGGGTTCGATTATTCCAAAATTTGGGAATAATTCGTCGATATCTATTGAAAAAGTACTGATAAAAAATTCCCGCTAAAAGAGGATAATAGATGCGTTTGTAGTATTTACAAATAAGATATCTTAGAAGGGGTGCTTTAAAATTAGCAAACGCAATATCCTAGTTGGCTTAGATGTAGGGACTAGTGCGATCAAGGCTGCCCTGGGTGAAATTAACCATCTGAACGAAGTTCATGTACTGGGATTGGCTCATGTCCCCTCTTCGGGCTTAAGAAAAGGCAATATTATCGATATCGAAAACACCGCGCGTTCGATCGATGCCTGCTTGAACGAATTGGAAAGATTAACCGGGTTGGAAGTCATGAGTACCATAACTGGTTTTTCAGGCATAAGTATTTCCGCCGTAAACAATCATGCAGTTATTGCCATAGGCAATACTAATTATGAAATAAGCAGCGAAGATAAAGATAGGGTTCTGCACTCGGCCCGGAATATCACCCTGCCTCCTGACAAAACTATTGTCCAAGTTATAGAGAGACAATATATTATTGATGGTTATGATGGGGTCAAAGACCCCTTAGGAATGGTAGGAAACCGTTTGGAATCCGAAGTCCTGGTAATTATCGCGGCTATAGCTGCGCTGCAGAACTTACAGAGAAGCGCCCAGCGAATTAACCTCCATTTCGATCAAATTATTTATAATCAAATACTGGTCGCTGAGTCTGTTCTAATGCCTGCTGAGAAGGAAATGGGAGTAGCAGTTATTGACATGGGGGGAGGAACTACCGAGATAAGTGTCTTTAACCAGGGAGCTATTCTAACAACCTCAGTTCTTCCAATTGGTGGAGATTATATTACTAAAGATTTAGCCATTGTACTTAGGACGTCTATTGAGGAAGCTGTCCGGATTAAAGAGAATTTTGGTGTAGCAGCTCCAGAGCTAGCCAGTGACGAGGTAATCATTAATATGCGCAATATTCAGGGAAGCGAAAGCAAACAAGTTTCCCAGCAATTGGTGGCAGATATTATTTCGGCACGGGTTATGGAAATGCTGGAGATGATTTACACGGAATTACAACAGCTGGCGGATATAGACAAAATGGCCGGTGGAATAGTTTTTACCGGTGGTGGTGCACAACTGGCCGGTTTAGTAGGATTAATGGAAACCTATATGGATATTCCGGTACGTTTAGGAAGACCGGAGAACATCAAAGGATTGGGTGATGATATAAATCTGCCGCAGAATGCCGTAGCTCTAGGTGGTCTAATTTACGGTCTCAAAAATATGGAGCCGGTTTTGGTTGAAGTAGGACCAGGAGTATCGAGTATTTTTAATAAAATAATGTTTTGGTTAAAAGATTTATTTTCTTAATAATTGGAGGAGGGTAAAAGATGCCATTGGATTTTGATGTAGAAATGCAGCGATTTGCCGACATTAAGGTCATAGGCGTGGGCGGTGGAGGCAGCAACGCCATAAACAGGATGATCGAAGCCAATTTAAAAGGGGTCGAATTTATTGCTGTAAATACCGATTCCCAAGCATTGTATCAGTCCAAAGCGGAGAAAAAGATACAGGTAGGGGGCAAACTTACCAAAGGACTTGGTGCAGGTGCTGATCCAGAGGTCGGCATGAAGGCGGCTCTGGAAAATGAAGATGAAATTATTAAAGCCTTGCAAGGGGCTGACATGGTATTTGTGACTGCTGGTATGGGCGGCGGAACGGGCACTGGCGGGGCTCCGATAATAGCCCGATTGGCTAAACAAATTGGGGCGCTTACAGTTGGAGTAGTTACCAAACCATTTTTATTTGAAGGCAGGAAGAGAAATATTCAAGCTGAAAAGGGCATTCAGGCCCTGCGGGATGAAGTCGACAGTTTGATTACCATTCCTAACGATCGTTTACTGCAGGTGGTTCAAAAAAATACCGGCTTGAATGACGCCTTCAGAATAGCGGACGATATACTGCGGCAAGGTGTGCAGGGCATCTCCGATCTGATCGCCATACCGGGCCTGATCAATTGCGATTTTGCCGATGTGCAGACCGTTATGAAAAATACGGGCTCTGCTTTAATGGGAATCGGTCAGGCCAAAGGTGAGAATCGGGCGGCTGAGGCAGCTCGTCAGGCCATTTCCAGCCCGTTGCTGGAGACCTCGATTGAGGGTGCCAAAGGAGTATTATTTAATATAACCGGCGGAGAGGATCTGACCCTGTTCGAAATTCAAGAGGCGGCAGCAATTATCCATGAATCAGCTGATGCTGAAGCCAATATTATATTTGGTGCCAACACTGATGAGAGTCTGGGTGATGAGGTCAGAGTTACCGTCATAGCAACCGGATTTGATAGTCCTCGGCTGGCTCCCAGTGAACCCATGCAGCGTTCGCGGACGGTTAAACCCCCGCATTCATTCCTGGATAGGAATGATCTGGAAATACCGCCTTTTGTATTAAAACACAAATAGAAATACATAATTGCAACTAGAAGGCTGGTCAGGCTTATTGCTAAGACCAGCCTTTTATCGTCGCTAGAGCCTTGAGTTTGTCATCAGGTTGGTTAAGAATACAATCTTATGTACAGAATGTCCAGTTTCGTACTGGGCGTGTGCAGCCTTCGACTATTACCCTTTGCAGGGATTCCAAACATTTGACTTGTTCCCCGACCGAAACCATGTTACCCCTTTATTTAGCGTGCATTGGATTTCGAGGTTTTTTATCGACCAAAAATAGGTTAAAGTATATATTTTCCATATTATTGACTCTATCTACTGGAAAATAATGCAAACAGGCATTTAATAGCAAAAGATGCCGCTTTACTATGGCAGTAAACAACAAATATAGCCTGCCTCATCTAGTATAATTTGGCACACATACTTGAATATTACAGTCATATTAGTTAAAGGAAGCAATACTATGCCAGAGTGTGGAATTGTTTGCGATTAGGATTCATTTTTATTGAATATGGGTGATGATTTGGAACAACCAAAGGTCTATGCCGATGTTTCCTTTCTAATCAACTTTTCTATGGATTTTATGATCCTCTGGGCAACAGCCAAACTCAGCGGAACTCCGGTAAAATACAAACGATTCATGGGTGTCGCTATTTTGGGAGGAATATATGGCGTAGCTTATTTAGTGCCGGAGTTGAGCTTTTGGTACAGTCTGCCCATAAAAATAATATTCTCCTTTCTTATGATCATACTTGCCTTGTCACCACGAGGATGGCAGGAATTTAAGAAAAACCTCATTAATTTCTATGCGGTGAGCTTTTGTATGGCTGGTGCCACCATTGCAGTTTCCTGTCTAGGGGGAAAGGGCAACCAGGGGATATCTTTTTATTATTGGTGCTTACTGGGAGGGATTGGCTGTGCGATCTTCCTGGGCAAGCAGGCGGGAAAATACCTCACCCAAAAAATTCTGCCTGCATTACTAAAATACCGGGTAGAATTGCACTTTGAAAAAAAAACATGTACAGGAGAGGGATTTCTTGATACCGGCAATACCCTGCGCGATCCTATTACCCAGCGCCCGGTGGTGGTGGCGGAATATGATTTGGTAAAGGACTGTTTCCCTGATGATTGTAAGGCCGCTATCGAAAATTATGATGACGAGAATGACGTTCTCCAGGCCTTGAGTAAAAGCAGTTGGGCCAATCGTTTACGCCTTATTCCCTACACCTCAATTGGTCAAAAAAACGGATTAATGGTCGGCTTTCGCTGCGATGCAATGGTTGTCGATCCTGGCCAAATTAATCTGCTCTATAAAAACCTGGTGGTGGGTGTATATCAGGACCACCTTGGGGCTGCTGACAGTTATCAATTGCTTATTCCAGCAGAAATAATACAGAAAGTATAGGGGGAATGTTTGATGAGATTTAGAGAGAGGTTAGCTGCCTGGAGAATGATCTTGCTCAAGTGGTACATAAACCGAAAGATACCCCAATATGTGCATTATATCGGCTCGGCAGAGATTCTGCCGCCCCCCTTAAAAGAGCAGGAAGAGGTATTTTTAATCAACAAATTAGACCAGGGTGATATGAGTGTAAAGAGTACTCTAATTGAACATAATCTGCGCCTGGTAGTTTATATAGCCAAGAAATTCGAAAATACCGGCATTAATATTGAGGATCTAGTATCAATCGGCACCATAGGCTTGATAAAGGCCGTAAACACCTTTGAACCCAAAAAAAACATAAAACTGGCCACCTATGCCTCACGTTGCATTGAAAATGAAATATTAATGTATCTGCGGCGCAACCTGAAAAATCGTGCCGAAGTTTCTCTCGATGAACCGCTCAACATTGATTGGGACGGCAATGAACTTTTACTTTCCGATATATTGGGCACCGAAGGCGACATGATTTATAAGAAAATAGAAGGAGAAGTAGAGAAGTCTTTACTTTGGCAGGCTATGCACAAACTTAATACCAGGGAGAATACCATAATTAAATTACGATTTGGGTTAAACGATGGAACCGAAAAGACTCAGAAAGAGGTTGCCGATATACTGGGCATATCCCAATCCTATATCAGTCGCCTGGAGAAAAGAATTCTAAAACGCCTCCAGAGAGAAATACGTAAGATTGAATAACCTATAATTATTTCCTTAAAAACCAACGAGCCTGAAGAGAGGCTCATTTATTTGGCTTAATACCAGTAATTACCAGGCGGCGCCGAATAATAACTTACAGAAAAGCCAATAATTAATAATACATTGTGCCTGGCCCATTAACTTTTTAGCTTTTGACTTTTAAATGGACTCCCCCTGCGGGTACTTCCCCCTTCGGGGACTACTGATGTGAACTTCGTAAACGATTAAGGTTGCAACTATGTACTATACACTGTCCACTATCCACTATATATAGTAACTAGGAAGGGGTGGCTTTTTGATCACCAAAGTTGAGATTTGCGGGGTCAATACCTCCAAATTACCCGTATTAAAAAATGACGAAATGCGAAAGCTTTTCAACGAAATGCAGCAGGGCCAGACCCAGGCCCGGGAACGCTTGATTCACGGCAACCTAAGGCTGGTTCTGAGCGTAATCCAGCGGTTCAATAATAGAGGCGAATTTGTCGATGATTTATTCCAGGTGGGATGTATTGGGCTTATTAAAGCGATTGATAATTTCGACTTGAGTCAGAATGTTAGATTTTCCACTTATGCAGTTCCCATGATAATAGGAGAAATTCGCAGGTATTTGCGAGACAATAATCCGGTACGCGTATCCCGATCCTTACGAGATATTGCCTATAAAGCTCTACAGGTACGGGAGCGCCTCCTGGCAGATAATTCTACTGAACCAACCATCGCCCAAATAGCTGAGAAATTGGAAGTGCCCAGAGAAGAGGTAGTCTTTGCCCTTGATGCCATTCAGGAACCGGTATCGCTTTTTGAACCTATCTACAATGATGGTGGAGACCCTATCCTGGTCATGGATCAGATTAGTGACGACAAAAACAGTGACTCCTTATGGTTGGAGTCTATAACTATAAACGAAGCAATGAAAAAATTAAACGAACGAGAAAAACACATCGTAGCGCTGCGTTTTTTTAATGGGAAGACTCAGATGGAAGTAGCAGATGAGATTGGAATATCACAGGCTCAGGTTTCAAGATTGGAAAAGGCCGCATTGAAACAGTTGAAAAAATATGTTTAGCCAGGGAGGAATGCAAGGTGAAAAGAAGTCTGTTATTGGTGTTCCTAACCGCACTGATATTGGCTATATTGGTACCTCTTTCTATCAACATAACTCAGAGTGAACCGGCCTTCACCCGCGACAACTTGATCTTTATTCATACCGCCGCCAATAGTCAGTAGATATTAATGGTGCCAGGCACCAAACTAACTAACTTATTATGAGTACAAATGCCTCCTATCACCCGGTAACGGGCAATAGGAGGCGTTATTATTTTTGCGGATGGCTGAATTAAACTTACTATTTCATCAAATTTGGACACTTGGCCCGTAGTATATCTGCGAATTCATCCTTCTTATCAGGAGAGATCAAGAGTGAATAATAAGCAGTGTCTTTCTTATATCCTATATCCAGTCGGTCTGCGGATAAAGCTGGTCCTTTAATAAAAAGATAATCACAAATACCATGATTCGGTTGAATTTTGATGATCTGCGAAAGTGCTATCTTCCATGTTATTGGTCCGCTTCGAACCAATAGATGTTCTTCGGTAATGGTATAGTTCGTAACAAAACCTATCCAAATAAATAGAATGACTATCATTGCCAACAAAATCCTTAATAATTCAGGCAAACTGCTATCCAATATGCCATTTATACATACAATAATAGTTAATATCCCAACTGCGACCATCCACCAGTCTCTTTTGGAAGAATAATACATTATGAATGCCCTCCAATGCCAACCTATTTCACTTTAACTACCCACTCTTACTAACATTTATTGTATAATACATTAAATAGTAAGTCCATAATATAATTTTAAGGTATAATATGGTAGGCGAGACATTAAGTGGTATAGAGAATTATTGGGAGGTAACTAAAATGAATACTTCTATTCCTATCCAAGCTCCCATGGGTACTCCCCCCTCGTTTCCGAATTTTTATGTTTTAGCTTGGTCATTACTAAATTTTGCAATACTTATTGCTATTGTGGTGCTTATATTTCGATACCTAAAACGAAAAATGACTATCGGAATCAATTATTAAATAGGCTGGATAGCTTAATATCATTACTTCAGCACAAAAATGACAATTAAAGGGGGGCAAGAACCGTCCCCACTTGCTCCCCAAATTTAACAATGCCTACTGCGTGAGTTAAATTGTCCTGTATAGACAGGACTTTTTTGTGTTAAAATTTCAATAAAATGGGCGGAGATGTGGCATGGATAATAAAAGACCGGCACGTCTGGTGTGGGACACTGCGTTTAATGAGGAATGTTGGCAGACGGAACGCTCCATCCGGGAAATACAAAAGGTATTAATTAATCCGGTTTTTGATGACCAGGCTTACTTTGAAGAAATAGAAGTTCCAGCCAAGACTGATAATATAGACAATCTATATTATTACGGCAACAATTATGATTTGCTCTGTAATCTAGCTCAATCAGAAGATAATAATAAAATTGACCTCATCTATATTGATCCACCATATATGAGTGAACTCGATTATCATTCCAACATAAGCATCGGTAATGACTCACATATACAACAAATTAATCGAGATGCATTTCAAGATAGATGGCCGCTGGGTCTGGATTCCTATTTGGACATGATGTATTGCCGTCTCAAATTAATGCGACAGGTGCTGGCCGATACGGGCAGCATCTTTGTGCATGTAGATTGGCACGCCAGTCATTATGTCAGAGTGCTTTTGGACGAGATATTTGGACGGGAAAATTTTATTAATGAGATTGTCTGGTGCTTTTCCGGGGGAAGCAGTTCCCGCAAGTATTTCCATCGCAAACACGATTTGATCTTCTGGTATGCCCAGAGTTCCAATTATGTATATAACCCGCAACATCGTCCGTATACCCAGGGGACCATACAACGTGGACTGACCAATGTAAAGGGCGACCGCTATAAACTGCATGAAGAAGGAGCTCTAATGCAGGATTGGTGGGTTGATATCAATAAAATATTAAGCCCTACCGCTTACGAAAACCTTAAATTCCCCACTCAAAAACCTAAAGATTTAATTAGGCGGCTGGTTGCCTCAGCCTCAAAACCAGGTGATGTGGTGGCTGATTTCTTTGCCGGGTCCGGTAGTCTTGCGGAAGTATGCAATGAGATGGGAAGGAACTGGATACTAAGCGATAACAGTAAACTAGCCCTGCAAACTTGTTTTTACCGTCTAATCAGGTCAGGATCGCCGGCATTTGTTATTATGGGTGATAAAAGCCATCCTTCCGAAAATCAGGGAGGCGAGTTGTCGCTAATGAAACCTATTGTGCAAGTTGTTGACGAGAAAAAAATTCTGGTTAATATTGGCATAGAAAATTTTAGCCCAGCTAATTTGGATAAACAAACTATTAAAGGTGATTTTGCCGACTATATCGAGTTCTGGGAAATTGATCCGAATTATAATGGTGAATATTTTAATTCCCGCTATCAAGTGATCAGAGAGAAACAGAGATATAGGGCAAGCATAGCTTTGAACATAGTTTTTCCGACAACGGTTGTCAGCGACATAAAAATAGCTGTCAAAGTTTGGGATGTTTGGGCCAATCAGACCATAGCAGTTGTAAGTATTTAGACAAAATCATCCCCTGTACTTAAGGCAGGTTTTAACAGGACCGGTTATATGCGTTGAACCGGTCCTGCTCTTGACTAGTAGCGATTGCGCAGTTTACTGCCGAGTAAATACACCCCGGCTATGGCGGTAGCGTGCAGAGCCCACCAACCAGGCTCCATAAGACTGAAGGTTCCTGGATCAACCTTATCTTCGCTGCGTAGATTTTTAACGATAGCATCCTTATAATCTGTAAAATCTGAAAGCATTCATTATCCCTCCTAATATAATAATTCTTAAAATAATTAATATTATATTTTCCCCGGCATCCTATATTTTAAGAAAGCAAATTGTCCCAGAATGAATTTAAATGCTTCTAACTTGCATAGTTATGGTTTTTATGTTATCAATTGCTTTAGAGGTTAATATAGGCTGTATAATATTACCATTCATGTTATGATGAAAAAATATTAAGGTCATCATGAATGAGGTGGTAGGGATGAACAAGATTGAACTGGCGTGTATATATTTCTTTCACACCCTTAATGGAGTAGGGAACCGAACTCTGTGGAAAATCAAACAAGAGTTTGGAACCTTTCAGAGGTGTTTTGAAGCAGACCAAGGCAGCTTGCATAATTCGTTGTTTCCGACCTCAGTCCAAGCCGCTATGGCGGAAGCCAAGCACCATGCGGATCCACTGCTGCTGTTAGAGAAGCTGCTAGCGAATGCTATAAATATATGCTGTGTTGAAGATGAAGATTATCCTGAGCTCCTGCGCAGTATTTACGATCCACCCTACATATTCTACTACCGGGGAAGATTAGAAATACTTAAAGAGTTCTGTATAGGTGTGGTTGGATCGCGGGCTGCCACCAGCTATGGCAGAATCCAGGCTCGCCGCTTTGGGATTGAATTGGCTAGGCAGGGGATGGTAGTAGTTAGTGGTATGGCGCGGGGGATTGACACTGAAGCCCACCAGGGGGCATTAGAGGCAGAGGGGAAAACGGTCGCTGTTTTAGGCAGCGGACTCAATGTGGTCTACCCGCCGGAAAACCGGAGATTGTTTGATCGTATATGTGAGAGCGGACTAGTTATTAGTGAGTTCCCACCCCATACCCATCCGGAACCAGGCAATTTTCCAGTTAGAAACCGTACCATTTCAGGTCTTAGCCGGGGGGTGCTGGTAGTTGAAGCTAAACAAAGGAGCGGTGCCCTGATAACCGCTGACTTTGCTCTGGAGCAGGGACGTGAGGTTTTTGCCATTCCAGGTCCTATTAACAGCAAAAACAGTGCAGGAACCAATTATCTTATTAAACAGGGGGCGTGCCTGGTAAGTTGTATCGAAGATATTCTTGATGATTATGGTTTAAATGATTTGCCTGAAGTCAGACAGGGAGAACTTTTCTTTGATCTGGATAATGAAGAGTCAGCCTTTTTGGAGAATATGGGTCATGAGGCGGTGCATTTTGATGCTTTAATTGCAGCCACTGCATTAAGCATGGGGCAATTGAGCACTATGCTTCTAAAAATGGAATTGAAAGGCATAATTCGAGCATTGCCCGGTAACTACTATGTAAAGATTTAGAAGTCATTAGATGAGAATCTCTCCAGACTCTTTCAATGTCTGTTTTGGGGAGGATAAAAATAAAGAGGTGATATTTTGGCGGAAAGCACTCTGGTTATTGTTGAGTCAGCAGCGAAAGCCAAGACTATAGCTAAATTTCTGGGCAAAAATTATCGAGTTAAAGCCTGTGTTGGTCATATTAAAGATCTACCCCGCAGCAAACTGGGTATAAATATAGAAAATGACTTTGAACCTCAGTATATTACTATACGGGGCAAAGGCGATCTTCTTAAAGACATTAAATCCGAGTCGCAGAAATCCAAGCGCGTACTGCTAGCTACTGACCCGGATCGTGAAGGGGAGGCCATTGCTTGGCATTTGCAAAATTATATGAAAATTCCGGAAGGTTCCAAATGTCGTATCGAGTTTAACGAGATTACATCTGATGCCATTAAACAAGCTATTAAAACTTCACGCCCGGTGGATATGGATCTAGTCAATGCTCAGCAGGCCCGCCGAGTATTGGACCGACTGGTTGGTTATAACCTGAGTCCGCTGCTGTGGAGCAAAGTACGCAAAGGTTTAAGTGCGGGTCGAGTGCAATCAGTAGTGGTTAGGGTGATATGCGAACGTGAAAAGGAAATAAATGCCTTTATATCGGAAGAATATTGGACCATAGAAGCCGTTTTGAGCGCCAAAAAGAGCAAAAGCTTTGCGGCCAAACTGCTATCTTATAAAGGTGCCAAGCTTGAGATAAATGGGGAAAGTGAGCAGCAACGAGTCATCGACTATTTGCAATCTGCAGCATATCGCTTAAAAACTATGGAGAAGAAAGAGAAGCGTCTTAAAGCTAAACCTCCTTTCATAACCAGTACTATGCAGCAGGAGGCCAATAAAAGATTAGGATTTTCTCCAAGTAAAACCATGCGTATGGCCCAGGAACTATACGAAGGGCTGGATTTGGGAAAAAAAGAGACCGTAGGTTTAATCACCTACCTTCGTACTGATTCCACTCGTATAGCTAGTGTTGCCCAGGCGGAAGCCCTGGAATACATTAAGGCCGAGTATGGACCCGATTACGCGCCGACTGCTCCCAATGAATACAAAAGCCGCAAATCAGCTCAGGACGCCCATGAAGCGATCCGGCCGTCATCTGTTTTGCGTACTCCCGAAAGCATAAAAGCCTATCTCGGCAGGGATCAGCACCGTCTGTACAAACTGATCTGGGAACGATTTATAGCCAGCCAGATGACCAGTGCAGTATTTGATACCGTGTCCGCTGATATAGAAGCGGGTGAATATGGTCTGCGCGCTAATTCTTCGCAGTTAAAATTCCCGGGTTACAAAAGGGTCTATCATGATACCGAGGAAGACGAAATAAAAAATCCTATTCCCGATTTGAAGCCCGGTCAAGCCCTTGACCTTAAGGAATTAATGCCCGAGCAGCATTTTACCCAGCCTCCGCCCCGCTACACCGACGCCAGTCTGGTAAAATTGCTGGAAGAAAAGAATATTGGCCGGCCCAGCACCTATGCCCCGATTATTGAAACCATACTGAAACGTCATTATGTAGAACGTCAAAACAAACAATTTGTACCTTCGGAATTAGGTTTCATCGTAGTTGATTTACTGACCCAGCACTTTAGCAACATTTTGGAAACCCAGTTTACGGCCAAAATGGAAGAAGAACTTGATCGTATCGAAGACGGGCAGCTGAATTGGAAAGGGGTTATCCGGGATTTCTACGGTCCTTTTAATGCGGATCTGGAAAAAGCTCAGGACTTGATCGAAAAGGTTGAAATAAAGGATGAAGAAGCAGGCAAAGACTGCATTAAATGTGGCCGACCCATGTTTATAAAATATGGACGCTTTGGAAAATTTATTGCCTGTTCCGGTTTTCCCGAATGCCGACATACCGAATCACTCAATGAAGAGGCCGGGGTTGGCTGTCCATTTTGCGGTGGAGCGGTAGTTGCCCTCAAATCTAAAAAGGGCCGTAAATACTACGGATGTAAAAACTACCCGGAATGTAATTTCCGTTCCTGGAATAAGCCTACCGGGGAAAAATGCTCTGTCTGTGGAGATGCCATTGTGGAAAAGCTAAATAAGAATAAAGAAGTGGAACTGATTTGCCAGAATCCAGAATGCAAACACCGCCCAGAAAAGGAGAACTAAATTGTCAGTAGTTCATGTAATTGGAGGAGGTCTGGCCGGTTCGGAAGCAGCCTACTATATAGCCAAAGCTGGATTAGAGGTAAAACTTTGGGAAATGAGGCCCCAGCAGCAGACGCCTGTACATAAGTCCGGCCAGTTAGCGGAACTAGTGTGCAGTAACTCGCTTAAGTCGGAATTAGACAATACTGCTCAGGGTTTACTCAAAGAAGAAATGAGAGGGATGGGGTCCTTAATTCTGCAGTGTGCGGACCAGACCAGGGTTCCTGCCGGATCAGCACTGGCTGTAGATAGGGAGCGTTTTTCGGAATTGGTTACGAACCGGGTAGAGTCTCATCCTGGGATTGAAATTATTCGTGAGGAAGTTAAATATTTACCTGTGAACGAACCAACCATCGTTGCCACTGGACCTCTGACCGCTGGGCCGCTTTTTGCAGAACTAACCCGCATTAGCGGGGAGGAGAACTTATATTTTTATGATGCGATAGCCCCCAGCGTAACCTTGGAGAGCTTGAATAAAGATAAAATATTCAAGTCTTCACGCTACGACAAGGGTACAGATGACTATTACAACTGTCCTATGAGCCAAGCGGAATATGAGGAATTCTACCACAGTCTGGTAGATGCTGATGTCCAAGAAGGTCACAGTATAGACAAACGATTCTTTTTTAATGGCTGTATGCCTGTGGAAGTAATGGGCCGGCGGGGTATAGATACTCTAAGGTTTGGTCCCATGCGGCCGGTAGGATTATTGGATCCACGCACTGGTAAAAGAGCTTGGGCAGTTGTCCAACTACGCCAGGAAAATCAAGAGGGCACTGTCTATGGATTGGTAGGATGCCAAACCCGTCTGAAATGGGGGGACCAGGCTCGAGTTTTTCGGCTCATACCTGGTCTTGAAAATGCTGAATTTGTACGCTATGGAGTAATGCATCGAAATACCTACATAAAGAGCCCCCAATTGCTGGAGCCGACCTTGCAGTTTAAAAAAAATCCGAATCTATTATTTGCCGGGCAGATCACGGGGGTAGAAGGATACATGGAATCGGCAGCAACTGGTATACTGGCCGGCATTAATATGGTCCGTCATATCAGGAAGCAAGATATGCTGGTAATGAGCAATTGCACCATGCTGGGAGCACTCGTAGGGTTTATCACCGATACCGGTTCCAAAGACTTTCAACCCATTAACGCTAATTTTGGAATCCTGCCGGCCTTACCGAGTCCCATAAGAGATAAGAAAATACGGTATGAGGAATATGTTAAACGCTCTCGGAATATAATGGCTGATGTAAAAAAAGTATTAATCTAACAGGTTATTTCGGAGTGCGACACGGGGACGGTTCTCCTGTCGCACAGAACAGCCGAATAAATGCGCGACAGGAGAACCGTCCCCGTATCGCACTTGTGTCCGATAATAGAAATCCAGTTGGAGGTGGATATCGTGCTGACCACGCATGTTGAAGATTTCCTGACCCACTTACGAGTGGAAAAGAGTGCCTCCAGTTTAACCCTGATCAGTTATAGAACCGACCTGGCTCAATTTTTTGAATTTGTTGCTGCTCATTGCCAGGTTGATAAAGATGCCATTCCCTTGGCTTGCCTCAATCACTTGACGGTTAGAGAATATATTGGGCAGATGCAGAAGCATGATTTGTGCAGGTCAACCATCGCCCGTAAATTAGCATCTTTAAGGTCTTTTGTCAAATATCTTTGCCGGGAGAATGTACTAGAAGGTAATCCTATCGCCAATATTTCTACCCCGAAACTGGAAAAGAAATTGCCCCGGTTTCTATATCCGGTAGAAACAGGTCTTTTAATGGACGCACCTGACACCAGCCAGGTGGCAGGGCTCCGGGACAAAGCCATATTGGAGACCCTGTATGCCGCCGGGGTTAGGGTTAGTGAGCTGGTTGGCATTAATATACCTGATCTGGAATTGGATGAAAGATGGATAAAAATAAGGGGAAAAGGTAATAAGGAACGACTGGCTCCGCTCGGCCAGCAAGCGAAGGACGCCATTGAGAGTTACGTTAGGCGTGCTCGGCCGTACCTGTTAGCGGCCAGCGATTCCGCCACGGAGGCCTTGTTTTTAAATAAATCCGGCACTCGTCTTTCGGTTAGGAGCATTAGGAACATAATCAATAAGTACGTAACCCAGTTAGCATTAAACCAAAAGGTTAGTCCGCATACCCTTAGACATTCATTTGCCACCCACCTATTAAATGGCGGGGCAGACTTGCGATCAGTACAGGAACTTTTGGGTCATGTCAAGTTGTCTACTACTCAGATTTACACTCATCTTACTAAAGACAGGATCAAAACAATTCATGACGAAACACATCCGCGGAGGTGATATATTTGTTTGAAGCAACTACTATAGTGGCGGTTAAAAAGGGTGAAATTATGGCTATTGCCGGGGATGGTCAGGTTACCTTTGGGCAGAACATTGTAATGAAAAACAATGCCGTTAAAATCAGGAAGATATATGAGGGTAAAGTGGTAGCAGGATTTGCTGGATCAGTAGCCGATGCTTTTATGCTCTTTGACAAGTTTGAAGAAAAATTAAAAGAAACTAGCGGTAATCTAACCAGGGCTGCGGTGGAAATCGCCAAAGAGTGGCGCAGCGATCGGATCCTACGCAAATTGGAAGCCCTGTTGATCGTCGCTGATCGGGACCGGATGTTTATCATATCCGGCAATGGTGAAGTTATTGAACCGGATGATGGTATAACCGCGATTGGATCAGGAGGATCCTATGCTCTGGCTGCCGCCCGAGCCCTGGCGCGTTTTACCGATATGCCCGCTCCGGAAATAGCGCGCGAGGCTTTAAAAATTGCTGGAGAAATCTGCGTGTTCACTAACGATCGGATTACGGTCGAAGTAGTCGAATAGACAAATTGAGCAAAGGAGATATTCGAATTGCAAAATCTAACGCCGAAAGAAATTGTAGAGGAACTTGATAAATATATTATTGGCCAAAAAGATGCCAAAAAGGCGGTCGCAATAGCTCTGCGCAACCGCTATCGCCGCAAATTGCTGCCCGATGAATTAAGCGACGAGATATATCCTAAGAATATTATCATGATTGGTTCTACAGGAGTTGGCAAGACGGAAATTGCCCGACGTTTGGCTAAGTTGGTTAAGGCGCCTTTTATAAAGGTGGAAGCCAGCAAATTCACCGAAGTTGGTTATGTCGGGCGTGATGTGGACTCCATGATCAGGGATCTGGTTCAGACTTCTCTGCGCATGGTCAAACAGGAAAAAATGGAAGAGGTTGCGGAAAAGGGCGCGATATTAGCGGAAGAGAAAATAATTGACTATCTGCTGCCACTTCCCGAAAGACATAATAAGGGCAATAAAAATCCCTTAGCCTTTTTGATGGGTCAAACCCAGGAAGAACCTCAGGATGACGACCTTTACCGCCGCCGTCTGCATGATACCGAAAAGCAGAGGGAGATTATGCGGCAAAAATTAATGCGCAAAGAACTGGAAGAAGAAATCATCGAAATTGAAGTAGAGGAAAAGAATAATTCGTTCATTGAATTACTTTCGGGGTCTGGGGCTGAAGAAATGGGAGTCAACTTACAAGATGTCATGGGTGGACTTCTTCCCAAGAACATTAAGAAAAGGAAACTGAAAGTTGAAGAAGCTCGCAAAATTTTGAGTTATGAAGAAGCAGCACGCCTCATTGATGCAGACGAAGCAAACCGGGAAGCTATTAGAAGAGTCGAAGAAGATGGGCTGGTTTTCCTGGATGAGATAGACAAAATAGCCGGCAAGGAGGGTTCGCACGGTCCTGACGTTTCTAGAGGGGGGGTGCAGCGAGATATATTGCCAATTATCGAAGGATCGACGGTGATTACCAAGTATGGACCGGTCAAGACCGATCATATTCTATTCATTGCTGCGGGAGCATTTCATGTCAGTAAACCATCCGACTTGATACCGGAATTGCAGGGAAGATTTCCTATTCGGGTAGAATTGGAAAGTCTCAAGAAGGATGATTTAAAGAGAATTCTAACCGAACCTCATAATTCGTTGCTCAAACAATATACCGCTTTATTGTCTACGGAAAAAGTTACCCTGACCTTTTCCAGCGACGCAGTTGATTATATTGCCGAAATAGCATTTGAAGTCAATGCCCGGACCGAGAATATTGGGGCTCGCCGGCTCCATACTATCATGGAAAAGGTATTGGAGGACTTGTTATTTGAGGCACCTGATATGCGGGGCCAGGCGATCAGCATTGATAGGGAGTATGTTGAAGTAAGGCTGAAGAAGATAGTGCAAGATGAAGATCTGAGTCGATATATCCTATAGTTAGGCACAAAGTGTCAAGGGGACGGGGGTGTTGACACCCTCGATTATTGATCCCCAAAGGGTGTCAACAACCCCGTCCCCTTGACACTTAAACGGTATATTGTTGGGACGAACCCCCCGGCTAATCTTGCCAAAGGTAATGCACTTGTGATATATTATCATATGACGATTTCGCACGCTATCTGACCGCTGGGAATGTGCTCACTGAGTCTCCCAAGGGATGAAGAAGCGGAGGATTAAAACAAATAGGAGGTGTGGCCGGTGTCAGTAATTACAATGAAACAGCTGCTGGAAGCAGGTGTTCACTTTGGACACCAGACGAGAAGATGGAACCCTAAGATGGACCGCTATATCTATATGGAGAGAAACGGCATCTACATTATTGATTTGCAGCAGACCGTGAAGAAATTTGATGAAGCTTATAATTTTATCAAAGAGGTGGTTGCAGGAGGCAAAGGAGTACTTTTCGTCGGTACCAAGAAGCAGGCTCAGGAGACCATTAAAGATGAAGCTAAACGGTGCGAAATGTTTTTTGTTAATCAGCGCTGGTTAGGCGGTATGTTGACCAATTACAAAACTATTCGCAAACGTGTATTTAGATTAAAAGAATTGGAAAAAATGGAAGCAGACGGAGCATTTGAGGTGCTCAGTAAAAAGGAAGTTGCCAAACTCAGAAATGAATGGGAAAGACTGGAGAGATTCTTAGGCGGTATTAAGGATATGGATAAACTGCCGGGAGCAGTTTTTGTGGTTGACCCGCGCAAGGAAAAGATCGCGGTGGCCGAAGCTCGCAAGCTCCATATACCGGTAGTTGCTATTGTGGATACGAATTGCGATCCCGATGAAATTGATTATGTGATACCCGGAAATGATGACGCCATTCGCGCAGTAAGATTAATTTCAGCTAAAATAGCTGATGCAGTTTTAGAAAGCAAACAGGGAGAACAAATTACCGGATAAGGTTTACGAGAAGGGTGAATGGGTTTTCCTGTACACCCTTTTTTTTATGAGAAAAGCTATAATATTAGAGGAGGTTTTTCAGGTGGAAGTTACAGCAGGTATGGTAAAAGAATTGCGGGAGAGAACCGGTGCTGGCATGATGGACTGTAAAAAGGTATTGGTGGAGACCTGCGGCGATATAGAAAAAGCTATCGATGAGCTCCGGACCAAGGGTTTGGCCAAAGCGGCTAAAAAGGCCGGCCGGATAGCCAGTGAAGGTGTTGTTATGTCTTATATACACGGTAAAGGTCGCATTGGAGTTATGGTCGAGGTAAACTGTGAGACTGACTTTGTAGGAAACACCGATCAGTTCAAGCAGCTGGCTTATGATATAGCTATGCAGATTGCCGCTTCTAATCCAGATTATATTTCACGTGAAGAAGTGCCGGCAGCCGAATTGGACCGGGAACGGGAAATTATAAAAGCCCAGGCTCGGGAAGAAGGAAAACCGGAAAAAGTTATAGAAAAGATGCTGGATGGGCGAATCGAAAAATATTTTAAAGAACACTGTCTGTTAGAACAGCCCTTTATTAAAGATCAAGATAAAACTATCCAGGAGCTGGTTCATGAAAATGTGGCCAGAATAGGCGAGAACATTACAATTCGCAGATTCGCTCGCTACGAGCTTGGGGAAGGCATTGAAAAGGAACAAAGTGATTTTGCGGCTGAGGTAATGGCTCAGATTAAAGCCTAAGTACAAGCAAATTAAATATCAAGGTTAAGATGGAATCTGGGAGGGTAGCAATTGCATAATCCCAAATATAAAAGAGTGATATTAAAACTCAGCGGGGAGGCCCTGGCAGGCGAGAAGGGCTATGGCATAGAACATGGAGTCTTAACATCCATTGCCCGGCAGGTAGTTGAGGTAACGCAAAAGGGCGTGGAGGTAGCGATCGTGGTCGGCGGGGGCAATATTTGGCGTGGGGTCTCGGGAAGTGCCAAAGGAATGGATCGAGCTACTGCTGATTACATGGGAATGTTGGCCACAGTTATCAATTCTCTGGCTATGCAGGATGCATTAGAGAACGAAGGAATGGTAACCCGAGTTATGTCGGCCATTGAGATGAAAGAAGTTGCTGAGCCGTACATTAGACGCCGGGCTATGCGCCATCTGGAAAAAGGTCGAGTAGTGATCTTCGCTGCCGGAACCGGAAATCCCTACTTTTCCACTGATACGACGGCCGCCTTAAGGTCGGCCGAAATAGAAGCTGAAGCCATTCTAATGGCGAAGAAAGTCGATGGTGTCTATGATTCCGACCCGGTTGGTAATCCGTCAGCGGTCAAATTTAATCGTTTGGATTACATTGATGTAATCAAACGGGGTCTAGGAGTAATGGACTCCACCGCAGCTTCTCTGTGTATGGACAATAACATACCAATTATTGTATTTGATTTAACTAAAGAAGGTAATATTCTTAAGGCAGTAATGGGTGAGGATATTGGCACCTATGTAGGGAGGTAATAGAATGATAGATGATATTATGGAAGATGCCGAAAGCAGAATGAACAAAGCCATAGAACACTTAAACAGCGATTTTGCTGGGATGAGGGCTGGAAGGGCTAATCCGGCTATGGTTGATAAATTAATGGTTAACTATTACGGAACCCCAACCCCGCTCAACCAGATAGCTAATATAAATGTACCGGAAGCTCGATTACTGATAATAAACCCTTGGGATAAAGGAAGTATTGTCGATATTGAGAAGGCCATAATGAAATCCGATCTGGGGGTAAACCCTAATAACGATGGCAATGTTATTAGAATTAATTTACCCCAGTTAACTGAAGACCGGAGAAAAGACCTGGTTAAAGTAGTAAAGAAACGAGCCGAGGAAGGCAAAGTAGCTATACGTAATATCAGAAGAGAAGCCAACGATTTGCTCAAGGTCAGTGAAAAAGATAAATTGATTTCTGAAGATGCCAGTAAAAAAGGACTTGACGATATTCAAAAAGTTACCGACAAATTTATTAAAGACATAGACTACATACTGCAGCTCAAAGAAAAAGAAATTATGGAAGTCTAACCAATGCTTCCTATTGACTGGCCTATTATAATTGTACGGTTATAGCATCGATTTAGCGCCCCCTTTTACGGGGGTTTTATTTATCAAACGCCTCTGACAAGGTCCCGACTGAGAGGCGTTTGATAAATAAAACGCTCGCGGCGCGATGCACTCAAAACGCAAATGGAAGGCGCTAGTGCCCGCGTTTTGGCGCACAATTCGCGCAAGCGCTCATTGATATTAAAACGCCTCGCCTGAATGAAGGTGTTTGATAAATAAAACGCTCGCGGCGCGATGCACACAAAATGCGAAGGGAAGGCGCTATAGCGCCTGCATTTTGGGCGCACAATTCGCACCAGCGCTCATTGAATAATTATAGCGAGAGAAGGGGAACTGTGGCCAAGCATAAAAATGTAATTGCCAATACGACTGATTTAAGCCTGATGCCCCGACACATTGCGATCATAATGGACGGTAACGGGAGATGGGCGCAAAAGCGATTGCTGCCTAGAAGTATGGGACACAGGGCTGGTATGGCTGCATTAAAAGAAATTGTGAAAGCCTGCGATGAACTCAAGATCCCGTACTTAACTGTTTTTGCTTTTTCAACTGAAAACTGGAAAAGACCGATAACGGAGATAGATTTTCTAATGAATCTGCTGGTTGAATATCTGCAAAAAGAGTTGGACGAATTACATAAGAACAATGTGCGCATTCATGTAATGGGTGATTATACTGTTATTCCCCGAGAATGTCAGTTGGAAATAAAAAATGCCATAGAAAAAACCCGAAACAATGAGGGATTAGTATTCAATATTGCTATAAACTACGGTTCCCGTCAAGAAATTATGGCAGCTGTGAAATTATTAGCTGAAAAAATAGTAAAAACAGGGATGAAAATAGAGGACCTTAATGAAGATACTTTTTCCCAACTGCTTTATACCGAGGACATGCCGGATCCTGATTTGCTCATTCGTACGGCGGGCGAGATGCGGATAAGCAATTTCATGTTATGGCAGATTGCTTATGCCGAGATTGTTATATCAGATACCCTGTGGCCAGATTTTACGCGTGAGGATTTAATTTTGGCGATCAAAACATACCAGGCCAGAGATCGTAGATTTGGCGGATTAACCCGATGATAGGCGGAATGATATTTATATGTTTAAAACTCGTATAATCACTGCATTGGTTGGCGTCCCTATATTATTGGGGGGGGTATATCTAGGCGGGAATTACTGGCGGGGTTTGGTTCTCTTGTTAGCGGGCATTGCTTTGCTTGAATACACAGCTATGATGCACCATCAAGGCTTTAAACCAATAGTTATACCAGCTGCCGGTATAGCGTTAATATTATTATTCAGGTTACAGCTTGACCAGTATCTGGCTAGCCTATTTTTTGCAGGCTGGCTGTTAATGATACTGGTTATGGTCATTAATTATCCCCGTTTTAATTTCATTGATCTGGCCCTGAGTTTTTTCGGGGCGTTTTACTGTGGGTACCTGTTCAGTTATGCTTTGGCCATCCCCGAATTACAGGGAGCATTTCTTAATTTACTGCTTTGTTTGGTATTGACCTGGGCGAGTGATATAGGTGGTTACTGGTTTGGTACGCTCTGGGGAAAGCACAAGCTGGCTGCCCAGCTTAGTCCTGGTAAGACTCGTGAGGGGGCTGTCGGCGCGGTATTATTAACCATAATTGCTGCGATAAGCTTCAAATATATATTCAATATAGAATACTTAAGTCTGTCCTATACAATTTTATTGGGAGTTTGCGCCAGTGGAGCTGCCCAGCTGGGTGACCTGCTGGAATCGGCCCTAAAAAGATATTTTGGAGTAAAAGATGCCGGCAGTATTCTTCCCGGGCATGGAGGAGTGCTGGATCGCTTTGACAGTTTGATGCTGGTTTTGCCCGCCGTCTACTATTTCCTGGTGGTATTCGGGTAAATCGGAGAATAATAATATAGCAGAGCTGTGACCAATGTAGTGACCATGCAATAAGGTCTAAGTGAGGTGACCAAGATTGGATCCTGAACTACAGAAAAACCTTAAGAATCTTATAAAATGGACTATTTACGTTATGGTCCTATTAACTATATATCTATTATTCACCTTTGTCTTTCCCATATTGACTAGGATGCTCATCTATTTCCCAGTAGTATTTATGCCTTTTATTTTCGCTATACTACTTGCCTTGATGATTGAACCAGTTGTTAACCTGTTTGAAAAACATGGGCGGTTCAAGCGGAGTTGGGCAGTGTTTTCCAGTCTAATTTTAGTTATTGGTGGCTTTGTCTCTATATTACTAATGCTGGCAGCGGTAATTATTAGAGAAATGTCCTCATTATATAGACTGGCCCAGTCACATTCAGACGAAGTGATTGGCCAGGTCATGACCTCATTGACTGATTTTCGCTTATCCTATCTCGAACTAAACCTGCCGCCTCAAGTGCAGACTGCCGTCCAGGATAATTTGCAGAGTGGCCTTAACATAATACAGCAGCTGATGAGCAGCAGTATTAATGCCCTCATGCAAGCCTTTATCAAATTGCCTGGAATACTGGTGTTTATAGGTATTGCCACCGTAGCAGCTTTCTTAATTATTAAAGATCGAGCCTTGATACGAACCTTTGTAATAGAAATTCTGCCCTCCTCGGCGCGCTCCAAAAGTATTAATGTAATAAATGATCTGCTCAAAGCGTTAAGTGGTTTTATAAAAGCATACAGTATATTGATTACGATTACGGCGGTAATAACCATGGTTTCGCTTAGGATATTGGGAGTGGAATATGCATTTCTGTTAGGAATTCTGGTGGGGATAATGGATATATTACCAGTATTAGGTCCAGGAGCAATTATAGTGCCCTGGATAATATGGGAATTTATGAACGGCCATACCGGTATGGGTATAAGCCTTCTGGTGGTATATGCAATCATAACCGTTATCAGACAATTTCTGGAACCTCAGATTGTAGGAGACAGTATTGGGCTCCATCCCTTAGCAACGCTGATGTCTCTCTATATAGGTCTGCAATTAGGTGGATTTATGGGGATGGTACTGGGGCCAGTGCTGATGGTAATAATTATAGCCAGTTATCGAGCCGGATTGCTGGAGAGATTTGACTGGAGGCACAAATATGAGTGACAGACCAAGCAATATAGTAATACTAGGTTCAACCGGGTCAATAGGAGAACAAGCTCTGCAGGTCATAGACAGGCATCCAGACAAATTTAGAGTCGTGGGTCTGGCTGCCCGGGACGAAGTTGATGCTTTAGCGCTGCAAGTGGAAAAATATCAGCCGTGGGCGGTGGCTCTGGGTAATGAAAAGTGCTACAGTAAGCTAAAAGGCAAGCTGGCCCATCCGTGCCATATAAATATGGGTTTAGAGGGTATGTGTGAAATAGCCTCCCTTGATAACGTTGACACTGTATTAGTGGCGGTGAGCGGCGCCGTGGGAATTCTTCCTACCATTGCTGCCATAAACAAATCCAGGCGAATTGCTTTAGCAAATAAAGAGACCCTGGTGGCGGCCGGCGAATTTGTCATGAATCTGGCCCGGGCTAAGGGGGCCATGGTGATACCGGTTGACAGTGAACATTCCGCTATCTTTCAATGTTTGCAAGGCGAGACCAAACATTTGCGTAACCTGTGGCTAACCGCTTCAGGCGGCCCTTTCCGGGATTTTGACCAGGAGCAGCTAGCCAATGTGACTGTTGATATGGCTCTTAAGCACCCTAATTGGAAAATGGGACCTAAAATAACCGTTGATTCAGCTACCTTAATGAATAAGGGCCTGGAGGTAATCGAAGCCCATCATTTATTTGCGGTTGACTATGAACATATTAAGGTTCTCGTTCAAAAGGAGAGCGTAATTCACTCCATGGTGGAGCTGGTGGATGGCTCCTTCCTGGGACATTTGGGAGTAGCTGATATGAGGATTCCCATTCAATATGCATTAACTTACCCGGCAAGATTTGATTCACCTGCCGCTGCGCTTGATTTTAGTGAAATAGGCTGCATCCATTTTCAAAAACCGGACATGGTTAAGTTTCCCTTACTGCAAATGGCTTACCAGGCTGGGTGTCAAGGTGGAACTCTTCCGGCGGTAATGAACGCTGCTAATGAGACAGCCGTTAATTATTTTCTGAATCGTAGGATTAAATTTTTAGAAATAGCCGAGCTGGTTGCGGCAGTGCTGGAAAAACATGTTTTGATTAGCAATCCGGATCTGGAAGAAATATTTGCAGCTGACAGCTGGGCGCGAGAGTACTGTCACAGTTTAATAAAGAAGGGAGAATGCTGATGACTATAATAATAGCCATATTTATTTTAGCAATACTCGTTTTGGTTCATGAGCTGGGTCATTTTATAGCCGCTCGTCGGATAGGTATACCGGTACATGAGTTTAGTCTGGGATTTGGTCGCAGACTATATTCTACCAAGAAAGATGGGGTAGAATACTCTTTGCGTATGATTCCTTTGGGGGGATTTGTGCGCATGGCCGGGGAGGAACCCGGAGATATGAACCAACCTGACGGATTTAATAATCGTAAACCATGGGAGAAAATAGTGGTTTCATTTTCCGGACCGTTTATGAACTTTGTCCTAGCAGTATTGATCTTTATTTATACATTTGCGGTTATAGGTGTGATGCAGCCGGTTCATGGGGCAGTGGTAGGTGGAATAATGGAGGGAACACCAGCGTACACGTCCGGTCTGCAAACCAATGACCGTATTCTAAGCGTAAATGGGACCGATATTGACAGCTGGGACCATTTTGTAAGCACGATTCAAGAGAATGGGGTAGGTACACCATTGCAGCTTACGATTGATCGAAGCGGGGTGGTCAGCAGCCTTGCGTTGAAATCAGTTGCCGATGAAAGCACCGGCAAACCAATAGTAGGGGTTTATGCCAAGATGGAGTTAGCTCGCCAAGGCATATTGCAGGCAATTAAACTTGGGTTTCTCCAGACATACCAGATGACGTTGCTTCTCCTCACCAGCCTGGGAATGCTTTTCACCGGGGCAGCCTCTGCGTCTGATCTGTCCGGTCCGGTAGGAATAACCAATATGGTGGGAGAAGCCGCCCGCGGGGGAATGGTATATTTGTTGATTTTTTCGGCCTTCTTAAGTATAAATCTAGGCATCGTTAATCTCCTGCCTATTCCCGCCTTGGATGGCAGCAGAATGGTATTTGCGCTGGTGGAAGCGGTACGCCGCAAACCTATGGACCCTGAAAAAGAGGGCTTTATCCACTGGGTGGGTTTTTTATTCCTTATGTTAATCATTATTTTTGCTACCTACAATGATATTGTTAGATTGATTAAGGGATGATGTAATGCGCAGGAAATCAAGAACTATTAAAATCGGCCCAGTTGCGGTAGGGGGGGACAACCCGGTTGTGGTTCAATCCATGACCAACACAGATACCCGCAACGTTTCAGCAACTGTAGCTCAGATAAAACGATTGGAAGAGGCCGGATGTGAATTAATAAGAGTAGCCGTACTGGACGAAGAGGCTGCGGCAGCTATTCGCGCCATCAGAAAATCTATTATTATACCTTTGGTTGCCGATATTCATTTTGATTACAAATTGGCACTCAAAAGTATTGACGCGGGCGTGGATGGTCTGCGCATTAATCCCGGCAATATTGGTGATGAGAAAAAGGTAGCTGCCATAGTATCGGCCTGTAAAGACCGCTCCATTCCAATTCGTATCGGTGTTAATTCCGGATCTCTGGATAAAGAGAAACTCGAAAAATACGGCGGTGTCTGTGCTGAAGCCATGGTAGACAGTGCCCTGGACAATATTAAGATACTTGAAGACATGGATTTTCGCGAGATTAAAATTTCCTTGAAATCATCTTCGGTTTTATTAAGCTTGGAGGCTTATCGGTTGATGGCGGCCCAAGTGGACTATCCTCTACATTTAGGGATAACCGAAGCTGGAACCAAAGATAGGGCTCTTATAAAATCCGCTTTGGGGATTGGCATGCTTCTCTACGAAGGTATAGGTGATACAGTTCGTTTATCTTTGACCGCTGACCCGGTGGAAGAAGTCTGGGCCGCTTATGAGCTATTGAGGACTTTAGGTTTGCGCAACCGAGGTATGGAGTTAATATCTTGTCCTACCTGTGGCCGTTGCGAGATTGATTTAATCAAATTGGCTGAGGAAATTGATGGTCGGATACGCACCATGCCGGAACCGCTTAAGGTTGCAGTTATGGGTTGTGTGGTTAATGGACCTGGTGAAGCCCGGGAAGCTGATGTTGGGATCGCAGGGGGAAGAGGTTTCGGGTTTCTCTTTCGCAAAGGCGAGATTATAAAGAAGGTCCCTGAGGCCGAGATGTTGGACGAGCTCCTGCGGGAGATCAACAAGATAAAAAATACGCGAGCTTGAACGGGGAAATAGTTTATTAAGGAGGCATAAGCAGTGAAGGCATCGAATTTATTTTATCCTACATTGAGAGAAGTACCCAGTGAAGCTGAGATAGCCAGCCATCAATTATTGCTGCGAGCTGGGTTTATTAGAAAAACATCGGCAGGAGTATACAGTTATTTGCCCCTGGCCATGCGGGTGCTGAGAAAAATCGAAAATATCGTCCGGGAGGAAATGGACCGGGCGGGAGGTCAGGAATTGCTTATGCCTATTATTCAACCCCGAGAACTGTGGGAGAAGTCAGGGCGTTGGTCAGTATACGGGGATGAGATGTTTCGATTGGTTGATAGACATAACCGGGGTTTTGCGTTGGGGCCCACCCATGAAGAAATAATTACTACCCTGGTTGATGCTGAGGTACATTCCTATCGTGATTTACCTTTACTGCTTTATCAAATCCAGAACAAATATAGGGATGAAATCCGCCCTCGCTTTGGGCTGATGCGGGGTCGTGAATTTATAATGAAAGACCTCTACTCATTCGACCAAGATTATGAAGGTCTGGATGTTTCCTATCAAAAAATGTATGCCGCCTACCGGGCCATATACACCCGGATGAAATTAAATTACCGGGTTGTGGAGGCAGACAGCGGAGCCATCGGCGGTAATGAAAGTCACGAATTTATGGTCCTGGCTGATAGCGGGGAGTGCACCATACTATACTGTGACAGTGAGACTTGTGATTATGCAGCCAATGTTGAAAAGGCCGAGTGTTCAATCCCTGATGAATCTCCTTCTCCAGGCAAAATGAAGACTGTCAACAAAATCTATACCCCCGGGCTGCGAACCATTCAGGATCTGGTTAATGATCTGGGTATTTCTGCCCAAAATCAGGTGAAGACTCTGATGTACAGCGCGGATGGTGAAATTGTGGCCGTGGTGCTGCGCGGTGACCGCGATCTAAACGAGATTAAACTGAAAAACTTCTTGAATTGCAGCGAGTTGTTCATGGCCGATGAGAGCTCGGTACGGGCCCAGTGTGCAGCCGGGTTTGGATCGTTAGGTCCGCTCGGCTTAAAGACAAAAATCTATGCTGACCTGGAAGTTGCAGCTATGCGCAATTTTAGCTGCGGTGCTAATGAAGATGACTATCACTTTATTAATGTAAACATGGGACGGGACTTTATACCCGAAGCAGTGGTTGATTTGAGAAATGCCGTAGAAGGCGATGGCTGCCGGCTTTGCAGCGGCAATTTGAAGGCCCTGCGGGGTATCGAGGTCGGTCATATATTTAAACTGGGTACGAAATACTCGGACGCTTTGAACGCTGGTTATCGTACTGCCGATGGTGAGGAGAAGGCCATGGTGATGGGGTGCTATGGCATTGGGATATCGCGTACCCTGGCCGCCGCGGTTGAACAGAATAATGATAATAATGGGATTATCTGGCCAATGCCGATTGCCCCTTATCACGTTATTATTATTCCCGTTAACACTAAGAAAGAAGAGCAAATGCAGGCTGCCGAAGATATCTATGAAAAGTTAACCAGGCTGGGCGTAGAAGTTATTTTGGATGACCGGGATGAGAGAGCCGGAGTGAAATTTAAAGATGCCGATTTAATCGGTATTCCGGTAAAAATTACTATTGGGCCTAAATCCTTGCAGGAAAAACAGGTCGAGGTGAAGAAAAGATGGGCAGACGAGACCGAGTTGGTTTCTATCGACGCAGTAGTTGATGTAATCTGCAAAATCATCAAAGAAGGTTTGGAGTAATTGCTGGGGGATCGTTATAAATGTCGAATTATGAAATAATAATAAAACTTACCCTGGCCTGTATTCTGGGCGGACTCATAGGCTTGGAAAGAGAGAGCCTGAACCGTCCCGCCGGTTTTAGAACCTATACCCTTGTCTGTGTAGGTTCTACCTTAGCTATGGTGGTATCTATGGATATGTACTTTCAATTTTACCAGACGGTCAGTGTTGATCCTGGACGTATTGCGGCTCAGGTGGTAAGCGGAATCGGTTTCCTGGGAGCAGGAACCATAATGAAAGAAGGAGCAACGGTACGCGGTTTAACGACAGCGGCTGGTCTCTGGGGGGTTGCCTGTATCGGCTTGGCAGTAGGTGCAGGCATGTATATACCTGCAGTAGCAACCACGGCTTTAATGCTCTTTGTCCTGATCTATTTCATAAAGTTTGAAGAAAGCTTTACCGGTATGCGTCTTTATAAAGGCCTTGTGTTAGTGGTTAATGACGGCCCGGGTCAGGTTGGCATGGTTGGTTCTCTGCTTGGAGAAATGGGAGTATTGATCAAGAATATCAGTCTTACCCGCTTGGAGTCCGGTGACCTTTTAGAAATTGAGCTGTTGCTCAGTTTACCTTCAGAAATTACTATAGAAGAGGTTATTCAAAAGCTTTCAACCGCTAAGGGCATGCAGAGTATTGATAGGTTGAACTAAATGGAAGGCCAGGAGGAAATAAAATGACTCTGCGTTTCCAAACTTTTGTTAATGATAAAATAGACAAACAATTAATTCCCATGTGGGCAGACACTCAGATTAAAAAAGTTGAAATTATTAGGGAAAAAAGAATATGGAAACTCCATTTGTTGGTGCCCCAGCCTATTCCTTGTTCTATTCTCAGGGATACAGAACTACAGTTAATGTCATATCATAGTTTTCTTGACGGGGTTGAATTGGTTCCCGAACTAATGGACTCTTTCGATTTACTGTCAGGTGTAATATATACGAGAAAGGATGATTTATCATCCTGTTTTTTGTTGTCTATAGGGGAAAATCTTCTGGATATACCTTCAACCCGCTGGAGCTATGAAAAGTGCCGGGTAGATATTATCAGCTCCAAAAAGGAGGTCTATGACCATATCATTGCTGATGAGATATGCCCCCGATTAGCAGAATGGTTCTGGCAGGAGTATTCTCTGCAGATTTTGGTGCGGGCTCTTTATCAGGGTGAACAGGTTAAAAATGAAACCGAGAACTGGATTACAGAACGCAAATTAGAGATAATTGCACCAGTTGTAGATAAGGTTAAGATAGGTAACCACGGCCCCCTCAACCGTGATAAGAAAAAACAGGTTGCGTCCATTCGCGAGAAATCTATGCAGGTAAGCGAACTGGATGAAGGTCAAATTAACGTTGCCACCGAAGGGGAAATATGGGATAAAAAGACATTTGTCTTCCCGGATGGGCGTTTGAGCGTCTACTACTATTTGACTGATTTTAGCGATACCATGGCTGTTAAAACTTATTGGAATAAAAGCGATGATGACAAGATTCAGGTGGGTGACCGCATCAAAGTTAAAGGTAGTGTCCGGTATGATAAGCGAACCAAGGAACCGGCATTATTCATGGAACAGTATGCCCAGTTAGAGAAAAACTACCGTGATGATAATAATGAAGAAAAAAGGGTTGAATTACACGCTCATACCAAAATGAGCGCCATGGATGGTCTTACAGAAGTTAAAGAACTGATCCATAGAGCTGCCCGGTGGAAACACCCGGCGATTGCTATTACAGACCATGCCTGTATTCAGGCTTTCCCGCAGGCCTATGCTACCCTCAAGGAAATAAATAAAAATAGTGACGATTATAAGCTAAAAGTAATTTATGGCGTAGAAGGATACCTGGTGGAGGAAGACAAGAAAGAAAAGCCTTATCATATAATACTGCTGGCGCGTACCAGATTGGGTTTGAAAAACCTTTACAGTCTGGTGAGTATAAGCTATCTGGATCATTTCTACCGTCAACCCCGTATCCCTCGTAAGGAATTGGAGAAATACCGGGAAGGGTTGCTGCTGGGAACTGCCTGTGAAGCCGGGGAACTGTATCGCGCCCTGTTGCGTGGCGCTACCGAGGAAGAGCTGAAGATTATTGTAACATTTTATGATTATTTGGAAATTCAGCCGCTTAGCAACAATGCCTTCATGCTGCGCAAAGGGCTGGTTAAATCAGAAGAAGAACTAGCCGATATTAACCGTGCTATTATTAGGTTAGGACGAGAATATAATAAACCGGTAGTTGCCACCAGCGACGTACATTTTCTTGATCCCCATCATGAAAAATACCGCACTATTATCAAGTCAGGCCAGGCCTACGAAGATGCGGAAGAACAACTTCCCTTATTTTTTCGCACGACCGGCGAAATGTTGGAGGAATTTGCTTATTTGGGCGAAGCGGAAGCTAGGCGCGTAGTTATTGAAGATCCGCTCCTAATTGCCGGACTGGTAGAAGAAATTAAACCAGTTCCCGATGGTTTTTACCCACCCCAAATAGAGGGCGCCGAGCGGGATATTACTAAGCTCACCTGGCAAAATGCCCATGCTGTCTATGGGCCGGAACTGCCAGCCATTGTCGAAGCGCGCATTGAACGCGAACTAACTTCGATAATAGGACATGGTTTTTCGGTGCTCTATCTTATTGCCCATAAACTGGTTAAGAAGTCGAATGAAGACGGCTATTTGGTAGGCTCCCGCGGCTCGGTAGGTTCGTCTCTGGTTGCGTACCTGACTGGTATCACAGAGGTAAATGCCCTGCCTCCGCACTACATTTGCCGCAGTTGCTTTTATTGCGAATTTGTTAGTAATAATATGGGCTGCGGTGCAGACCTGGAAGAAAAGGAATGCCCCCAATGTGGTCAGATCCTGTTTAAAGATGGCTTTGATATACCCTTTGAAACATTTATGGGATTTGAGGGTGATAAGGTCCCGGATATTGATTTGAACTTCTCGGGTGACTATCAGAGTCGAGCCCATCAATATGTAGAAGAACTATTTGGCAGCCAAAATGTATTCCGGGCCGGAACCATTTCAACCATTGCCGATAAGACCGCATTTGGTTTTGTAAAAAAATATATTGAAAAACAAGGTCTGGATATTAAAGAATCGGAAATTGCCCGTCTGGTTCGAGGTATTTCCGGGGTCAGAAAAACTACCGGGCAGCACCCCGGAGGGTTGATCGTTGTGCCTACCGATATGGATATATTAGACTTTACGCCCTTACAGCACCCGGCTGACAATAAGGAATCAGGGGTGATCACTACCCACTTTGAGTATCATGCCATTGGTGATCAGCTGGTTAAGTTAGATATTCTGGGTCATGACGATCCCACCGTCATAAAAGAACTGGAAGATTTGACCGGAATCAAAGCCGCGTCTATCAGCCTGTCGGAAAAAGAAACAATGCAGCTGTTTTCAGGGGTTGCTCCCTTAGGGGTTCGACCAGAAGACATAGATAGCACAGTCGGTACCTATGGTATACCTGAGTTTGGCACCCCTTTTGTCCGCCAAATGCTGGAGGCGACCCGGCCCACCACTTTTTCGGAATTGGTAAGAATCAGCGGACTATCCCATGGAACTGATGTGTGGGCTAACAATGCCCAAAACCTTATTGCTGACAAGACAGCTACTCTAAATGAGGTGATCTGCACCCGTGATGATATAATGACTTATTTGATTCATCAAGATATGAACAAAATTCAAGCATTCGAAATTATGGAAAAGGTACGTAAGGGCAAAGGCTTGAATTCCCAAGATGTTCTCATCATGGAGCAATCGCTGGTCCCGGACTGGTATGTTACAGCCTGTCAAAAGATCAAATATATGTTTCCTAAAGCCCATGCGGTGGCCTATGTTACGATGGCTTATCGTATCGCTTGGTTTAAAATAAATTATCCGCTGGCTTTTTACTCAAGTTTCTTTGGAATCAGGGCGGAAGATTTTGATGCGGAGACGATACTGGATGGATATGAAGCGGTGCGGGGTAGAATCAAAGAGATTAACAAACTGGGTTATGATGCCTCCCCCAAAGAAAAAAAGCTCTTGACCATATTGGAATTGGCCATGGAAATGTATGCCCGGGGTTTTCATTTTAAACCCGTGGATATATATAGATCTGATGCCCATAAGTTTGTATTGGCAGATGGAGGTTTGATTCTGCCATTTGCGGCCTTGCCTAATATCGGCGCAGCAGCAGCTCAAGGCGTCATAAACAGCAGAAACGACGGCGAGTATATATCGGTGCAGGATTTTCAGGCCCGAACCCGATTAAATAAAAACGCTATGGACATGTTAAGGAAAGAAAATTGTTTTGAGGGGTTACCGGAGAAAACCCAGATCAGTCTTTTCGCCTAGAATCCGATTCTTACCATTATGAACTGCTATAAACTTGAATAATAAAATGGCAATGTGTTATACTTCTAATGTATTCTTGCTAATATTTATTAGAAAGAGTGGGTAACGGCCCACTCTTTCTATTGTAAATACTAAAAGATTTAACTTATGTGGGGGTGGCGTAAAGATGACTGCCCGGAATGCCATAAGCACAGAGGCAAGATCCATAATTGGCGAAAAATTGCAAGCAACAGGAATTGAGTTATATGATATTGAATACCAAAAAGAGTCCAATGGGCTGATATTGCGAATCTATATAGACACCCCCCAAGGGGTAGATACCGACACATGTGTAACCGCTACGCGGATTATCAAGGATTTTATAGATACCCTTGATGATTTAGATTATGATTACCTGGAAGTTTCATCACCGGGAATCGACCGAATAGTGAGCCAGGATAGCGATTTTGCAAAATATCGAGGTTCAAAAGTAATGGTCAAAACCATTCGGCCGGTGGAGGGCAAGAAGAAATTTATAGGTATACTGGCTGAGGTCAATTCGAACATATTGGATCTAGAGATGGACGGTAAGTTGGTTCATTTAGACCGTGCAATGATAGCTGTGGTCCGGCTGCATCCAGACATATAAGGAGGAAGAACAATGTCCCATGAACTCATGCTAGCTTTGAGAGAATTGGAAAAAGAGAGAGGTATACCTCAAAAAGCATTGATTGAGGCAATAAAATCGGCTTTGAATACAGCTTATAAGAAGAATTTTGGCACCTCGCAAAATGTAAGCGTAGAACTAAATGAGATTACCGGCGAGGTACAAGTTTATGCTCAAAAGCGTGTCAGCGAACAGGTAAAAGATCCGTGTATGGAGATATCCCTGCAGGATGCACAGGAGATAGACCCGACTTCGACCGAAGATTCAGTAATTGATGTTGAAGTGACACCCTCGAATTTTGGCCGTATAGCTGCCCAAACCGCCAAACAGGTGGTGGTTCAGAAACTCCGGGAAGCGGAGCGCAGTATGATTTACGAAGAGTTTTCCGAGCGGGAAGGTGAAATCGTAACCGGCAGTATACAAAGAATTGAAGCCAAAACGGTAGTGGTTAATTTAGGGAGAACTGAGGGAATTATGCTGCCGTCTGACCAAATCTTTTCCGAACGGTATGAGGTTGGCCAAAGAATCAAAGGCTACATTTATGAAGTTAAGAACAGTTCTAAAGGTCCCAGCGTATTTATTTCCCGAACCCATCCCTTCTTTCTTAAACGTTTGTTTGAATTGGAAGTTCCGGAAATATATGAAGGTCTGGTTGAAATAAAGACCATAGCCCGGGAAGCCGGCTCACGTTCGAAAATATCTGTTTACTCAATGGATGAAAAAATCGATTCAGTGGGTGCTTGTGTAGGGCCTCGCGGTATCAGAGTGCAGAATATTGTTAACGAGTTAAACGGAGAAAAAATTGACATAATCAAGTATCATAAAGAGCCGGAGAAATTTATTGCCAATGCCTTGAGCCCATCCAAGGTGATTTCGGTGGAAATAGAAGGAGACGGCAAAAAAGCACGGGTAATAGTTCCCGACTATCAGCTTTCTTTGGCAATTGGGAAAGAGGGGCAAAATGCTCGCCTTGCTGCCAAACTAACCGGTTGGAAAATTGATATTAAGAGTGAAAGCCAGGCCGAAGAGGAGACTGAGCTGGATGCCTAAGGACCGTAAATTACCGCAGCGTATGTGTGTGGGCTGTCGGGTAATGAAGAATAAGAGAGAGCTAATCCGGGTGGTCAGGACACCAGAAGGTTCAATTGATCTTGATACTACTGGAAAAAAATCCGGACGGGGAGCCTATATCTGTGCAGACCCGGAGTGCCTGAATCTCGCCGTAAAGGGGAAGCGGCTGCAAAAAGCCCTTCAACATGACATCGGCGAGGATGTGCTTAACCTCATTAGAGGACAGTTAAATAGCCCATAAGAAAGTGGGTGGTAATTTGAGAAAAGTTTACAATCTCATAGGCTTAGCACAACGGGCTGGCAAAACTTCTTCAGGTGCCACTGCAGCCCGTACCAGCCTCTTAAGAAACAAGGCTTGTATTCTGCTTATGAGTGAAGATATATCGTCAAACTCCAGGGAGTTATTATTGAAAAGCTGCCAAAAGCACAACATTCCTTGGATCATCCTGGGAAGCAGGTATGAACTCGGGAACAGTACGGGCAAAGCATATCGCGTAGCATTGACTATAAATGAAGCAGGAATAGCCGAAGCTATTCTCAAAGCAATCGCAGCAGCGGGTATAGAGGCAAAAAGTATGGGGGTGGTTGAATGGCCAAGATAAGAGTACATGAGTTAGCGAAAGAATTAGGCCTACCAAGTAAAGAGATGGTTGATACCCTTCAGAAGTTGGGTTTGGATGTAAAAAACCATATGAGTACCATGGAAGACTCACAGGCTGTTTGGGTCAGAAAGCGCCTGGGAGATAAAACGGAATCAGTTTCCAACAAGGTGCAGGAAAAGCCTGCCCGTAAACCTGCCCCCCAATCGGCCCAACCACCTGCTCAGGTGCCACCCCAGAAGGCGAATAGCCAAGATTTGCGCCCTGCTGCCGGAAAAGTGCAGAAGGAGATAAATTCCCAGGCACCTGTAAAACCAAAGCCAGAGTTTGAGCCCAGAAGTCCAGGCACAAACGAGCGGGATAACAGATCCGAGGGTTTGGGCCCCGATAATCGGGTTCGATCAGGTGATACAGCCCCCAATTCATCTAGACCAGTATCTACAGGAGCTCAGAATAATAATTCGAACACAACCAGGCCGGGCATTCCTCCGAAAACCGATCAAAGAATGCAGCCTGGATTCAATAGACCTCGTCCATTGGGTCCCCAGGAGAATCTTCCGTATGCCCCTCGTCAACAGGGTGCCCAGGATAATCGTCCGAATGCCCCTCGTCCACAGGGTTCACAGGACAATCGTCCGAATGCCCCGAGACCACAGGGTTCACAAGATAATCGTCCGTATACCCCAAGGCCACAGGGTGCCCAGGATAATCGTCCGAATGCTCCGAGACCACAGGGTGCCCAAGATAATCGTCCGTATACCCCAAGGCCACAGGGTGCCCAAGATAATCGTCCGTATACCCCAAGGCCACAGGGCGCCCAGGATAATCGTCCGTATACCCCGAGGCCACAGGGTTCACAAGATAATCGTCCGTATACCCCGAGGCCACAGGGCAGCCAGGATAATCGACAGAATGCTCCGAGACCAGCCAATACTTCCCGGCCAGCGCCTGGGAGTACGCCTCGAGGTCCGGAACAGCGTCCGTCCACCCCTGGTAGAGCGCCGTCTCCCAAACCATTTACAAATGACAAGAAACCGGGTCAAGGGTTTAGTCAACCATCCCGGCCCGCCGGGTCTGCTCAGGGTAAACCGGGAAAAAAGGCAACGCCGCCTAAACCACAGTTTACCAAAGATTATAGTAGGCCTCAGAAAAAGGGCAAACACAAAAAGAAAAAAGAAGATATAGTATTGCAGACACCTGAGCTGATCATGGTGGGAGATTCGATTCAGGTACGAGAATTAGCAGATAAACTGGCTAAAGGTTCCGCCGAAATTGTCAAGAAATTGATGGAATTAGGCATAATGGCAACTATTAACCAGGAGATCGATTTTGATACCGTAGAAATACTGGCGAGTCTGTATGATGTAGCCGTTGAACGTGAGGTAACCGAGGAACAGCAAATACTGGAGGAGATTGTTGACAGTGCCGAAAGTCTTATTCCTCGTTCTCCCATAGTTACAGTTATGGGTCATGTTGACCATGGGAAAACATCTTTGTTGGACAAGATCCGTAAAGCCGATGTAGTTTCGGGAGAAGCGGGCGGTATTACTCAGCACATTGGGGCCTATCAAGTCACCGTGAATGGTAATCGGATAACCTTTATTGATACTCCTGGCCATGAAGCCTTTACCGCCATGCGTGCCAGGGGGGCCAATCTTACGGATATTGTAGTATTGGTGGTAGCCGCCGATGATGGAGTTATGCCTCAAACTATAGAAGCTATTAACCATATTAAGGCTGCCAAAGTGCCTTTCGTGGTGGCATTAAACAAAATGGATAAACCCGATGTTAATCCGGATAAAGTAATGCAGCAGCTGACTGAATACAGTATTGTCGCTGAAGAATGGGGCGGGGATACTATGTTCGTACCCGTGTCCGCTAAAACTGGCACAGGCATAGATGATCTTCTGGAAAGGGTACTGCTGGTTGCCGAAATGCACGATATCAAAGCCAACCCGAACCGGCAAGCCGAAGGCGTAGTGATTGAAGCCCAATTGGATAAAGGCAAAGGTGCAGTAGCAACTCTGCTGGTTCAGAAGGGAACCCTTAAAGTTGGCGATAGCATTGTATGCGGGTTTACCTGGTGCAAAGTCAGAGCCATGACAGATTACCGGGGACGCAAGGTTGATTTAGCTTATCCCTCCATGCCGGTAGAGATCACCGGTTGGTCGGATGTTCCTGAAGTAGGGGAAAGAATGCAGGTCTGTGACGAAAAGATTGCCAAGGAGATAGCCAGCCTGAGATTGAGTGAAAAGAAGCTGGAAGACCAGAAACACAGCAGCAAGATCTCCTTGGATGACTTCTACAAGCAGATGCAGACCGGCATGAAAGAATTAAACTTAATTATTAAGGGAGATGTACAGGGCTCCATTGAAGCACTGGCTCAGTCCCTTCTAAGACTCAGCACCAGCGAAGTTAAGGTCAATGTTATTCATTCCGCAGTCGGTGCTATAACTGAAACTGATGTGATGTTGGCTTCGGCCTCCAACGCCATAATAATAGGCTTCAACGTTCGACCTGACGTCAAAGCGCGCAAATATGGGGAAGATGAAAACATCGATGTTCGCATGTATCGGGTAATTTATGAGGCCATAGATGATGTAAAAAAGGCTATGACAGGCTTGCTTGATCCTGAGTATCGGGAAAAATATCTGGGTCGTGCTGAAGTTCGGGCGACCTTCAAGGTTCCCAATTATGGAACCATCGCCGGTTCCTATATAATTGACGGCAAACTGCTCCGAAATGTAGAAATGAGGGTTCTGAGGGACTCGGTGATAATTTATGAGGGAAAACTGACTTCTTTGAGACGATTCAAGGATGATGTAAAAGAAGTTGTGGAAGGCTATGAATGTGGAATTGGTGTGAAGGACTTCAACGATCTCCGAGAGGGCGATATTATAGAAGCCTACGTAATGGAAGAAATTGCTAGAGCATTATAATTATTCACCATTACCATACCGGAATGGGGTGATAAGATGGGAAAACGCAGACAAGAAAGAATGTCCGTAGAGATAAAGAGAGTTCTGTCAAACATAATCCAGGAACATATTAAGGATCCCCGTATTGATTTTACCTCGGTATCAGTAACCCGTGTGGACATACCTCAGGATATAAGTCATGCTCGGGTATATATAAGTGTTCTGGGTGATGAAGAGAAGCAGACTGAGACTATGCAGGTCTTACAAAAGGCGCGCGGATATATTAGGACTGAATTGGCTCGAACCATCCAGATTCGCCATGCTCCCGATCTGGAATTCAGATTGGACAAATCTATAGAACATGGCATCAGGATATCCGCCTTGTTGGAAAGTCTCCCTGAAACTCATACAGCGAAGGAACAGACGGATGAATAAGCTGACAAGAATAGCCAGGGAAATAGGGAAAAGAGATGATTACCTATTGGTGGGGCATGCAATACCCGACGGTGACTGTATCGGCTCTTTAATAGGTTTGTATCTCGCTCTCCAATCACTAAGGAAGAAAGTCCGGATACTATTGCAGGATCCTGTGCCGTATATCTACAGATATCTGGTCGGTAGTGAAGCCGTCTTAAGTCCCAAGCAACTAAATGATCCGATTGTAAATGTAATATTTCTGGATTGCTCGGATGAAGAGCGTACCGGCGATAAGGTTGTAGTTATGCTGGAAGATAGAAATTTTACCATAAATATAGATCATCATCAGAGCAACACCATGTTCGGCAATCTGAATTATGTGAATGTCAAGGCGTCATCAACTGCTGAACTGGTCTATGAACTTATAGACCAGTTAAGAATTGAGATTAGTTCTGATATAGCCCATGCACTTTATGTGGGAATCCTTCAGGATACCGGCAGTTTTCAGCACAACAGTACAACCAGTGCAACCTTCCGTACGGCAGCCGCATTAATGGATAAGGGAGTAGATCTTGATTTAATAAAACTCAACCTCTTTGAGTCCAAGAGTAAAGCTGAAGTCAGGTTGCTAAGTCTGGCCCTGCAAAACATTAATTTTAATAGCAATGGCAAAGTAGCCTGGATGATTTTGAATTATGACGATGTAAAAGCTATTGGAGCCCTGGATATATGTCCGGAAGGAATAATCAACAACTGTTTAACGATTCAAGGTGTTGAGGTTGGACTACTGTTCCGGGAAATAAGCCCAGGGCTTATTAAAGTCGGTTTTCGTTCCAAAGGGGAAGTAGATGTATCGGCTATTGCAGCTGAATTCGGAGGGGGCGGTCACCGCCGAGCAGCCGGCGCCAAACAGGATGGAACCATGGAAGATGCTGAGCGGCAGATTATCCTGGCCGTGGAGAGTGTGGTCAATTGAGTGGATGGTTTCATTAATGTAAATAAATCTTCGGGCATGACCTCATTTGACGTCATAAAAAAACTAAAAAGAATAATCCCTAAGACAAAACTGGGCCATCTTGGGACCTTGGATCCTATGGCTGAGGGGGTCCTGCCGGTGGCGGTTGGTTTCGCTACGCGCCTTATTGAATACGTTAGTGAAACCGATAAGATTTACCTGGTGGCTATGACCCTGGGAGGTGTATCAGATACACAGGATGCCTGGGGTAATATTGTCTGTCAACCAGATACCGTATTTGCTGAAGATGACTTGGTGGCGATTCTAAAAAGATATACGGGTAAAATCAGCCAGATACCACCTATGTATTCGGCCGTACACTATCACGGAGAGAGACTTTATAATCTGGCTCGCCAGGGTATAATAGTCGATAGAGAAGCTAGAAATATCGAGATTGAATACATAAACCTTTTATCTCTGGACCGGGATAATGAAGGCCGACCACTCATAAAAATGGAAGTGCGCTGTTCCAAGGGTACCTATATTCGCACCCTATGCCATGATGTTGGCCAAGAATTGGGAACTGGCGCTTATATGTCAGCATTGACCCGCATCCGGGCTGGGGTCTTTTCTATTGAAGATGCCTATACTTTGGATGAAATTGAGCACTGTAAAGATAATTTGACCGGTTTAATAAAAGCAGCCGATTATCCGCTGATAGACCTGGGAAAGCTCACTATTGAGGACCAGGCTTTGGATAAAATATTGAACGGTAATCGAATTATGATTGAGGGAAAGACACTGCCCAGACTTGTAAGGGTTCATGAACCGCAGGGGAAAATGGTTGCTATAGCCCAGTGTCTGAATGAAGACAACGGGACATTATTGCAGCCTGTCAAGGTTTTTAGGGAAAACTACACACGGGCGTCATTGCTGTAAGCCCATAAATACATTTTTACAAGGAGTAATCTGTAATGCATACAGTTATGGGTATTGAGAATTTTTCTGATAAAACTAAGCCCGTTTATTTGGCTTTAGGAAATTTTGACGGAGTACACAAGGGACACCAGAGTCTAATTAAGGCACTGGTTGCAAAGGCGACAACTAATGGCGGTCAAGCGGTAGCATTTATTTTTGAACCCCACCCCGCCCAGGTTCTCACCCCCGAACGTGCTCCCCGTTTATTGCTCACTCCCTGTCGCAAGGCAAAATTGTTAGAAAAAATGGGTTTGGATGTCCTCATCTACCATCCTTTTACGCGTGAAATTGCGGCTTGGTCTCCAGATCAATTTGTGGAAAAAATACTTATTCAGGAGTTGCAGATTCGGGAAGTGTTTGTAGGATTCAACTACACCTTTGGGCATCGCGGTGCCGGGACCCCGGAACTTCTTAAGCAGATGGGAGAACAGCACAGTTTTGGAGTTAACATAATAGCACCGGTTGAATATGGCGGGGAGGCCATATCCAGCAGTCTGGTAAGAAAGTCGCTGGAAGAAGGAGATGTTAAGACCGCCTGCCAGCTTCTGGGCTACTATCCGGTTCTTGAGGGCATAGTAGTTGAAGGTGAGCATCGTGGTTCCACGAAAATGGGATTTCCCACTGCCAATATAGGCCTTGAAAATATATACAATGTTTTTGGCAAGGGCGTTTATGCAGCCCAGGCCAGGGTAGGTGACAGTAATTATCACTGCGTAGTAAATATCGGCAGCAAACCCACATTTCACAAGGAATATCCTGTTTCTATCGAAGCCCACTTGATGGATTTCAGCGGCGATCTATATGGTCAGAATATCTGCGTAACTTTGTTGGAAAAACTAAGAGATGAGCAACGTTTTGCTTCTCTGGAAAAACTAGTTGCTCAGATTTCCCTGGATCGGGACAAAGCATTAGAGATCGCCCGAGCATACAGTAAGGAGTCCCGGTGAGCATGAAGTACACACTTTACTATCAGTATTACTCAATTCTCCGCCTTGCCTACAGAAAATTACCTCTACGAATAACAAACAGAATTAGGATTGGCAGTGTACCGGGCCTAGCTTAAGTTTACTTTTTAAAACTGCTATGTTAAAATAACTCTGTTGTATGGAGATATATTAAGACAGCTTGTAACCAATTAACATGTGAGAGCGGCAAGGTCTTTGACCTAGTTATGTAAATAATTTCAAGCAGAGGGATTAATACGATGTTGCCAAAACAGTATTAAATCTCGTAACCATGGCTCAGGTTGACGACTTCACCGGCGTTAATCTTGGTCAGTGGCGTTTAAATGTGAGGAGGTGAAAAAACTTGGCACTATCTACCGAGAAAAAACAGGAAATTATCAAGGCTTATCAGGTACATGAGAATGATACTGGATCTCCCGAGGTTCAAATAGCTATTCTTACGGATAGAATTAACTATCTTAATGAACATCTGAAAGCGAATAAAAAAGACCATCATTCCAGAAGAGGCCTTTTAAAAATGGTTGGGCAAAGACGGTCACTTTTGGATTATCTTAAGAACAATGACTTTGATCGGTATCGTGTTATTGTTACACGATTAGGTCTACGCAGGTAAAGAGCGGAATGCCGCTCTTTAACTTTATACAGATGCATCGAAAGGAGGAGTTTCACATCGTTCACAAATATCAAACGGAGGTTGCCGGGCGACCGCTGATTATAGAAGTAGGTCAGGTAGCCAAACAGGCTAATGGCGCGGCTCTGGTGAGATACGGTGATACCGTAGTGCTGGTGACTGCCACCGCTGCTGCTCCACGGGAAGGTCTGGATTTCTTTCCGTTAACTGTGGAATATGAGGAAAAACAATATGCCGTAGGTAAAATTCCAGGTGGATTTATTAAGAGAGAAGGCCGGGCTACCGAAAATGCTACCCTATCAGCCCGCCAAATAGACCGCCCCATCAGGCCGCTGTTCCCGAAGACTTACAAAAACGACCTGCAGGTAGTGGCATCCATCTTATCAGTTGAAAAAGACAATTCTCCTGATATTACCGCGATAATCGGCGCTTCAGTAGCCCTGGGAGTTTCCAACATACCCTTTGGCGGACCAGTGGCTGCAGTTATCGTAGGTCTGGTTGACGGACAACTAATCATTAATCCGACCGTCGAACAGCACCACCAGAGTGATTTACACCTAGTTGTGGCAGGAACTCAAGAAGCCATTATGATGGTTGAAGGTCATGCCAATGAAGTCCCCGAAGCGACAATTCTGGAGGCCATTTTCTTTGCTCATGAGGAAATAAAGAGAATAGTAAGCTTCCTGGAACCAATTGTAGCTGAACTGGGTAAAACCAAACTGGAAATCGTAGTACCCGAAATAGATGAACAAATGGTCAGTATGATAAGAGAATTTGCCACATCCAATCTGGAGGAAGCAGTAAAAAATCCCGACAAAAAATCCCGGGAAACTCATATGGATGCGGCCCGCCAGGCAGTACTGGAACATTTCAAGGAGATTTACCCTGACCAAGGCAAACAGATTGCCGGCATCGTGGACAAGCTTATGAAAGAGATTGTAAGAAAAATGATTTTGGAGGAAGGCGACCGGGTTGATGGAAGAAAACTAGATGAAATCAGAACCATCAGCTGTGAAGTTGGGTTCCTGCCCAGACCTCATGGATCCGCTCTTTTCACCCGGGGTCAGACCCAGGTTTTATCAGTGACCACCTTGGGACCTAGCCGGGAAAACCAAATCTTGGATGGACTGGGTATTGAAGAAACGAAAAGATATATACATCATTACAATTTCCCGCCTTATAGTGTAGGCGAGACTAAACCCATGCGCGGACCCAGCCGCAGAGATATCGGTCATGGTGCTCTCGCAGAAAGGGCTTTGTTAGCTGTTATTCCATCCACTGATGAATTCCCCTACACCATCAGAGTTGTTTCTGAAGTTTTGGAATCCAATGGCTCCAGTTCCATGGGGAGTGTCTGTGGCAGTTCCATGTCCTTAATGCATGCTGGCGTACCCATCAAAGCACCGGTTTCCGGAATAGCCATGGGATTGGTCAAAGGCGAGGATAAATTTGCCATACTAAGTGATATTCAGGGTATTGAAGATGCTCTGGGCGACATGGACTTCAAATTGGCTGGTACCGCCAAGGGAGTTACCGCTCTGCAAATGGATATAAAGATTAGCGGAGTGAACCGCGAAATAGTTCAGACCGCACTCACCAAAGCCCGCGAGGGTAGAATGTTCATCATGGACAAAATGATGGCAGCGATTGCCCAGCCTAATGCTGAGCTTTCTCCTTACGCTCCCCAAATGATACGGATGCAGATTCACCCTGACAAAATCAGAGAAATTATTGGCCCGGGTGGCAAAACGATTCATAAAATCGTGGCCGAGAGCGGTTGCAAAATCGATATAGAAGATGATGGCAGCCTCTTTATCATTGCTACTGATGATGAAGCAGCTAAAAAAGCCCGCTTCCTGATTGAATCCATCCTGGCTGACGTCGAGGTGGGCCGAGTCTATATGGGAACCGTCAAACGTATCATGGACTTTGGAGCCTTTGTGGAGATTATTCCAGGTGTGCTTGGTACTAGCGGCAAAGAGGGTTTGGTTCATATATCGCAGCTGGATGAAGCCAGAGTAAACAAAGTCGAGGACATCGTGAAAATCGGTGATAAAATTGAAGTAAAAGTTACTGAAATAGACCGTCAGGGCAGAGTAAATCTGTCTCGGAAGGCGGCCCTGCGTCAGGCTAAAGAAAATGCTCTGTAAAGATACAAAAAACGATTAAAGACCGGGCAAAAAGGGTGAAGAGCAAGGCTTTCATGAATCCCGTGATTGAGGCGGATAAGGTGTGGGGACACATTGGAATTAAGGTTTTGGGACACACCTCTTCGAGGAATGTCCCTTGGAATGTCCCCGTAACATGTACGTCGAGTGAACGGGGTGATTGAATAACGCAGCACCCAAGGGCACAACCTATGTTCGCTTCGCTCACGAATTGAAGACGCTAGTTGCTTTTTCTGACGGTCTTAGACTAAGTTGTCTCGGTTTATTTATATTACTTGCGAAATATTAGTTAAAAGCTAAATAAAACTGAATAGTAGTGCTCACTGCCGAATATTAATTTTATGAGAAAATTTAAGGTGGTGGGTATTATTTTTTAAGAAGGGGTTTCACGTTATTCGATTAGATGGCCGAACCCTTTTTCTTTTGTCCTTTTTTATTAGTATATCACTCGTAACCAGCTGGATTGATCAAATGGAACGCAACGTACTGGGTGTTAAAGCAGGCGTTATGGTTGAGGACATTGAAGTAGCGAGGCTGCTGCCGGGGGAATTAAGGGCGGTAATAGAAGAAATAGCCTTGAAACATCAAAAACTCCCCACCGAACCTTGCATGGACAAAGAAACGGGGGAAATCATGGCTGAACAGGTCGGAACAACTGTAGATGTTGAACAAAGCTTGGCGAAAATCATGGCATCTCCTCCCGGACAAAAAAATGAATTGGAAATCGTATTGATTAATCCTCAGTATAGCCGGCAGGATTTGATTAAAGCCAATCATATAATCGCGAATTATACCACCTGGTTTCATGGGAGCTCGGCTAGATACCAGAATATTGGGGCAGCCCTCAAAAGCTTGAACAACACGGTTGTTTGGCCAGGAGCGGTATTTTCATTTAACGAGACGACCGGACCGCGCACGGCTGAGAGAGGGTATTTGCCTGCCCCCATAATTTTAAATGGCGGATATGATGTCGACTATGGAGGAGGTGTATGCCAGGTGGCCAGTACAGTATATAATGCTGCCCTAATAGCTGGTTTGCCCGTAATTGAACGCCATGCTCACACCAAGCCGGTACACTATGTTCCCACCGGAAAAGATGCTACCGTCAATTATGGCTATTTGGATTTGCGCTGCAAGAACAACCGCGAGGGTCCGTTGATCATAAAGACCTCTGTACAGAATGGTCGTGTCTACGTGGAAATTAGAGGGGAGTAATGATTGAGTGAGAATATATTACTTTTCAAAAAGAAATCTGCTCACAGCCGGGATAATTGTAGTGCTGGCTTTTGGGTTCCTTTCCGTAGCTTTCGTAAACAAAGCCCATACAACCGTAGCGACCGGCAAAGACCAGCCCATATTCCAAGGCAATACCGGTACCAAGGCAGTGGCAATTACCGTAAATGTAGATTGGGGTGAAGAGTATATACCCACTATGTTAGAAGAATTTAAGAAGAATAATGCCTTGGTAACTTTTTTTGTAACGGGTCGCTGGGCAGAAAAGAACCCCGATTTACTTAAACAAATGGCTGGTGCAGGGCACAGCATTCAGAATCACGGTTATAAACACGTACATTTTAATCAATTAAGCTCCACTCAGGTTACCAGCGAAATAAAGAAAGCAGAAGACATCATATTCGGCATTACGGGTGTACGGTCATCATTTTTTGCCTCACCATACGGGGAATATAACCCCCAATTGGTCAGAACAGTTAACGGCATTAATTATCAATATATTATGTGGAGTGCAGATACCATAGACTGGCAGCGGCCTGATCCCACGACTATCGTAAACAGGGTAATCAAGAAAGTGCATAATGATGCCATTGTGCTGATGCACCCCACTGAACCCACCCTCAAGGCTCTGCCCGAGATGTTAAAACAGCTGCGGGCGCAGAACTATCAGATGATAACTATTGATAAAATTACCGGAGGTCAAATTGATACCAGCGGTAATCCAATAATATGATTAAACACAAACTGCGACTCATTATTGCCATCATCTGTATAGCGATGTTGCTGCCTGCCAATGCCCAAGCCGCTCCTCGCCTAAATTCGCAGTACTATTGCGTGGTAGACCGGGAAACCGGCCAGCTAATTTTAGGGAAAAATGATACGGTTAAACGCCCCATGGCCAGCACCACTAAAATGATGACTGCCATTCTAGCCGTTGAATACGCAGGACTGGATGAAACTGCGGCAGTGAGTAAAAATGCCGATAGAACTCCGGAGTATACGATTGGACTTCGTGGTGGGCAGCAGATCACAGTGGGTGAACTTTTAAAAGTTGCGCTGATTCGTTCTGCCAATGATGCGGCTGTGGTACTGGCAGAGTATGTTGCCGGAGATGAACAGTTTTTTGCCTACCTGATGTCCAAGAAGGCCGTATTAATTGGTGCCGCCAATACTAGATTTCAAAATGCTTCAGGACTGCCGGCCGAGAATCACTACAGTACGGCCTATGATCTGGCCCAGATCGGCCGCTACGCACTTAGCAAGCCTTATATTGAACAAATGGTGGCAACCGCATCGACTGACTTTAAACACCCCGGCTATCAGCAATCTCTGACTATTAGCAACACCAACTCCGGGTTGTTAAATAGTTATCCGGGAGCCGACGGCATCAAAACCGGCACTACTGATGCTGCCGGAAAATGTCTGGTGGCTTCAGCTACCCGAAAAGACCGAGGACTAATTGCGGTGGTTTTAAAGTCAGGAGATAGACAGGGAGACACCATAAAACTGCTTAATTATGGCTTCCTGGAAACCAAACGGCAAAAAGTTGTTGATCAGGAAGAGGTATTCAAAAACTTGGCTGTAAATAACAGCGATGAATCCCCGGCGGCGGTTGTCCCCGCCGAAGATTTATGGCTGTGGGTGGGAGATAGGACCGACACCATTGAAAAACGAGTCTGGTTAAACTATAATCTTGATGCACCGGTAAAGAAAGGTCAGGTTCTCGGAGAGATGGATATCTACATGGGAGGGCATATGGTAAAGAGTGTTGCCCTCGTTAGTCAGAAAGACATTAATAAGAAAGCCTGGTTTGTACAAAGAATAATAAAGCACCTTATTAGTCTCACAGAAGGGAATAAAGCCAGCTGTAAAGAATAAAGATAACAATGATGATAAATGGAGGTTGTTCTGTGATAAATAGTTGGAATTTAAACAGTGGTGCCAAATTAGTGGTTGAAGACATACCCTATGTGAAATCCGCAGCCGTAGGGGTATACATTAGAGTCGGATCACGTAATGAAACCTCAGCCTTGGCCGGGGCAAGCCATTTTATTGAACATATGCTCTTTAAAGGTACACCGCTCAGAAGTGCCCGGGATATTGCCGAGAGCATGGAGGAAATGGGCGGACAGTTAAACGCCTATACCGGTAAAGAATACACCTGTGTATATACCCGTGCTCTGGATGAAGATATCTACTCGGCCATGGAAGTAGTCTTTGATATGCTTTTAAATTCCATGATGGAGCCCAAGGATCTCGATACCGAACGCAATGTGATTATTGAAGAAATAAATATGTATGAAGATACCCCGGATGAATTGATCCATGATGTATTTGCAAGAAATTTCTGGGATGGGCACCCTATGGGCAATTCGATTCTTGGATCGGTTGAATCAATCACTGGGATGAACCGGGACGAGCTATTCCAATATTACAAAGAATATTATGTGCCGGCTAATATTGTAGTTGCCATAGCTGGTAATGTAGATGCGGTAAAGATAAAAGAATTCGTCGAGAGTAAACTGAATTTTCAAGGTCAGAATTCGCATTTAATACCCATTGAGCAACCCCTTACAGTCAAACCATTTATCACTCTGGTTCCCAAAGAAGTTGAACAAATTCAGATATCTATGGGAGTTCCAGGTCTTACCTATCACGATGAAAACAGGTACACCCAGAACGTAATGAACAGCATTCTGGGAGGGGGGATGAGTTCCCGCCTTTTCCAGAAACTCCGCGAAGAACTTGGTTTGGCATACTCCGTATATAGCTATCCAGCCAGTTACTCCGATACCGGTTTATTCAGCATATATATCGGCACCAGCGCTGCCCGGGTAGGCCAATTCTGTGCCGCCTTTAACGAACAATTACAATTGTTCATGGAACAGGGAGTAAGCGAGGAAGAAATAACCCGCACGCAAAAGCTGATGAAATCCAGCATTTCCTTAGGGCTGGAAAGTGTCATGAACCGCATGACCCGGCTGGGAAAAACTATTCTAATGTATGATGAGGTTATCTCGCCGGAGGAAATTATTGCGAGAGTTTATGCAGTGAATCCCGATATGGTTCAGGAAATGGCAAGAAGTATTTTTAAACCAGAACTTTTCTCAATCGCAGTGATTGGTAATGAGGAAGCTTTGCCGATGATTAGAGATCAGTTTTCGAAAATGTGGGGGGGAAAATAATGAAGGTAATGATAAAGCGACTGCATTCTTTTGATTTGCCGTTTCCTCATTTCATGACCCCCGGCTCGGCAGGAATGGATATTTATGCCGCCAATGAGGAAACAATCACCATAGGGGTTGGAGGCAGGGCCCTGATTCCTACAGGCATAGCCATTGCCCTGCCCGCTGATTGTGAAGCCCAGATTCGCCCCCGCAGCGGGTTAGCATTAAAACATGGATTGACCCTGCTAAACACCCCAGGTACCATCGACTCCGACTATCGGGGGGAGATTCAGCTTATTGTTATAAATCTGGGGGACAAAGAGTATACATTAACAAGAGGTGAAAGAATCGCTCAGATGGTTTTCTCCCGCGTATATCAGCCGGAGATTATAGAAGTCGATGTACTGGATGGAACCGATAGAGGAGCTGGAGGATTCGGACACACCGGAGTTTAGGAGGGATATGTAGATGCGCCTTAATGAACTGATCGGCAAAGAAATGGTAAACATATATGATGGGATGCGGATGGGGACAGTAGGAGAATCAGATATGATGGTAGACCATGAAACCGGTCAAATCGTATCTATCATCCTGCCCAACAAGGGAAACATGTTAAACTTCTGGACTGACCGCCAAAAGCTCGTAATACCCTGGGAAGCCGTGAAGAAAATCGGCCGTGAAGTCATAGTGGTTGACATCGATAACACCCATATGAGATTGAAAAACAACTCCATATAGATATACATACAAGTGCACTTATACGCTTCACCGCTCTTATATTGTAAGAGCGGTTATTTATTGCCCAAAATTATAATGGGAAGAATTTACCGAATAATTGCAGGATATTGGGATTATTAATTGAATAATACAAAAAAATAGTAAAAAACCCATATAAAGGTGATATAGGGATAAAAAATTATTGACGAAGGAAAGAAAAGGAGCTTGGTAATTATTAAATATTAGGATGGTGGTAAAGAAAAGGTGATTCGTATAGAAAGGTGTTATTGCTGTAAAAAAGCTTCCCCCAACCTTAATAAAATATCGCTTTTGGTGGAGTTCCCCGGTTCAAGGGACAATATTGATTTCATTTTCTGTTCTAATGACTGCAAGAAAGAGATCGAGAAGTTAGTGTCCTTTAACAACAAACATATTAGTAAATTCTATATATTAGGTGGTCTCGTATTATTTTTAGCAGTGATGCTCACCTTCATTAGTGCACTTTATCCAGATCTCTCAAAACCAGTTCAAGCTATTTTTATGATTTTGCTTGGAGTGCTCGCATTAATCTATCCATATGCTACTTGGATGACATACCAGCTAATAGGAATAAGGAATACTAAAATGCTGGTTCGCATTCTAGGCATTATTCTTATATATGGAGGCATAAGGCTGTGGTAACACGGGAAAAGGAAGCAACGGGGTGTTTTTTTTTTGATGGTGCCAGGCACCTAACTAACTAACTTATTTACAAACATACACCTTCTGGTTTACAAGAATTGGGTGCCAGACACCAAACTAACTAAGCTGCGTCAAAAATAATGCCCTCTGTTTTCTGAAACAGGAGGTTAATTTATTAAAAGATGAGTAATCACCTTACCTCCAAGTGCGCTGCACTTGTATGACCATTTATAACTCAAGTAAAAAGCTTCATAGCGCTTTGTGCCTATGCGCAGCGAAAGGAATGATCATAAATATGGAAAGAAATAACGAGATTTTATCTGTTGTTAGCTTGTTTAAAGATTATGAGGTTGGAAAAACCAAAGTGCAAGCGCTAAAAGGAATTAATTTGAAACTGTTTAAAGGCGAAATGTTGGCGGTGATGGGGTCAAGCGGGTCCGGTAAGAGTACTCTGCTAAATTTAATCGGTGCCCTGGATTCTCCCACCAAAGGGGAAGTTATTATTGAAGGAATAGAGGCTAAAGACTACCATGTCGAGCCTTATGCAACCAAGTATCGAAGTAATAATATAGGTTTTATTTTTCAATCTTATAATTTGCTTAAGGACCTAACCGTTGAAGAGAATATTGCCCTCCCGCTTATATTAAAAGGGAGCGATAAGCAAACAATTATAGATAAAACATCCCAGGTTTTGGATTTGATTGGTCTGAAAAAATGGAAGACGCATCGCCCGGTGGAGCTTTCCGGCGGTCAGCAGCAAAGAGTGGCAATAGGGAGGGCGATCATCACTTCACCGCCGATTTTGTTAGCTGATGAACCTACGGGCAATCTTGATTACAATACGTCTATCGATATCTTAGAGATGATTGTAGCAATGAAAAAAAGATTGAATCAAAGCATTATGATTGTTACTCATGATCCGAAAGTAGCCACCTATGCGGACCGGGTTATTTTCTTGCACGATGGCAATATCGTTGACGAGTATATTAAAGAGGCCGAGAAAGGAAATGTTAGCATAATTCTGGAAAAATTCAAAAATATTTTGGAGGTATCAGGAAATGATATTTTCCATTAAAGATATTTCTTTAAAGTTTTTAAAGTACAATAAATTTCTGGTAGTATCGTCCATATTAAGCATAATGCTGTCGGTAGCTTTAATTATTAACCTATTTGTATTAACCAGTAATGCGGAAAGATCACTAAGACAAGAACTGCAAAATCAATATGGGGATATGGACATATCGGTTGGTTTTAATATGGATTCAGACAGGGTAATAGACAATCAAATGGCTGAAGAAATCATATCATTACCTTACATAAACGAAGCCGCAAAAGTACTGGTAGGCCAGCTAGTTATAGATAACGGCAACGGCAATAAGATGAGTGTTTATTCGCTCGGAGTGGACGACGATAAATTGTCCAAGAGTAAATATAAATATAATAAGGACATAGCGGAAAATGAGGTTGTATTAAATAAAGGATTGGCTGAGGGGCTGCAAAAGACAGAAGGGGAACAAATCAATGTAGATGGTAAGAATTTAACAATAGTTGAGACAATTGATGTTTTGAAAACAATGCCCGATATGATTATTATCAACAGAAGTACTTTTAAAAGCTTTTTAAACAACGGGCGAGAAGCTACCTATGTAATGCTAAAGCTATCCGACAAAAGCAAAAATTTGGAGGTGGCTAATGGATTACAAAAAATAGACAACGGTTTTCGGATTGATATAGCTGAAGAAGAAGAATTTATGAAAGATAATCTATCCAGCTTGAATATATTTTTGATTATTTTGTCGGCCCTGGTATTGTTAATGAGTTCTCTGTTTATTCTATCCAATTTTCAAATATTCCTTTATAATTACCGGAATCAATTTGCTTTAATCAGGGCTTTAGGCGGCTCATCAGAGCAGGCATTCAAGCTGGTCTTTATCCAATGTACTTATATAAACATATTGGGGATTTTATTAGCTTTTATCGCATCTTATTTGAGCAGCAAGTATTTAATTGGTGTTTTTAATAATCTCTTTTCCTTAAACGCTCCGGCAATTGAATTTCCTTTTTTAACTGTAGTATTAATTGCTGGTACTTCATTTCTCGTTATCGAGTTGTTCATGTTGATGCCGGCACTAAAAAGCTCCAAAATACTACCTTTGAAGATAATCCAAGGCAATGAAAGTATAGAAAGTAACCATAGATATAGTAAAAAGTTGGGGATAGTTATTTTAACGCTGGCTGTTTTTATATTTTTAAGCGGAGTTGCCAGAAATGATGAAAATAGCATGCTATGGGGTGTGGTTGCCTCGATGTTGCTGGTTGTTGGAGTATATATCCTGTTCATGTACTATATAAAACAAATACTTGGTTTTTTTCTTCCCATACTAAAGATTGTTGGCGGAAATGCTTCTTTTGTTGCGTTAAAGAACTTAATACCGCAGGTTAGAAATAATTCACTTATTATTATGGCTATCAGTACCATGTTGATTATTGCAGTTTTTGGGGGAAATACTTTCAAAGTAATGAAAGCCAATAATGAATTGTTTCTAAGAGGAGAGTATGCTTCGGACATAGTTGTTTCCGATAGAAATACGTTTAATAGCAAGCTTGATAGTTCCTTTAAATCGGAGTTAGAAAAACTACAGGGGGTAAGGAATACTTCCACATTAAGTATGGGAAGTTCGATGTATGTCAAGACCAACAAAGGATTAAAATATCTGCATTATTCATTAGCTGACCTGGAACCTATGGTTAAGGAGGGGCTTATACCGAAAATTCAAGGAGATTTTAGGAATACAATTGTTATAAGCAAAGACTTTGCCAAAGAAAACAACTTGCATGAAGGCGATATGATCGAAATTAAAAAGAATATGAATGATGGGAAATCAATTTCTGAGGTGGATAAAACTACTGGTTTTGAAAGCATCGCAATAGGTGCTATTGTGGATAGGATACCAGCACTTCCACCTGTTGAGCAAGCATTATTTGATTGGAACAATGAAAAATATAAAAGTGAATGGACCATTTTTAATAAAGCACTAATTGCTACTGATGATCAAAAAGCCACTATAGAGGATTTAAAACTTCTTAAACAAAAGTTCCCCTCAATTAAATGGGGGACTCTTTCACAGGCATTAAACGAGTCTGAGCAGATTCTTTACCAAAGGTGGGCTTTTTTTATTATCGTTTTAGTTATCATTTATTGCGCGCTCTTTTTAGGGATTTTCAACACATTAATAAACAATTTAGTAACCAAGAGAAAAGAATATGCCCTACTCCGGACCTTGGAACTGGATAAAAAAGGACTGATCAAGGTAATAATTACCCAAGTTATGGCCTTTATGCTAATTGGAGTGATATTAGGCTGTGTTTTAGGTATGGCAATTACTATAATTTTATCGTTTATGGAAAATGGGCACTTAAATGTTTATATTGAATATAAATTGATTTCGATTATTATTTCTGTATTAACTTTACTATCCTTATTAATTTTTATACCTTTTGCTATTAATTTAGCCAACAAGAAAATATCAGAGGAGTTAAACCTAGATCTCAAATAGGTAATCCTGAAAGCATGTGCCCTTGCTCGCTGTCAATAAACGTCGCTGCTGCCAAGACAGCTTATATTTCAGAGAAGATTGTTTAACTTTTGGGAGGTATAACCATGTTCAATAAAAGATATCTGGTCATTATATTGGCCTTAGTTCTACTGGCAGGATGCTCCAGTAATAACGTTAAGAGGGATGAAGTAGAATCTCCAGTGATAAACAACGGGCAGTACAGCGCGGAGCAAAATGGAGTGGGGCAGGTAATTGATGAAAAGATAAATGAAATTGTTAATAAGCCTGGTGTTGTACAGTTGTCATCTAATCCCTATGACTATATAAAAGAAGATAAAAATTATGAGGACATATTGCAGCTTGGCAATGACGCTTTCCAATACATGCTGAAGAGCCTTGAAAACAGCCGGGAAAACGGATTACATGAGTACATCATGGCCATGGCATGTTCTGATATGCTTGGTGAAGACCCAGCCAATAAAACATGGAGCACCGGTAAGGGATGGTATGAGGGTTATATAGCTAAAAGCAATGAGGGTAGAAGTGGTGGTTCGGCCCAGGAGAAGCTTGCTCAAATAAGCGCTGATTTTGCATACCCATCGGCCTGGCCCAAGCTTGAAATACTTAATGATAATAATAGAGTTTATTGGTATGTAGGGGATGCCAATTTTACCGGCAAAGCAGGCGGCCGGGTTGGTAATACTTATTTTGGAATGAATGAGGAACATGTTAATAAGCTTATGGTTAATACGGTTACACCTGAAGCCAAACTTGTTTTTAAGGCTGAGGAAGTGCAGGGATTAAACAAACCTCAGCTTGATCTTTACGAATTAAATAAAGACAACTCTTCCTCTGTATACCCTTTAAATCAGAATATAATGGTTGTTCCTAAAGAAGACGGAGAATATATATTCATATTATCAGTTGATTGGGGCAGAGGAGATAACAATATTGTGTATTGGTTCAAATTAAAAGTAAAAGCTGCATGAAAAGTGAAAGTTACCTTTCATTATCTCGCTAGTAAGAACCGTCCCTACTGGAGCCTGGAAAAAGGCAGGAAGTTACCGCTGACCGAAGGTGAGAACAAAATATGAAAAAAATTATTGTAATAAATGGCACTATGGGTGTAGGCAAAAGCACTGTGAGCAAAGCCTTAAATCAGAGCCTTGAAAACTCGGCCTGGCTTGACGGTGATTGGTGCTGGATGATGAATCCTTGGAACTTTAGCGAAGAGAATAAAGAAATGGTTGTAAATAATATCTGCTACATTTTAAACAACTTTCTTATAAACACAAGCCTTGAATACATTATCTTTAGTTGGGTAATACATACAGACGATATATTGAAAAAAATTGTGGATAGGCTTGCCACTAACTGTTTTGAACTTTATCCTGTTACTTTGATGTGCTCGGAAAATGAGTTAATAGAACGAATAAAAAACGATAATAGGACACCCACAGGCTTTGATTCTAGCGTCGCACGATTGGGGTTGTACGAAAAGATGGCTACCTATAAAATCAATAGCACCGGGGTAGGTATTGATGAAATTATTGGCCAAATAGTTGATTTTATAAACAATGTAAAGGGGACGGTTCGAGACCACTGAAAAAGTACATGTTTTGTCATCCTGAGGAGCCGAAGGCGACGAAGGATCTTATCAACAATAACGTATAATTCGCATTTATATGATTGCAAGATGCTTCGCTAACACTCAGCATGACACTTTTAAGAGACTTTTTCAGTGGTCTCGAACCGTCCCCCTGACATCCTCCCCTGACACCAAGATTGCGAGAGGAATACGATAAGTGAGATATACAAAGAAAATACCAGCCACTGATAAGGGACTAAGTGAAAGACTAAAAACAGATGGTTGGAAAAAACTGAAAGAACCATCTAATTATGGAATTGCATCATTGATAGCTGTACCGTTTATGTTGATTAATGGTGCTATTTCCATATTGATTGCATTTTATTTGTATCCTCCTGTAGGGGCATTTCTGAATAACAAGGAGGGTATTAACATTGCTTTCAAATAAGATATATCAGCCTTTTTCTTTGTTTTTGTGATATTGATTTTTATGGCAATACATGAATTTCTTCATGCTTGTTTTATTCCCAATGTACTAAAATCGGATAAAACACATTGGGGTATAAATGGCATTTATGGCTTTGTGTCCACGACGGAAATGATTAAAAAAGGCAGGTTTTTATTAATCTCCATCATGCCATTTTTCCTGTTGTCGATTTTATTACCATTTGTTCTCCATGTAGTAGGTTTTCTAAACGGTTATACTATATTGCTTTGTTTAATAAATGCAACCGGTTCATGTGTGGATTGTTTAAACATGTGTTTAGTGGCGATTCAAGTTCCCAATGGCGCCAATATTATCAATAACGGTTTTGAAACATATTTCAAGTAAAAGCTACATATCCGGATAAAATGTTAATATAGATTTAATAGAAATCTTAAAATATAAAAACTAAAGGTGAGGTTTGGATGATGAAGGGGAGTGGAACTATATGGACAACTTAAGTATGGAGGACATGGAGAAGATATTTAAAGCATCAAGTATGGCAGCCGAGGGACATAAGCACCAAAAGTTGAAAGGATCAGGAATAGCATCTGCATCACATCCTATGAGTGTGGGTATTATTTTAGCAAGAATAGGGGCTTCCACAGATACAATTATAGCAGGGCTGCTTCACCATATACTAAGAGGAACTAATATATCCACCTATGATTTAAAAAAACAGTTTGGGCAGAGGGTACTAGATATTATTAAGGAATGTTCAGCTGGATTAGAAGAATCCAATTGGGAACATAGAAAAGTCCGTAAAATAGACGCTTTAAATGCAGCCTCTCCAGAAGCTTGGTTAGTAATATGTGCTGATAAGGTACATAGTGCATCTTGCATGCTAACGGAATATGAAATACAGGGAGAAAATTTATGGAAGCATTATGAGCGGGGCAGAGATAAACAAAAGTGGTATTACGAGAATGTTGTAAAGGCCTTAGAAAAAGGAAAAGAATACAACCCTCCTTTATACACACGTTTAAAAGACATAGTAAGAAAGTTATTCCCGGACTAAGTAAAAGATTTACTTGGCAAACGGAACAAAAATATCAATAAGTTAGAAAGTTAGGTGCCTGGCACCTTGCTAAGTAATGGATTACACATAACAGGATAGACCGCCATCAATCATAAAAATATTGCCGGTTATCCACCGCGAATCATCAGACGCGAAAAAAATGATACTGCCGACCATGTTATTTGGGCAACCAATCCTTTTCATGGGGAATAATTCATTGAGTTTATCCATTTTGCCAGTGACCTCAAGACGATCGATTTCATCTTGCATCATGGGAGTTACCATATGGGAGGGGCACAGGCAATTAACTCGTATGTCTGGTCCTAGTCCTGCCTTTCGACAGCAGGTAATGAATACCTTTTAAATTCAAGGGGATGTTACAATATCGTTGTAACTTGTCCAGTCCAACTGCGTTCCAAAACCTCACTAGTGAAGGCTACAATAACACAGTCCTGATTCAATAATATCTGGGATCTAATTAAATTAATAACTACAATAATTGACATATTGAAGCAGGTGGACGTTCTTTTTGCTTCATATTGACACACCTTATTTCCACCTATATATCAGCACCACCAGTAACCCGCATAACAGTCCAGTAGGGTTGATATAATATGCGGTTGCACTGCCTATAAACGTTGCTGCTGCAAAAATCAACATGTATTTTAATGAATTCGGCAGCAGATCCACTATAACAAGAACATTGTCTGACCATTTATCTTTATTTGCCTTATTAATCTCATTTGGGTCAATAATATCCATACAAACCCTCCTCTGCCTCTTGGTTATTTAGAGTGCAATAATATCTTATTCATACCGTGCCTTAAGTGTGTCCATAATAATCCATTTACTCTAAATCCAGGCTCACCTCCTGCTCTCCCCATAAACCACAGATGTTTGCATAAACTAATGGGATTATTCTCCTTTTACAAAAATAGGTGCCTGGTATCAAAAGAATGCTGCAAAGCTAGTACTTGGATTGATAATTGGGATACAATAAGATAAGATAGTTTAAATTTTACAAGGAGGATCTATAATATGACAGATAGGTTCAGCAAAGAAGGTCTAACCTTCGATGATGTTCTTCTTATACCAGGGCATTCCCAGGTAATGCCGCAAGATGTTGACGTCTCGACTCGGCTTACCAAAAATCTCAGGTTGGAAACTCCGGTTATGAGTGCCGGTATGGATACGGTGACAGAATCAAGAATGGCTATTGCCATGGCCCGCGAGGGTGGCATAGGCATTATCCACAAGAATATGACCATTGAGGAGCAGGCCCGAATGGTAGACCGGGTCAAGCGCTCTGAGCATGGCATAATTACAGATCCCTTCTTTTTATCACCGGATAACAAAGTAACTGACGCGTTAAGCATTATGGAACACTATCATATATCCGGGGTGCCTATTACTGAAGGAAGAAAACTGGTGGGTATTCTGACGAACCGTGACATTCGCTTTGAGACCGATTTTGATCAACCTATCAGACAAATAATGACCAGTGAGAGACTGGTGACGGCGCCGGTAGGAACTACCATGGAACAGGCCATGCAGCTATTGCGTAAATATAAGATAGAAAAACTACCCCTGGTAGATGCCAACTATAACCTGATGGGTCTAATAACCATAAAGGACATTGAGAAAACTCAGAAATACCCTCATGCCGCTAAAGATAAGGGAGGACGTTTAATCGTGGGAGCGGCCGTGGGAATTGCCCGTAATACTCTGGAAAGGGCCAGCGCCTTGCGGGATGCGGGGGTGGATGTACTGGTGGTTGACACCGCTCATGGACACTCCGAAGGCGTACTTCAAATGGTAGCACTGATTAAGAAAACATTTCCCGACCTTGAACTGATTGCAGGCAATGTAGCCACCGGAGAAGCGACCGAGGCGCTTATCAAGGCCGGTGCCGATGCAGTTAAAGTAGGTATAGGGCCAGGCTCCATATGTACGACCCGGGTTGTAGCCGGTATTGGTATACCTCAAATAACAGCGGTTGTAGATTGTGCGGCAGCAGCAAAGGAATATGGGGTGCCAATCATAGCTGATGGAGGCATAAAATATTCGGGAGACATTGTCAAGGCTATCGCTGCCGGTGCTGATGTGGTTATGATGGGCAATTTGTTTGCTGGAACTGATGAGAGTCCGGGCGAAGAAATCATGTTGCAAGGCAGACGGTACAAAGTATATAGAGGGATGGGTTCTATGGGAGCTATGGCTGAGGGCAGCAGCGACAGGTATTTCCAAGAAGATGCCCAGAAGCTTGTACCAGAGGGGATAGAAGGACGTACCCCCTATAAAGGTTCAGTTTCTGAAACCGTGTTCCAACTTATCGGGGGACTTCGTGCGGGTATGGGATATTGTGGAGCGGTCAATATCGAAGAATTGCAAACCAAAACTAAATTCATCAAGATTTCTAATGCAGGCTTGAGTGAAAGCCACCCTCATGATGTTTTCATCACGAAAGAAGCCCCGAATTATCAGGTTCTATAGCTATGGGTCAGTATTTACTGCGTCTGATAATTGCAGGTATACTGGGGTTCATCATGGGTCTTACCAGTAATATAGAGGACAATACTCAATCCGGGCGCGTATTTAGCATTATTTGCATGGGTACTGCATTAATTAGTATTATATCTGTGGGGATTTTTCAGAGCATGAACATACCATGGGTGGGAGACCCAGGCAGAATGCCAGCTCAGGTTATTTCTGCTATGGGATTCTTAGGCACAGGCATGATTTGGGTTACCCAAGATAACAAGGTGATGGGAATGACCAGTGCCGCTTCACTATGGCTGACAGCCATACTAGGTATGGTGATTGGGGCAGGGCTGGATAATATAAGTATAATAGGCACGATATTTTTCATCCTTATTTACAAACTATCCCCGCTACTCCCAGTTCGCGTCAGAACCAAAAAATAAAAACGGGGGAATAACCCCCGAACGGTGCGAGTTATCTAAAATTCTGGTTTTTCTGAGAAGTAAGGCTTTGTTCTGCTATCTGGATGGCTTTGGTAACCATATTACCGCAATCTCGGGAGCTTACTCCGCCCCAGCCCTCACTGGCTACGACCCTGTCCACACCAAGTTCACGAGCTATTTCATATTTAAGCTGATCAGACATGATACTTTTCCTGCTAGCCATAAAAGAACCTCCTTTATATTCTCACACCATTAATATTTTGAGTTTTGTGAGCCATAATGATGCTAGATAATAATTATATAAATGTTAAGTATTACCCGGATAAATCCTAGTATGATAATATTGAACATATGTCGAAATAATAAGTTGCAGACTACCCAGTAATGTATCGTAATTTTATTAATTAGGAGGTAAGTATAGATGAGATATGAAGGTAGTGTATTCCGTCCACCTAGTGAGGCGAGAAGCTATATATTACAATGTACGGTCGGATGTACTCATAATCGCTGTACATTTTGTTCTATGTACAAAGATAAAAAATATCATGTCCGCAGTATGGAAGAAATATTAGCGGATATAGAAATGGCTAAGCAGTATTATGGCGATCTGTACAAGGTATTTTTGGCGGACGGCGATGCTCTCGCTATGAAAACCGAAGAATTAGTGCAGATTTTGTCCGCTCTCTACCAGAGTTTCCCGAGCTTAGAACACGTCGGCATTTATGCCAGCCCAGACAGTATACTAGCTAAAGAGATGAGCGAATTGACCACCTTGAGGAAGGCCGGACTGACTATTGCCTACCTGGGAGTGGAAACCGGTGATGCTCAGTTATTGCTTGATATTAGAAAAGGGGTTACTTATCAGGAAATGGTTGAAGCCGGTTTGAAGATACGGCAGGCGGGGATTCTGCTGTCGGTTACCATTCTTCTGGGATTAGCGGGCAGGACACCTCAGGCGGCCGAACATGCCCGTAATACATCCAAAATTCTCAATGAAATCAACCCTGATTATATTGGGGCTCTGACCCTGATGTTGGAACCCAAAACCGAACTGTATAAAAGAATGCAAAAGGGCGAATTTGAATTACCCACTCCATTCGAGATCCTGGATGAACTGCGTATAATTATTCAGGGTTTGGAGGTGCAAGACACGGAATTCAGAAGTAATCATGCCTCCAATTACCTTCCTATCCGGGGAAGGCTGCCGGAAGATAAGCAGAAAATGCTGGACGTAATCAACGATATTATTAAGAAAAATGATCGCAGTTATTTGCGGCCGGATTATCTTAGAGCACTTTAAAAAGCACCAACTTGATGTATAATAGTATAATCACTAGCTTAGGAGGGGAATGATATGGCTTTATTTGGCAATAAAGATGAAAATTTATTTTTCCTTTTTGCTGAAAGTGCTCGTGTGGTGGTCAAAGGAGGAGATATCCTCAATGATGTAGTCAATGATTATCATAAACTGGATGAAAAAATGGCTCTTTTGACCGCTTTGGAGAATGAAGGAGATCGTATCATTGAAACCCTGGTGCGCAAACTAAACACCAGTTTTATTTTGCCCTTCGACCGGGAAGATGCACTCAAATTGGTGCAGGAACTAGCTACTACTCTGGATTATATTACCGGAATTATTGACATTATGATCCTTTATCATGCCGGGGAGCCTAATGCCAAGACCAAAGAGATGGTAGCTGCTCTTTATGAGGCCTTGCTTTTGCAGGAGAAGGCTTTCCATTTGCTGCATAGATTGGAACAAAACAAGAAGACCATGCTTGAGTATTGTGAGAACATTCGGCAATTGGAGCATAAACAGGATAAATATTATCGAAATGCTCTGGCCGATCTATTTGACAATGAGAAGAATGCGGTAACCATAATTAAATGGAGAGGTGTTTATGAGCATGTGGAAATGGCCATGGATCATGTAGAAGACGTGGCCAACCTGCTCCGCAATATATGCATTAAATACTCATGATGGACAGTTGTTTTTTTGAGTGTCTAGCTCCTTAGATACTCAATTTACAACTAAAGATTCACAATAAACCCAGTTTTGATCCCCCTCTGCAAACCGGCTCGGTCGTAAAAGCGGAGGGTTTCTTCTTTTTTTGAGCTTGTTAATAGCATTACTTTGTAGCAATCATTTTGCTTGGCAATTGCAATTGCTTCCTGCAACACCATAGTTCCCAGTCCTCTTTTTCTAAATTCAGAATGGGTCACCACATTTTCAATTAATCCGTAAGGGCGTAAGTTACGGGTAAGATTTTTAATTATTACCAGCGTGCACGAAGATACCAGTATCCCATTTTCTTCAATCACTAGATAGTATAAATTGGGATCGTTGCATATGTCACACCATAACCTGTATAATCCTTCATTCTGTGATACATCCGGGTCGTCTTGGTGTAAATGGGTGTATAAATTAAGCAGCTTAGTTAATTCGTTTGACCTTATTTGTCTTACAATTCCAGACATTCAATTCCTCCTATTCTGCCGGTTAGTGCCAGGCTGATTTCTAACTAGACAGGAATCTATAATCCATCTTCACAAGTTCATATTTTACTAGATTATACCAGCCGAAATGTAAAAATTACATATAACATAATTGAGCTATCTGACTTATGACCCTTTATAGCTTACATGCTATAATAAAGCAAATGCGGAAAGGAGCTGGAATTTATGTTTAAGACATATATTGCGGAGATAGTAGTGCAAGGGGAGGTGCGTGCAGACTAAATAATCTGCCCTCCCCTAAATCGGCTATCAAAATATGGGAGGACAATAATAGCAATGAACAAAATAAATTTGTATGATATAGGGCTTTCCGAGCAATATATTCAGGAAGCTGCACTGTACGGCGACGATTTCCATCTCGCGAGAGTATCAGTCCAGCACAAGGATATGTACAAAGCCATAACCAAAAACGGAGAAATACAGGCTGAAATTTCAGGCAGGCTGAACTATTTGGCATCCGTTGCGGCAGAATATCCGGCGGTAGGTGACTGGGTATTGCTGGATCGAATTGATGATGAAAGCGGTAATGCCATAATTCATCACATTCTGACCCGAAAAAGCTGTTTTGAACGGAAGGCGGCGGGGACAGGACATGAGCGCCAGATAATTGCTGCCAATATTGATACGGTGTTTATCTGTATGTCGCTTAATAACAACTACAACCTGCGGCGTATTGAGCGATATCTGGCCATTGTCTGGGACAGTTCGGCAACTCCAGTTATCGTGCTAACCAAGTCTGATTTATGTGAAGACATTAGCTTAAAGATCATGGATATAGAAGCAGTTGCTTTGGGTGTGGATGTGTTAGTGACCTCGAGCCTGAACGGTGACGGTTATACCGACATACTAAAGTATTTACACCAAAGCAAAACCATCGCCTTGGTTGGCTCGTCCGGGGTGGGTAAGTCTACTCTAATCAATAAGCTTATGGGCGAGGAAGTGCTGCCCACAAAAGAAATCAGAGATGATGACCGAGGACGACACACGACCACTCACCGACAGCTGCTGGTGATACCGGGGGGGGGAGTAATCATCGACACACCCGGAATGCGTGAACTTCAGATCGCCGGCGCTGATCTATCGAAATCTTTTGCTGACATTGAGGAGCTGGCGGAAATGTGTTATTTCCGGGATTGCAAGCATGAATCCGAGCCGAAGTGTGCTGTAAGAAAAGCCATCGAGGACGGAGAATTATCCGCCGGGCGACTGGGAAATTACAAAAAGCTTGAGCGGGAGATGCTCTTTGAAGAGCGCAAAAATACTATGACTGCCGAGCAATCCCAAAAGCAAAAAATTATTGATATGATGGGGTCACTGGGGGCCCAAAAAGAATTCCAAAAAAATAATCGAAAAAACCCAGGACGAAAATAATTAAGAAAGGCTGTTCTTGAGCTTATGTTTCAGAACAGCCTTCTTTACGCATCAGAAACAATCTGTGCAGTACTTGATCTTTATGTACTGAAAAAATTACGTTTAACTCAACTCAAATAATGTTAACCTTGTTACATTAGAATTTTTCGGGCAATTTGTTGTGCTTTGTGCAATACTTCCTTTTCTGTTATAGAGAGCAAGATTCTATTCTTCATTACTACTTTTCCGTCTATGATGGTTGTATCCACATCTGCTCCGTTGGCTGAATAAGCCAATAAAGCACAAATATCATTTTGAGGATAAAGGTGAGGCTTCTGAACATCAATTATGATGATATCTGCCTTCTTTCCCTGCTCCAGGGTGCCAATTTCCTGGTCCAATCCTAATGCCTTAGCCCCTTCAATTGTTGCCATTTGCAGTACGTCATAAGCAGTAATTACTGTAGGATCAAAAAGTCGATTCTTCTGCAACCAAGCTGCAGCTTTGATTTCTTCAAACATATCAAGTGTTGAAGAACTACCAGCGCCGTCTGTTCCTAGGCCTACTGTAATACCTAAATCACGCAATTCTTTAACAGGCGCGATTCCACACCCTAACTTCTGATTACTAACCGGATTGTGTGAAACTCCTCCTTTTAAATCTTTCAAAATATAAATGTCATCTCGGGAAAGGTTTACTGTATGAGCCAGCAGAACGTGATGTGATTCAAATAGGCCTAAATCAGCTAAGTATTTGGTCGGCGATTTCCCATATTCATTGAACATTTGATTCACTTCTTCCATTGTTTCAGCTAAATGAATGTGAATACCGCTATCTAAATCCTTGGCCAATTCCATTGCTAGTTTCAGTTTATCTGGTGGACAAGTATAAGGGGCATGGGGACCAACCATAGTTGTAATGCGACCTTCAGCCTTACCGCTCCAATTGTCAAACAGTCTTTGGGTAGCCTCAATCCGCTTATCCCCATTACCATCGTTGAACAGCAACCCTTGGCATAAAGCAGCTCTGATTCCCGAATCCTGAACAGCCGTTGCCACATCATCCATAAAAAAATACATATCAGCAAATGTTGTTGTACCTGATTTTATCATTTCTGCCGAAGCCAACATTGTACCCCAATAAACATCATCACCATTTAAGCGGTCTTCGGCAGGCCATATTTTTTCGCTTAACCACTCCATCAGCCTTAAGTCGTCGCAATATCCCCTTAATAAAACCATCGCTGCATGGTTATGACAGTTTATTAGGCCTGGCATAACCACCATATCCTCCGCATTAATAACTGTGTCAATCCCATCTGTTAAAAGATCCCTGCCAATATTAGCAATCTTGTTACCTTCAACTAAGATATCGCCCTTAAAAATACAAGCTTGTGGGGTAGACATGGTAAGAATTGATCCATTCTGAATTAGTAACTTTTCCAAAAAGAATTCTCCTCTCAGATAATTAAACTGGCAAACTGATTTCCTGTTACTTATTGAATACCGCATATAATCATCAGTAATGCGCAGTGATAATGCCTGACTCCACCTATGTCTCAGCTCAAACCCCGACTCTATTTTTATTCGGTTTTGCCCAGATCAAGTAGTGGGTGCCCAAATATGCTGACTCCATTTTCTGTACGTCAATTTCAGAAGCTTGAATCACCCCATGGATATCTAAATTGCTGTGACAGCCTTGCGTTCTTAGATTCCAATTCTCCAAGCCGTTCAAAAGCCAGTTGATAAAGCTGTGCGAACTGAGCCCATGTTCAAAAAGCAGAATATTTCCATCAGGTTTACACCATTCATTCATGTGTCTTAACACCGCAACAGGATCTTGATATGCGCATAAAGTCAATGTTGAAACAATAGTATCGAAGCTGTTTTCGGAAAAGAAAAGTGTTTCCACATCAGATTGAATAAAGGTAACTGGTCGTTCGAGCGCCTTTGCATGTTGGTCTGCTGCTTGCAGCAGAACCGGGCTAAAATCCACTGCGGTTAGTTCAACATCAGGCGGATATAATGCCAAGTTGGCACCTGCTCCAACTCCTAATTCCAGGGTCTTGCCCTGTGCCTCCCTTAACAGGCGATGTCTGTGCTGCGCGGCCCATACTACTCTATTATTAGTTTGTAAATATTTTCGACCCCTTTGGTTGTAAATTTCCATAACCTGGTTTTTATTCATAGACAATATTCCTCCAACCAGCTGCCCCAATTACTTAACCGCAGTGTATAGACTGATAGCTATCCAAAGCCTTTTCTCATACCATATGCTTCTTATGATACCCATTTCCAGTTCCTGTTTTTCTAGATTATACCAGTTTTAATATAGCATTGCTTATCGTATTGGAGTAATTAATGCAATATCAAATTCTAATGAGCTTAGGGCAAAAGGACAACGATAGCTTATTAGTATTTGAAAATAGCTTTAGGTGTTATCGTCATCGAATATATCCGCAAGCATCTTTTCTCTATGCTGTAAAAAATACTTAGTGATTTGATAATGATCTGTCCTTTCATAATCTACTTCATCAATTTTACTGTTATCAAAATTCAATATAACAGAGTTAGGATAACCCATTAGTATTGGAGAATGGGTAGCAATTATAAACTGTGCATCGCCACTGCGAGTCAGGTCATGTAATATCTTTATGAAAGCTAATTGTCTGGATGGCGATAAAGCCGCTTCGGGTTCATCCAATAGATAAATGGCCTTACCCTTAAAGCGATTCATAAACAATGATAAGAAAGATTCGCCATGTGACTGTTTATGAAGTGAATATCCACCATAGGCTTTATAACCTGTACGATCATCCACATCATCAATATGAGTTGCAAAATTGTAGAAAGATTCTGCCCGCAAGAAAAACCCGTTGGTTATCTTGGGCATCCAGGCAAGCCTGATATAATCTGCTAGCGCAGACTCAGACGCATGTACTTCATAAACGTTATTTCTCCCGCCCCCAGCAGGATTAAAATTACACTGCTGGGCGATGGCTTCTAACAAGGTTGATTTTCCCGAACCATTTTCGCCAACGAAAAAAGTTACGTTACTCTTAAATTCAATTTGATCTATACTCTTAATGGCGGGGATTGAGAAAGGATATTCATTAAAAGATCTTATGTTTTCCCTTAAAAGTGAAACCGTTTTTAAAAACATACCAATTACCTCCTAAGTTTGGGAGGCAGCCATTCAAAAAGCCCCCAAATAGCGGCCAACTGCACCTTGTTTACCCTCCTTCTCATGCTCCCATTCCTGCAAACTATTCATAAAGAAGCGTTGTAGTTCTTCGTGACTTATACCCAGGTGAAAAGCCTCCACCAACATGGCCTGCATGAGTTCGTCCAGCCTTTTCCGGCTTTGCGCTGTATCCATGCGTGCTGCTCCCGTGGCCACAAAAGTACCGCGGGAACGCATAGTTTCGATAATTCCCTCCTGCTCCAGGCGCTGATAGGCTTTGCCGATGGTATTGGGATTAATCATTAATTCTGAAGCCATTTCTCTAACCGTCGGCATCCGATCGCCTGCCTGCAAAACTCCGCGAGCTATGGATTCCTTAACTCCTTGTACCAGCTGCAAATATATAGGGGTACTGGAACGCGGATCAATATCAAACCACAAAATACCACCTTCCCTTGAACTGCTTGTAATAGTACAAATATAAATAAATTATCTGTATTTGTCAAATTATTGTTGGCGGTACAATTGTTAGGAGGAGAAAAGCGAGTATAATTAGGTATCGATAGTAGAATTATGAAGATCTAGATAAAGGCTATAAAATATTAACTTTCATGAAACCTTTTTGAGGGCCCAGTTGAACTTATGAAAAACGAATTGCTCAAAGGAGGGTACGAATATGAATAAAGAAATGTTTGATGGGTTTAAGGATATTAAAGCCAGCCATCATCTTATTTCCCAAACCAAGAGCAAAATGATTGCAGCTGGCGAAAAGAAAAACAAATCATTTTCATATAGAAAACTATCTTTTTCAATGATACCGGTAATCCTAATTTTATTAGCCTTTACTATGTTCTATTCGAGCATGCCGTTTAATAAAACCGCCCAGGCCGAGGGGGATCTAATGGCGGGAGTGGCAGCCAAGAAGATCGATGTTAGAGGCGCTCTTAGTGACAAATTTATTAATTCCACGCAAAGCTTCTCAATTGAGCTATTCAAAAATACAGTGACCTCGGGAAAAAACTCGCTTATATCTCCCACGTCGGTATTTTTCGCACTGGGCATGACCGCCAATGGTGCCGACGGTGAGACTCTTAATGCTTTTAGAACAGTCCTGGCCAAGGACGGCCTGACTCTGGGCGAACTAAACAAGGAGTATAAAGCTTATGCTGATGAGCTGACCCAAGGGAGAGGAAGCACTGCTCTATATATCGCGAACTCCATCTGGTTCCGGGATGACTTCACTCCCAAGGCTGAATTTTTGCAGAATAACGCCGATTATTTTGGAGCGGGAGCTAGGAAATTGGATTTTAACGATAAAACATCAGCTGATGTTATCAACAATTGGGTGAGGGATAACACCAATGGTAAGATTGAGAAAACAATTGAAGAAATAAATCCTGGCGACATAATGCATCTAATTAATACCATTTACATCAACGCCAAATGGGAAAAACCATTTGATATCGGGCAAAAAGCTAGCCAAGGCAAATTTTATCTGGGGAATGGAACGACCCAGACAACTATGTTTATGCATCTAAGCAGCCAATTGGATTATATGAGCAGCTCCAGCGCATCAGCAGTGCTGCTTCCATATGACGATGGACGTTTGGCTTTCTTATGTATACTACCTAATGAAGGTCTTAAGTTGTATGAATATATTGAAACAATGGACGAGAGAACTATTACTGAATTAATGATCCAGAAAACTAATACAGAGATTGCCATTGAACTGCCTCAATTTAAAGCCGCCTGTAATTATGAATTAAATGACGTTCTTAAAAATATGGGGTTGGGAAGTGCTTTTGATGGGTATGCGGATTTTTCGAAAATGGGCAATGCCAAAGAAAACCTGGTAATCTCATCCGTTATGCATAAAACCTTTCTGCAGGTTGATGAGATGGGAACCGAAGCAGGTGCAGTGACGGACGTTATGGTATGCGGGGGGTTAGGTAACCCTCCAACCCTGGTTTTTAACCGTCCTTTTGTATATGCGATTGTTGATACCAAAACAAATCTACCCATATTTATCGGTACGATGGAAAATCCTCAAAATTAGATTGCGCCATTTGTTATTTGCACAAAAATATTGATTCTAGGGTTGACATTTAGATGCTAATTGCATAAACTATACCAAAATGGTGAACAAGCAAGGAGCAAGTTATGAACATTAATCAAGCCACTGACTATAGTTTTCGGGCAGTTCTATTTTTGGCTCAGCAACCCACGGGGCAGGTTGTGGAAGCCCAAACCATTGCACACAGTCAGGTAGTACCAATGCGTTTCCTGTTGAAGATTATGCCTTCCTTAATTAAGGCTGGTATTGTCCGATCACAGCGTGGTGTTGGCGGGGGCTATGCATTAGCCCGGAATCCTAAAGATATTACGCTGCTAGACGTGGTGGAAGCCATCGAGGGTCCAATATATTTGAACCGATGTCTGCTGGACGAAGCCCTTTGCAGCAAACAAGGTCCACCCTCCTGTAAGGTTCATCAGGCCTTGTCTGAGATACAGCAGAGGTTAATTAATGATTTTGCCAGCTATAGTGTTGCGGATTTAATGGACTGATATATTTTTTGCCCTTAAAGTTCACCAAAGCAGTATACAATTAAAAAGGAGGAAAAGGAATATGGATGTTGTTTTTCTGTCCCGGTTACAATTTGGTCTAACCGCTTTTTTTCACTTCATATTTCCGCCATTGACGATCGGCCTGGCAACTATTATTGCAATCATCGAGTACTTGTATTGGCGACGACATGAGGATATTTATGATCAAATGGCACGCTTCTGGTTTAAAATCTTTACTATTTTATTTGCCGTCGGGGTTGCCAGTGGTATCACCATGGAATTTCAATTCGGTACCAACTGGTCGGAATATTCCAAGTTTGTTGGTGACATTTTCGGCGCTCCTCTGGCGGCCGAAGGTGTTTTCGCTTTCTTTCTGGAGTCCACATTTGTAGGTTTGCTCATATTTGGACGGAATAAAATATCTCCAACCATGCGTTTTGTTTCCTCGTTTCTGGTGGCATTGGGCAGCACCCTCTCAGCTTTTTGGATCATTGCCGCCAACTCCTGGCAGCAAACTCCCGCAGGTTTTAAAATTGAGGGTGGGAGAGCTATTTTAACCGACTTTTTCGCAGCAGTGTTTAATCCCTCCACCTTGCCTCGTTTTTTTCATACCGTTGATGGGGCCTATATCACAGGAGCCTTTTTTATGATGGGAATCAGTGCCTATTTTCTTCTGCGGGATAAGAACACCGAAATCGGCCGCAGATCTCTTCGTATTGCACTTATCTTTGCCGTTATTGCGGTATCAGGTCAGTTCATGCTGGGGCATAGTCATTCGGTACAGGTCGCTAATACCCAACCGGCTAAATTGGCTGCTTTTGAGGGCCTCTGGAATACTCAGACCCATGCCGCTCTTAACATTATCGGATTTCCAGATACAGATAAAGAGGTAACGCATCTTGCAGTAGGAATTCCGGGGATTTTAAGTTGGATTGTGCATAATGATGCTAATGCTGCCGTTACTGGTCTTAAAACCTTTGCCCCGAGTGAGCGGCCACCTATTCAGGCTACTTATTGGTCCTACCGTTTTATGATATTGGCGGCAGGTTGGTTTGCATTGCTGGTTTTGTGGGGAGCTTACCTGCTGGCCAGGGGAAGAGTATATAAAAACCGGCTATTTCTGCACGCTGCTCTGTATTCTATGTTGCTGCCCGTTTTAGTCAATGAGACGGGCTGGATGGCGGCAGAGTTCGGGAGACAGCCCTGGATCGTATACGGTCTTTTGAAAACCAATCAGGCTGCTTCACCCTTGGCTGCCTACCAGATAATCATGACCATAGTATTGTTTGTCCTGGTCTATAGTGGTTTGTTGATGGGGGTATGCTATTTGGTTATAAGGGAAGTGAAAAAAGCCATGGGTGAAGCAATAGGGCAACCTGGTTCATCAGGAAAATAATAGGAGGTGACAAACATGGATCTGAATATCGTATGGTTTTTGTTAGTGGGAGTATTGATTGGCGGATACGCGGTTCTGGATGGCTTTGATCTAGGCGTAGGAAGTCTGTACCTCTTCGTGGGCAAGACCGAGGAGGAGAAACTCACCTTACTTCAATCCATCAGCCCTTTTTGGGACGGGAACGAGGTATGGCTGTTAACCGGTGCTGGGGCTATCTTTGCCGCCTTCCCGTTGGTTTACGCTTCAGTGTTTAGTGGCTTTTACTTGGCTATGATGCTGGTGCTATTTGGACTAATTCTACGGGCAGTGGCGGTGGAATTCAGAAATCAAGTTCAAACTGCCAAGTGGCGCCAACGTATGGACTTTCTCTTCTTCATAGGAAGTTTTCTGCCTGCGTTGCTCTTCGGGGTAGCCATGGGAAATATTGCTCAGGGTCTGCCTTTGAACGACTTGCATTATTACACGGGAGGCTTTTTCGCACTGTTAAATGTTTATGCGCTGCTCATGGGGATCCTGGGTCTGTTTGCCTTTCTGTTGCAGGGGAGCAGCTATATTATCCTGAAGACTGAAGGAGAATTGCAGGAAAAAGTCCGGAGAATATTTCAGCTTATTTGGGCTGCCAGTCTGATTCTGTATATTCTAGCTTCCCTCTACACTTTTGTCGCCATGCCATCATTGTATATTAACTACATTAATAAACCATGGTTATTGGCAGCACCTCTGTTAAGCGTAATAGCTCTAGCTGCATTACCCTTACTGCTAAAAACAGCCCGTTATGGTATGACGTTCATTGCCTCATCGGTATATATGATAGGCTTAATTGCTACTCTGGGCTTGGGTATGTTTCCTAACTTGGTTCCGGCTCTAGACCCGAAGCTGAGCCTAACTATTTATAATGCCGCTTCCTCGAACTTAACATTAAAGACAATGCTGATCATTGCCCTGATCGGAGTGCCTATCGTCCTTTTCTACACCATTTATGTCTACCGCGTATTTAGAGGCAAGGTTGATATTAATATAGACGGCTACTAGATATTTTGAATGGGTGAGAACGCTAAATATGCTAACAAAATAAATTAGGCAACTAATTAAAGGAGGTTATAATATGTCAACGCAGGACAATTTAAAGGCAGCATTCGCCGGTGAATCACAGGTTAATCGGTTATATTTAGCTTTCAGCTATAAAAGATGGGGCGGAAAAGTAGGGCGCTTGTTCCAAGCGGTTGCAGAGGCTGAAATCATTTGTGCCCAAAATCACTTACACGGTTTGCCAGCGGTCGGCTCTCTGGAAAATTCGCAGGAAGGATTGTACCTTAATTATACTGCCTAGGCTAAACAGAAAGACAACGATGCTGCCCGATTTCTGGAACATCGAGCTCCAGCCTCTCCATGGCCGAAGAAAACCCCGTTCAAAAACCATCTTGAACGGGGTTTGAAATTTTTAAACCCACTTTCTGGATCGGAAAAAGCCCAGCATACTCGTTGATAGAACTATCATACCCAGCAGAATATACCATACCGCATAAGGGTGTTCGCGGCCTGGGAACTCAACATTCATACCAAAGAAGCCCGTAATAACAGTAAGGGGCATCATGATTATACTGATAATTGTCAGTACAGTAATGATTTCACTGGTACGGCCGGTAAGAACCGAATAATAAGTTTCCATCGAACTGTTGACCAGATCTCGATAGGTGTTCACAGTATCCAGAATGCTGTTTAGGTTGTCGGCTAAGTCCAGATAATAAGGAACATTATTTTCTTTTACAAAAAATGCGTAACGACCTCTTATATTGGAGAAAATCTGTCGTTGCGGTATCAAAACCTTTCTTAAGAGGATTATGGTTCTTCTCAAAGTGGAAATCTCTTCAGTAACGTGCTGCCCCTTACTTACAAAGATATTGTCTTCCAGGTCGTCAATTCTTTCCCCCAGTCTCTCAATAATAGGGAAAGAATCGTCGACGATGTTATCGACAATTTTATATAATAAATAGTCAGGGCCGCGATTCATAAACTGGCAATCCTTTAAGCTGATGCGGGCCACTTTGCCAACCGCCAAAAGTGCGATTGGGTGTATGGTTACAATATAATTAGGCCCCAGAAAGACATCCAGTTCAATGCTGGATATCTCATCTTCTTCCTCCGCTTCCTCAAAATAGCGCAGAGCATGAAAGACGAAAAAATAATAATCATCATAATTATCTATCTTGGCGCGGGGGCTTTCCTGCAAACAATCTTCCAGAGCTAATGGGTGAAAATCAAATATTTTGCCTATATAAGCCAGCTCTTGTTCTGAACAGTCATACGAATCAATCCACAACAGATTGTCGGGAGAGGCCAACAACTCGGTGGTTGTGGCCAAATCTATATCATGATACATTTGATTATCAGCATGATTGTAGAAATAAGTCTTAATCAACTCGCAATCCCTCCTTGTCTATAGAAGGGCTACATATCTAATCGGTGTTGAAATATAACCCTGCTATTAATAAGGTAAATATTAAGATAAGTTATATACGATGATCGATACGGTATAGGTTCCATTTCACCACCGCCTTTCTTGCTTATGACTGATCCATTACTATTGACTCGAGTGTCGAGATCCAACCAGTCTCCTAGACTAATAATATACATTTTTAACCGGGAAATTGTCAATCATAGTATAACATCAGCTTTAATTTTGTGGATTATTTATCCAACTGAGAGGGTACTAATAATTAAAATTACGGATAAAGTGACTAATAAATGGAAAAAGTAACAAGTAGATGGGAGGAATTTACTTGCTTAGAAAATTAACCATAGCCCTTCTGCTCATTATGAATATATTTTGCAGCTGTGCATTTACTATACGGCTGCCATCTATTGCTATTCCTGAGTCATCGATAATATATGACGTAAACGGCAAAGTTGTGAAAGGATTGTCGGAGCAGAATCAGGTGAACGTAAACCTGGATGAGATATCGCCGTTTTTCCTAAATGGAGTGATAGCCGTTGAGGATAAGCGCTTCTATAAACATCATGGAATTGATTTCAGTGGAATGTTAAGAGCAATATTCCTTGACATCAAGGCAGGCAAAATAATTGCCGGGGGCAGCACCATTACTCAACAGACAGCCAAAACCCTGTATTTAAGTAATGAACGGACCCTAAGCAGAAAAATAAAAGAATTATACTATGCATTACTTTTGGAAAACAAGTACAGTAAAGATGAAATATTGAGTATGTACTGCAACAGTATTTATTTTGGGCATGGGGCTTATGGAGTAGAATTAGCCTCCCGTACCTTCTTTGCCAAAAGAGCTCAGGATTTGAGCCTCGCCCAGGCGGCTTTGCTGGCGGGTATACCCCAAAGTCCCAGCAATTACGACCCCTATATTCACCCGGAAGAGGCTCAGAAAAGGCAGGGACAGGTATTACAGAGAATGGTGGAGGATGGGGTGATCACGGAGGCAGAAAAGGCAGCCGCTGCGAAAGAGCCGCTGCAGTATAAAAGGGCTCAATTTGCTGATGATGAAGCCCCTTACTTTGTAGCCATGGTGCGAGAACATTTACGAGAACAATACGGAGACAGCGTGGTTTATCAGGGAGGACTGAAGATCTATACGACTCTTGATCTGGACATGCAGAAGGCTGCTAATAATGCCTATTTAGAAGGAATGAAGAATCAAAAACCTGACCTCCAGGTAGCATTGGCTGCGCTGGATGTTAGTAATGGCCAAATTCGAGCCATGGTAGGGGGAAGAGATTTCAATGCATCCAGTTATAACCGGGTATTCTCCACCCGGCAGCCTGGATCCACCTTTAAACCCTTTGTCTATTCACTGGCGATTGAACGCGGCTATACGCCTGCTAGTATGCTTACGTGTGAAGAGAAGGAGTTTCAGCTGCCCAATGGTGATGTTTACAAACCAACTGATTACGGGACTGAACCATATCATTGGCGTGATTTCACCTTGAAGGAAGCTATATCGATCTCGGATAATGTAGTTGCGGTCACCCTAACAGATTTGCTGGGTGTAAACGAGGCAACTGCTTATGCCAAGCAATTCGGTTTCCCCGATTTAAAAGCGGTTCTATCTTTGCCGCTCGGGTCCAATGAAGTCAGCCCGCTGGATTTGGCAGCAGGATATAGTGCTTTTGCTAACCATGGGGTATATAATGCCCCATCGTACCTTTTGAAGGTTATCGACAAGGATGGTAATGAATTAGAGAAATATAGTCCGCATGCGGAAAGTATTGTCAGTGCTGAGAATGCCTATATCATAACCAATATGCTTACCGGGGTCATGGAGCCGGGAGGAACCGGCTCGGCCTTGAAAGCCAAAGTAGGGCGGGTAGTGGCTGGAAAGACAGGTACTACTGAACAAAAGAACGACGCCTGGTTTGTTGGCTATACTCCCCAGTTATGCTGTGCAGTTTGGGTGGGTTATGACCAGGGCAAAGCAGCCAATTTATTTGGTGGGTCGGCTGCCGGACCAATCTGGGCTAGTTTTATTCATGATGCTTCCGCCAAACTGTCCGAAAAGGATTTTGGGCAGCCAGGTGGGATAGATCTAATAAATATTTGCCTGGACACAGGTTTGATAGCTACCGAAGCCTGTCCGCGCCAGAGTAAAATGGCATTCCTGAAAGACAACGAACCGCAGGATATTTGTTATCTTCATCAGCCTAATACGCAATGGAGCATTGGAGATGTTCCGACCAACGGCAGTATGAATCCGACTCACAGGTGGTGGCAGCTGTGGGAATAATGGTATATATAGGTAGGAAGTTAATGTAGGGCACATCAAGTATACAATATTATTGTTGCAAAGGTATTGCTTGAGTCTTACAGGCTTGATATACTTTAAACGTAAAAAACATTAAAGATGAAACGAAGGCGTTTATTTTTCTCTCGGCCGGGGAAAGATAAACGCCTTGTTGTTTTTATCGCCATTGCGGTACTTCATTACATGCAATGAAAATAAGAAACAAAGGAGGGGAGCTCATTGAAAAAGGTTGAGTTAGTCATTAGACCTTCAAAGTTGGAGGAGGTAAAAGAGGCCCTTGATAAAATAGAGGTAAGAGGGATGACAGTATACGATGTGAAAGGTAGAGGGCTGCAGCGAAACCAGAAACAATATTATCGGGGCCAGGAACATTCCGTTGACTTATTTCCCAAGGTTAAACTAGAAATTGTATGCCAGGATGAATCAGTCGAAGATATCATATCAACAGTACTCAAAATATGTAAAACAGGCAAAATAGGTGATGGTAAAATATTTGTATATCCGGTAGAGAGGATTATCCGTATCAGCACCCGCGAAGAGGGTGGATCTGCCTTATAGAAATTATTAAAAAGTTCAGGTTGCAAGCAAAGGCGCTTATAAGCAGAGTTTAGACTCTGAGTATAGCGCTTTTATAGTTCTAAGCATTTATTTCTTCTCATGACATTGCAGCTATGAACCGTCTGGATAAAATTTTTAGAAATGAGGGCTGAAAATGAAAACAAAATGGGTTTGGATCACCACCATATTAACATTAGCGATTGGCATTTTGGGACTGCCCCTGATGGCAGCGGCAGATGACGAACCCGTTATTGATCACG
>Ga0074198_1000213_pt1 | contig 77804 bp, 76 predicted proteins | sample EPASupsiteSAE323_FD_64527 | JGI IMG/M metagenome (GOLD analysis project Ga0074198, IMG submission 64527) | Bioremediated contaminated groundwater from EPA Superfund site, New Mexico - Sample SAE3-23 | ecosystem: Environmental > Aquatic > Deep subsurface > Groundwater > Contaminated ... | reverse complement strand
AGACAAAACATTAACGTGCCGCGATTGCGCAGAACAATTCATCTTCTCAGCATCAGAACAAGATTTCTACGCTGAAAAAGGGTTCACTAACGAACCAGGTCGTTGCCCTCAATGCAGAGCAATTCACAAACAAAACAACGGTGGTGGTCGTGGTAACAGCAACTACCAACAACGCGAAATGCATGATGCAACTTGTGCAGCTTGTGGCGTAAGCACCCAAGTTCCTTTCCGTCCAAGTGGTGACCGCCCTGTTTACTGCAGAGACTGCTTCAGCAGCAACCGTTAGTAGCAATATAAAAAGGCCTTGTCATTGACAAGGCTTTTTCTTATGTTCGTGCCCTATATTTGTACAGAAAATTAATAATTTTATAAAATTTCCTAATTTTTTTATAAAATGTCTTTACTTCTGGCTAAATTAGTCGTATACTTTAATAGTTCTTAAATAGATGAAATTGAGTATTCTCCATTAACTATTTGGGTAATATACATTCAAGGAGGCTATATACATGAATCAAGACAAAACATTAACATGCCGCGATTGCGCAGAGCAATTCGTATTCTCAGCTTCAGAACAAGATTTCTTCGCTGAAAAAGGGTTCACCAACGAACCAGGCCGTTGCCCTCAATGCAGAGCAGCTAACAAACAAAGAAACGGTGGAAACCGTGGTGGTAACAGCAACTACCAACAACGTGAAATGCATGACGCTACTTGCGCAGCTTGTGGTATCAGCACTCAAGTTCCTTTCCGTCCAAGCGGCGACCGTCCTGTTTATTGCAGAGACTGTTTCAGCAACAACCGTTAATCTTAACATTAAAGTTCCCCTGTCTTTGGCAGGGGAACTTTTTTATGTCTATTTTTATTTTTCTTTCTCAATCTTCCAAGTATCAATTAAAATCCCTTGCTGCTTAAAAGCATTTACAGTGAGGACCTTATCCTTTACTTCAACCGTAATATAATTAGGCTCATCCTGAGGATTATAAAAGAAACTATTCCAATCCTTTGCTACTACATCATGATAGTATTTTGTCCCACTCCTCCCCGCCGCTACATATATCGTTCCCTTGGCTGGAGGATCCACTACCTGATCGTTATAGAGAGGATAGGTACGAGCATAAACATGATCATGTCCAGTAAATACTACATCAACATGATACTTATCAAAAATAGGGACAAAAGCTCTTCGAATATTACTTCCATCTCTAGACCATTTATTATTGTATGGAGGACGATGGGAAAAAACCACTTTCCACTTTTTCTTGGTTGACGCTAAGTCTCTCTCTAACCAAGCTTTTTGCCATTCTAACATATCAGGTACAAAACTTCTCTGTTCCCCTTCTTGACTATCTAACATGCTAAAATGTACATCTCCATAATCAAAAGAATATACTTGTCCTTTAAGACCATCTGGCCCATTCTGCGGCAGCTTAAACTGAGCAGTAAATAATGTGGGCACGGAGAACATTCTCGACGGAGTATAGGACTCATGATTTCCTGGCAGCGGCATAACGGGGATATTATCTACCACACCTTGCGCAGCAGTGAACCACGCATTCCACTGGGCATAATCCTGTCCTACATCTACCAAATCCCCTACATTAATAAAAAACGCTCCATGGGGATTGGCTTGATACGCTTTCTGAAGAGTATTACGCCATACATCATAGTTACTACTTTGTGAATCACCAAAAACCAAAAAAGTAAAAGCCAAAGGATTCATTGGGGCCGTTCTAAAGCTACGAGTCTCACCCCAATTTTGTCCATCCCCCCATCGATAAAGATAAGAAGTTCCAGGCTTTAGTCCTGTTATTGTAAGCGAATGAACATATTGCTTACCTACATTAGTTGCTAACTCTTCCACCTCACCAACAAGAACTCTGGCATTTTGAGAAAAAACTTTACCCTCCTTAGCCTCGCTGTATTGAATATGGTTTCCTTCCGAAGGATTCTGAGTTCTCCAAGTGATGGTCTGGGTTGTTTGAGGGTCCCCAGCCCAAGTCAAAAAAGTATGTTCTGCGGCAGAAGCAACACTGCCACTGGGCATGATTGCAGAAGATTGAAAGGAAAAGATCCCCCCGAGGATAATAACTAGAGCAAGTATTGGTAAGATGAATAACAATCGCTTCTTCTGGAACATAAAATTCTCCTTAAACAGATGATTCCACTAGAGAAGACAATGGTAGAAACACTTATACCCATCGACCTTCCCCAGAGGAATCATCTTTTTACATTATAAAAGCCTACTATACTCCTGCAGCTGCAAAAGTATCACTGACAATTTGTTCGGCTTCTTTTTGGATCTGCTCTAAATGTTTAGTCCCTTTAAAGCTTTCTGCATAGATTTTGTACACATCTTCTGTCCCAGAAGGCCGAGCTGCAAACCAGCCATTTTCAGTACAAACCTTCAAACCACCAATATCTGCATTATTACTAGGCGCTTTGGTAAGTTTAGCAGTAATCTCTTCGCCAGCAAGAATATCGGCAGTTACCTGTTTAGGTGAAAGCTTGGACAATATGGCCTTTTGCTCTAGGTTAGCAACTGCATCCATTCGAGAGTACACTGGCGCACCAAATTTTTTCGTCAAATCCAAGTAGTGCTCCCCTGGATCTCGTCCAGTTTTAGCTGTAATTTCTGCAGCTAGCAAACATAGAATGATACCATCCTTATCTGTCGTCCACACAGTGCCATCTTTTTTGAGGAAAGAGGCACCAGCGCTTTCTTCTCCCCCAAAACCGAAGGAACCATCCACCAGACCATCTACAAACCATTTAAACCCTACGGGAACTTCTGCAAGTTTTTTACCAAGATCCCCTGCCACCCGATCAATCATGGAAGAACTTACTAAGGTCTTACCAATGGCAGCATCAGACCGCCATCCCGTGCGATCTTTAAACAAATAGGATATAGCAACAGAAAGATAGTGATTAGGATTCATCAACCCAGCACTCGGTGTAACAATACCATGACGATCAAAGTCGGCATCATTGCCAAAAGCAAGATCGTATTTATCTTTCATATCAATGAGGCCTGCCATAGCATAAGGGGAAGAACAGTCCATCCTAATTTTTCCATCACCATCTACATTCATAAAACTAAAGGTTGGATCCGGATAACCATTTAGCATTTCAATATTTAGTCCGTATCGCTCTGCAATAGGCATCCAATAGCCAAGCCCTGCGCCACCAAGAGCATCCGCTCCTAGTTTTAGTCCTGCTACTTTGATAGCCTCCATATCAATGATGTTGCCCAAATCATTCACATAGGGAGTGATAAAATCAAATTCTCTAATATTGGTAGCTTTTAACGCTTTTTCATAAGGTATACATTTTACCTCTTGATTATTGTTCTTTAAAAGTGCATTGGCTTTATCTGCTACCCATTTGGTAATATCCGTGTCCGCTGGCCCGCCATTGGGCGGATTATATTTTATACCGCCATTATCAGGAGGATTATGAGAAGGGGTGATAACAATACCATCAGCTAATCCTGCTTTTTTCCCCTTATTATAGGTCAATATTGCATGAGATAAGGCAGGAGTAGGAGTATAATTCATCTCTTTAGCAATCATGGTTTCTACACCATTGGCTGCTAGCACCTCAATCGCTGAAATAAAAGCAGGCTCTGATAGCGCATGGGTATCAAACCCAATAAACAACGGTCCTGTTATCCCTTGGCTTTTACGATAATCACAAATTCCTTGTGTAATGGCATGAATATGATCTTCATTGAAACTATATTTTAACGAATTACCCCGATGTCCCGATGTACCAAAAGCCACTTTTTGTGTTGGTTCATTCACGTCAGGACGATTTACATAATAGGCGCTAATCAAACGAGGAATATTAACTAAAATAGACTTTGGTGCCTTCTTACCTGCTAATACATGAATAGACATATATACACCTCCAAATTATTTCTCAGAATCAAAGAAAAAGTAAATCACTTTGACCCATTGACACTTTTATTAGTAAATAAAATATTACTTTATTATATTTACCATTATAATGCAAAAATCCTGCAAGATATTTTTACCTTACAGGATTTAATCATAGAACCTTCTTTTCCTTCATACTAACTCTCCAGAATCAACTCTTATAAGCGCAAAGACATCCCCGTCACCCATCCGCCAATCAATTGTCCATTATCATCAAATACGTATTTATATGTATTCTCCTCAATTTGCACCATGAATACCTTGGAATCTTCATAATGATACCACTTCCCCCACTCTTGATGATAATAAGGTGTAGGATCATCCGTTGCTTCCCATCCCCAGTTTGCGTATAGCCTAGTATCTCCAGAGAAAAATATAATTACAATAATGAATATCCCAGCAAGTTTTCTCATTATAGCACCTCCAACTATCATTAATATTTCCATATTAATCCTTTTTTAAACCCTTCGAGATACTACTTACCATAATTATCAGTAACTATGCCCCAGAAGCCTTGACGCAAAAAGCAAAAGGTGAGAACATAGTAGAGATTATAATATTCTTTATTGGAGATGACAGATATGAAACAATTCTTTTTATTACATAGAACCCCTATCTTACTGTTAGCCTTTTTACTCCTAGGATTATTACTATTTGCTTCCTCATACAACCGACTTCCAAGTTGGGCAGGTCCCCATACGGTTAGCGTTACCGCCCTTCCCGTAGGCATCACGAATAAGCCAGTGCAGCTTCTTAGCACCGCTACTGTAGAAAGTCCAAAGTCTGCCCCCATACAAACTGAGTTTTCTGGGCAAATTAGCGAAGTCTATGTAATCGAAGGGCAAACAGTCAAAACGGATCAACCTCTTGCCAAGCTCCTATTATCTTCTGCACCCCATCGCCCAATCTCCTCAGCCTCTAAAAATACTGTCACATCCCCCGAGGGAAAAAACAATTATGATAATGTTCTGCGCGATTACAATCGTTTGCAAAAACTCTATGAGCAAGGCGCCATTCCCAAGCGTCAAGTAGACGTTGCTGCCTTGCGCCTCCAAGCAGCAAAAGAGAGCTCAGGAAATGCTCCTTCCTCGCCCAATTCCTCAGAAAATAATACAAATCAATCGGATAGTACCGCCATTACTATTAGCGCACCAAACCCTGGCAAAGTAACAGACCTATCTATTATTGCCGGCAAAAACGTAGAAGCAGGACAACAACTAATGATTTTAGATGCTGGCGAAGTACAGCTAGTCCTTCATCTTGAGCAAAAAGATCTTTATTTAGTCCATCCTGGTACCCCGACAACCACCGAACTATCTGGCCAAACCATCCATGGTAAAGTTTCTGGTATTTTTCCTGAAATTGGCGAAAACAATCGCCCTTCCTTTCGTGCTCATATTAGCATTTCCGATAATACTGGCGGCCTCCTGAAAGCTGGTATGTCTGTACCGATTCACATCAATACAGGTAAAATAATCCCCGTACCCTCCGTCCCTAAAACAGCCGTTTTTCAAGACAAGACAGGATTACAATGTGTTTACCTCGTCGATAAAGGTAAGGCACTGCGTCACCCAGTTACTACCGGGGAAACCCTTGCTGATTCTATCGAAATTACTTCTTCTTTACCAGAGCAAGCCCTCATAATTAGCAATATCCTTACAATTAAAGAGGGGGATAACGTCACCCTCTTACCATAGTAACGTGAAAAGGAATAGCTCGAATGTACCTCATAAAGGTAGATTCGAGCTATTCCTTTTTTATGTAAGGATCCTTGTAAGTCCTGCATCCAAGTAATGTTATCTTTCAAACCTTAATCGGCAACATGAAATTTTTCTAAAAATTCTTGTAACTGCCTTCTGGCTTTCTGATATTTTTTCTCTTTTTCAGCAACCTCTGCAGCAGCGACCTTACCAGAAGCCTTGCGCTCGAGAGCTAATTCATATTCCAGCTTGCAAAGTTCATACTCTTGTTTGCGCAAGGTACCTTCTACTGTCTTTGACCAATTATAAAAACCCAAGGTTTGCATTTCTACACCTAGGTTGCCCACCTGCTGTTTTTCCTCATAGGATAGTTTATCAACAGTAAACTTTGTTAATATTTGAAAACTTTTTAGCCAATCATTGTTATATTGAATGCCAGTTAATGCATTCGAAAAGTTAAAACGATCATTATCCATCTTCATTATTGGTTTTATATTAATCATCTTTAATGCATTGACGATGATATCCACCTCTTCAATTGGCACACTGATCAGCCTATCATAACGATGTTCCTGATACAACTTATTTTTGCTGTCATAATCTTTGCGTTCTGTACAAATACAAATGCCTTCATCTAAGTCTATTACATACATAAAAGTAGTATGATGAGGATCTCCCGCCCCCTTAATCGTTGGTACAAATAATATGCCTAACACCAATTCATTTTCATGGCTACCAATGCTATAGGCACCATCAGAATAGTACTTGCCCACAGGTACCTCGCTTACCTGTTTAAACTCTCCCGCCCATGCTACACTAACAAACATCAGCATAAGGGTAAGCATCATTATAATTTTTCTTATCATTTCATTACCTCTCTTCAAAAAAGTTACTATGTAGCTGATAATTAATTTTCACTAAAGTCTAAAGACCTACCCCTGTATAGGTTCGTTCGATTGGAAAATAATCACTCTTCATCGTTTATTGAACTACTCCTTTTCAAACTACCACAAAATACAATAAAATTCAAGAATTTTCAAATTAAAACACTCTTACCCAAGCCGCTTACTTGCAGTATTAACAATGCCAATAATCCTGTCCCCATTGTAGCAACTCTAGGTATAGGCATGAACTTATTGATTACCATAAAAATACACTTTTAAATTTTACTAAAACCAACGTTAAGTGAATTTCTTCCTACCCTTCGTTATTATATACCCGCATCCCCATTCCTATGTTCCTCACCAATACCTTCAATAATAATAGTATTCACTCCATTAATAAAGGCAATAGCACTCGCTTTAATAATATCCGTTTCTACAGCCTTAGATGAATATATTTTCCCCTGATATTTTAATTGTAAATGCACTCGCCCCAAGGCTTCTTTACCTTTTGAGACACTGCTTATTTTATACTCTACTAATTCAATGTCCATATCTACAATATTCTTAATCGCTGTATACAACGCATCGATAGGACCATCTCCTACCCCGCTATTTTTGAAGATTTCCTCTCCCTGGCGAATCTTCACACTGGCTGAAGGGAAAATATCATTACTAACCACCTGGCAAGCAACAAGTTCATATAATTTTCCGCTAACCTTGCTTACATTTTCTTGTATGGTACCTTGCTCTGCATAATATTTATCAACAAGATAGTATAAATCATGAGTATAAATCTCTTTCTTCAAATCCGCAAGTTCGATAAACTTTGCAAACAGTTTTTCAAGATCTTCACTTTCGATACTGCCATTCACAAGCTTAGTCATCGCATCTTTAAAAGCATGGCGACCTGAGCGAGCTGTTAAGACCAGTTCCATATTCTCAACGCCAACCTCTTCCGGTCTTACAAATTCATAGGCATCTCGGCATTTGAGCAGTCCATCTTGATGTATTCCTGAAGAGTGAGCAAAGGCATTGTCACCTGTAATAGCCTTATTAACCTGAATATCAAGTCCCATAAGATTACTCACTAGCTTCGACGTACTTTTAATTTCCTTTAATACCACGTTACTATAGGCTTTGTAGTATTCAGGGCGCAAATGCATACCAACGACCACTTCTTCTAGGGCCGCATTACCCGCCCGTTCTCCAATACCATTTAGAGTACATTCTACTTTATCAGCACCGTTTCGAACAGCAATCAAAGTATTGGCAGTAGCAAGACCTGTATCATTATGACAATGTACACTTAAGGTCACGTTGTCGTTTAAATTTTTAAGGCGATAATTAATCTTACTAATAAGTTCACCAAACTCTTCAGGAACCGCATAACCAACGGTATCTGGAATGTTAATCATAGTTGCCCCTGCTTTTACCACTTGTTCTATTGTCTTCCAAAGATATTCAAATTCGGTCCTTGAGGCATCTTCGGTTGAATACTGCACATCTGGCAGTAATCGTTTCGCATATTTTACTGCATCTACTCCCATCTGCAAAACAGCATCCTTGGATTTATTGAATTTTTTGTCCACATGAATATCAGAAGTACCAAGGACAATATGAATCAGCGGGCGCTGAGCACCTTTAATGCTCTCATATACAGCATCAATATCACCTTTTACCGCTCTAGCCAAGGCTGTAATCATAGGTCCATCTTTAATTTCATTGGCAATCCTTTTAACAGCATCAAAATCCCCTTGAGAAGAAGCGGAAAAGCCGGCTTCAATAATATCAACATTCAACCTTTTAAGCTGATGGGCAATTTTTAGTTTTTCATATATATTTAGCTTTGCTCCTGGTACTTGTTCACCATCTCGCAAGGTTGTATCCAATACTAAAACTCTTCTATTCATAAAAATCTCCTCCTAATTTATACTATATTAACTCGGAAAATAAACATATTATATAGCCACCTACAAGCGAAGGATGAGCATAACTATAAGCGTAGGTTAAGTAGCAGGTTGGAGTGTTAGTTATGCTCATTCTTCGCCGTTCTTAATGAGCCCGAACCCAGTGCCTAAACCCGGAATTTAGACACTAAAAAACTCGTCTCTATATAAATAGAGACGAGTTACACTCGCGGTACCACCCTAGTTGGTTCAAAAAGAACCCGCTTCTTCAATGGCAAACACCATCTATCCTTGTAACGGTGGAATTCCGGCTCACCCTACATTATCGGGCTGCAGTTCATGGGTGAGTTCAAAGTTTTAAAATTACCGAATCGCACCAACCTTCGGCTCTCTGAAAATTTTTGTAACCTTTACTATTCCCAATCATTACCTTTGATCTTATTACTGCTTACTTTAACAAAATACTCATTCTTTGTCAATAGTAATGCTTATCTTTTTTCTCATTTTTCTTAATATACCTTTTGAATGTCTAGCCCCTGTCTCTGAAATTCCGCTACGATTTCATCCACATGATGAGTTCCATTGGTTTCGACTGTTACTTCTAACTGGACTTGTTTAAAGCGATCCATAACCTTTGACTGATTATGGTCTAGCTTTATAACATTGGCTTTTAGTTCCGATAGAATATTAGCAACATGTAGGAGTTCCCCTGGTTTATCAGGTAAATTTACTGTAAAGCAAAACAATCTGCCCCTAGAGACCAAAGCCCGATTAATAATGGCAGAAATAGTAGAAATATCAATATTACCACCACTGACTACACATACAACCTTTTTCCCTATTGAATGGATTTTCTTAAGACCCGCTAAGGATAAAGCCCCTGCTCCTTCCACAATGAGCTTATGCTTTTCCATTAATAGTAAGATTGCTTCTAAAATTTCAAACTCTGAAACCGTAACAACCTCATCCACAAACTCTTTAATAAACTGGAAGGTTAATTCCCCTGGTTTTTTTACGGCTGTACCATCGGCCATGGTATCAACGGTTGCAAGTTCAACGACTTTATTCTGAACTAGAGATTCTTTAATACAACACGCTCCCTCAGGTTCTACGCCAATGACCCTAATGCTGGGTTTGAGCATTTTTATAACAAAGGCCATACCGCTAATCAAACCGCCACCACCAATAGGAATTAAAACCTCATCCACATCTTCTAATTCTTTGATAATTTCTAAGGCTAAAGTACCTTGCCCCATAATAACATCCAGATCATCAAAGGGGTGTACAAATACATATTGATGCTGCTCCTCTAGTTCTCGAGACTTTTTATAAGCCTCATCATAACTATCACCATGCAGCACCACATCTACGCCATAATTTTTTGTAGCCTCTACTTTAATAATCGGTGTTGTTGCCGGCATAACTAAGGTAGCTTTTACACCTAAGAGCTGAGCTGCATAGCCAATTCCTTGGGCATGATTGCCAGCTGACGCTGCTATGACGCCTCTCTTTTTTTCCACATCACTTAATTTACTTAGTTTATTATAAGCACCACGAATCTTAAATGCACCTGTAACTTGCAGATTATCAGGTTTAATAAAAACACGATTGTTACATTCATTGCTAAAAAAAGGACTTTCAATCAATTCTGTCTTTTTTATAACCTTTTGTAATTTTTCTGCTGCCTGATAAACCTCTTCGATTCCTAAGCAAGTATTGGCGATTTTAAATATTTTATTTTTTAGTTCAGACATTCCTTACCTCCACCTATTATTAATTATAATGTACACCAATCATTACACTGCCTCAACTTTTCTACAATAGGAATATCTCCTGGAACAAATTCATAGTTGAGGATTGTTTGTTGATTTACCCATGCAATGTCATCATGTACTGTGGGAGTTAACATGTCTCCATGCCAAGACAACCAATATAAGAATAAGTGAAAAGTTCCGAACTTATAGTTGTATATATTCTCTGCAAAAAAATTACCAACTTCTACATCGATTTGAAATTCTTCAGCCATCTCACGTTGCAAACACTCCTGATGAGTTTCACCAGCTTCTAGTTTTCCTCCAGGAAATTCCCATAGATTGGCCAATGAATCTCCCACTCTTCGCTTGGCAATTAAACATAATCCATCTTTAATTAACAATCCAGCGATTACATCTTTCACAACAATACCCCTATTCCTTATTAGTTAGTATTTATATTGGAAATAGTTATATTTCGTGAATCATGAGCAAATTCCTGCTAAAGAGTACGTATTATTCCCCTGCTAATTTCAAATCAACACCTATGACGCCAATACATTTGTCTCGTTCATCTCGAATAGGTACTGAGACCGTAAGACATGACTGACCTGAAATAGCCGATACATAGATGGAAGAAACATAGACTTGACCTGCAATAGCAGCTTTAAACCAATCCCGAGAACCAGCATTTGCTATACCTGCTGGCGGCAAAGAGATAATAAATTTCCCATCAACCCCATTGGTCCATACTGCCTCTACATTATTGTGACGTTCCAGGAAATCTCCTAATATTCTTTGATGTTCATTTGCAGAAAGATGTGTCAGGGCCTTGTCCTCAGCTAACAAAATCAATTCCCTTTTCAAAGCTTCCACACTATGCTCTATTTGATCCTTTTTGCTGTCATCAATAGCAAAAATAGTTAGGGATTGAGTTGTTTCTACTAAATAATCCGCAACCTCGGTTAGTACTTTTCCCATATTGGCAGTCTCTGTTAAATGTATATTTTGTTCTCCTAATAAATGTACAACTCCATCCGTATGTTGCAGGGACTTGCCGCACATGAGAGCCATTTCTTCTAAAAATTCTACAGCATGTTCTGTAGCATCTAGCTGAACTTGGCGAGCCGCACTGACTTCTGCCAATTGACTTTCTACATAAGCGCTAGAAGTTAATATCGTTTGCAAACTAGCATCAGCAGCAATTGTTGCCTCAGACCCCTGCTTAACAAGTTCGGCTCCGTCAGAAGCGGCCTGGGCTGCTGCTGTAATGCCTTCGTCAATATGGGCAAGAAGACCAAAGGCCGAGCTAGCTGCTAGCTGACTGGCATCGGACAATTTTTGAATTTCTTGGGCAACTACCGAAAAACCTCTGCCGTGTTCCCCAGCCCTAGCTGCCTCAATACTCGCATTAAGGGATAAGAGATTGGTTTGCACTGAAATCGCACTAATGGTAGATAGAAAATTATCAATTTCTTTTGCCACTTGAGTAAGAGCTGCAATTCTTCCTTCAATATCCGCTGATGATTTGCAAATATTATCCATAGATTCTGCTACCTGAGAAACATAATAACATCCATCTTCTGCTGCTTTTTTGCTCTTAATACCATCAAGATGAATTCCCTCAGCTAAGATTGTTATTGTTTTGGAGGCCTCCATAACCTGCTGAATCTGTTGGTTGGCATATTGGGATGATTCATGAAGAGATAATGCCAAACCTCTTGCTTCCTTAGCTTCATTTTGGATTCCTTGAGCCAATTGTGTTGCATTGCCAATAGCGCCTGTTACCTGGGTTACAGCAGCAAATACTTTACTAGAACATACCTGAGTATCACGAGTAAACTTGCGCAGCATATTCACAAGTTTATCAATATACATTACTAATGGACGCAGTTTCTTTGGGTAATCTTTAAGATGAAAAACACTTGCTAACTTACCCATTGCGATTTCCTCTACAGCATGAACTAGCTGATCATAAGCTTTTCCTGGTACTATCCAAAATCCCATCATGGTATCCCCCTTATTATCATTTTAGAAAAATTCATGTAAAATAAAAAGATTATGCATTAACAAAAAAACCGCAAAACAAGAAATGATTTCTCATTTCAATGTTTTGCGGCATCATTGCCAACTATATAAGGACTATATGCCTTATAACGGTTATATTATTATGCAATATTATAACCTGGCTCCTTTATTGTGTCAACAACTTCCAGATTCCTTTCCTTACAGATAAGGGGGCTATATCTTTTGAGCAGAATTTTCAGCAAGAGACCAATTACCTATAGTATCAATTGTAAGCTTACGCTGGTGGTAGGCTGCTAAGGTACTGCGGTGACCAATACTTATCATTGAAGTTTGGGGAAGATAAGTACCTATTAATTTATACAATTCATCTTCCGCCCCTTCATCAATAGCTGAAGTTGCTTCATCAAGAAATAGCCAATCCGGCTTTTGCAGTATAGCCCTAGCAAAGGCGATTTTTTGTTGTTCCCCTAAGGAAAGCACATGGGACCAGTCTTCTCTTTGATCTAATTTATCAACAAGCTGGCTCAATTTACAAAGCTCCATAATATGACGAATGGCATCATCTGTTGCAAAGTCTGCTGAATAGGGATACAGTAGTGATTCTCGCAAAGTGCCAAGAGGCAGATAGGTTTTTTGCGGCAAAAACAATATCCTTTCTTCTTTGGGCATGGCAATCCTACCTTGTCCGAAAGGCCAAATTCCAGCTAGGCTTCGCATGAGAGTACTCTTTCCGCAGCCAGAAGGACCTGCAATTAATAAGGATTCCCCTTGCTGGACTGTTAAGGTGATGTTTTTAAGTAAGGACTCACCACTCGGCAGATTGATTTGTAATTGAGATACGTCAATAGCAGATTGACTGCTAGGCTCTACAGTAATATTTTCTTTGGTTGCAATCGTATTCGCGGCATTAATACTGCAAACAAAACCATTTAAACGTTGAATGACAGCCTGCCACTCTGCAAATAAGGAATAACTATCTACAAAGAAAGATAAAGCATCTTGTACTCGTCCAAAAGCCGATGAGGTCTGAATTAGACCTCCTAATGGTATTTGATTGCTAAAATAACGAGGAGCAGCAACAACTAGCGGAAAAATGATGGCAATTTGAGAGTAAGCCGATGTAAACCAGGTTAGACGCTTCTGTCTTAGCATAAGCTGACGAAAGTTGTGAACCACCATGTGAAAGCGCTCTAACAATGTAACCTGCTCTTGATTTTCTCCCCCATATAAAGCAATACTCTCACTATTTTCTCGCAATCTTACTAAACTAAAACGAAAATCTGCTTCATAGCGCTGCTGACTAAAATTAAGCTTTACAAGAGGGTTACCAATTTTATTGGTTAGCCATGTTCCAACTATGGCATAAATAAGAGCAACCCACACCATATAACCTGGAATAGATATTTGATTCCCCCCCAATGATAGGGAAAAATCACCAGAAAGATGCCACAAAATAGCTACAAAAGAGCATAAAGTGACAGTAGCTTTCAATAGCCCAAGAGAAAGACGTAATGTGAGATTGACAAATAACTTTAAATCCTCACTAATTCGCTGGTCAGGATTATCCGTCTTATTATCTAATAACTGCATCTGATAATAGGATCTTTTATACAGCCAATTCTGCAAATACTTTTTGGTAAGCCAATGACGCCATTTAATTTCTAGTAATTGCTGCATATAAAGCTCATAAACCGCTACAATAATATAAAAGGTTGCTAAGATTGAAAAAGTACCTAAAGCACTGACAAAACCATCTTTGTCATAATTCTGTAAAGTATTATAAAAGGTATTATTCCATTCATTTAGTAATACTAATATATAAACATGTCCTAAATTCAAGCTGACAATTATCGCTAGCAGCAATCCCGCCCGCCATTTTTCTTCTGATACCCAGTATCCTTTGGTAATCTGCCAAAGGCCTTGTGTAAACTCTGAATTAATCAGCTTCATGGTCATTACCTCCTTCCCTTACACGATGATGGTTATGCTCAAAGGCGATTTGCATAATGGCTACCCTAGTGATATCCCGATCTTCTTTAGCAGTCATTAAGCCTTGGCGTAAGTATTCTAGGCGCTGCCAAAAACTTTGCAGCAATACTAATCCTTTTCTTAATCCATAAACATAAAAGTTTTTTTGAAAAATAATATTTACAAAAAAATGTTCTAACAAGATTTCAGCTGTTATTTCAGCAGACCCTCCCTCTTCTTTTTCTTTACTATCCAATATGTCATAATTCTCATAAATAATCTGGTTCAAAGACTGACCAAAAGAATCTTTTCCTTCTGCCTTGCAGATTTTTTCTATTGTTGCTGTAAGAAACTGCAATCGTTCTGCCATTTTCAAACTTCGACTTTGCAAAATATCAATAAAATGCTGTTCAAGCTCAAAATAATAGCGCAGAGCACTATTCTCTGGGCGCTGACTGGGAAATACGTGAACGGCTACACTATCAGGCTGTACCTCTAGCGGTGGCTGTTCTGAGCGAATCACCTCTAAGGGAGCGTTCCTCTCTATTCGTTTAAATACAGCAGGGCAATTCAACGTCAGTGTCAACTCTAAACCTCGAGTTGTATTCATGGGATAGCGGGGAAAGGTCTGGCATACATGATCTAAATGCTCATGCCCTGCCTCGCGATGCAAAATGCAATAATTATCTTTTGTCAGGAAATAGCAGCCACCTGCAGCTCCCTTGGCAATATACGCATATTCTCCAAAACTCCTTTGATCTGTCAAAGGTACAAAAGCCCGCTGAAATTCATCGTTCTTTCCTTTTGCCGCAAAGAAGCTCTCATTTCGTTGGTAACTTTCTTTGTCCACTGTGACTAGCCACTCATTTCGGCAGCACTTTCCGCACATTTCGCAAGTAAATCCTTCTACCATATCTAAATAGATATACATAACTACCTCCTGACCTACCTCTAACAGCACTGTATACCAGCCTTTTCAACATCAAAAGGCTGGTTCTATATCATTCAAAGGGCAGCTTACTTATTTCTATACCCTATACCTATTTCCCTGCTGGAATGTAATTTTTGCCGTCTTAAGTGGACCGTTCCAAAAAGGTCATGTAAAGAAAATGACTCCTATCAATGGATAGGAGTCATTCATGTAGTTGATATTATTTATGGGATTGTTCAATTGCTACCGCTACGGAAACGCTAGCACCAACCATTGGATTATTACCCATTCCAATAAGACCCATCATTTCTACGTGAGCCGGAACAGAAGAAGAACCAGCAAACTGAGCATCCGAATGCATTCTGCCCATAGTATCTGTCATACCATAGGATGCAGGACCAGCTGCCATATTGTCAGGATGCAGGGTTCTGCCTGTACCACCGCCAGAAGCAACGGAGAAATATTTTTTACCAGTATCAACACATTGCTTTTTGTAAGTGCCTGCTACTGGATGTTGGAAGCGGGTCGGATTGGTGGAGTTACCAGTAATGGAAACATCTACTTTTTCCAAAGTCATGACCGCTACGCCTTCCATTACGTCATCAGAGCCATAGCATCTAACATTGGCTCTTTCGCTGGAAGAGTATTTAATTTCTTTTGTAATTTCCAGTTTACTTGTGTGGTAATCAAATTGAGTACGCACATAAGTAAAACCATTAATTCTAGAAATAACCTGAGCGGCATCTTTGCCAAGACCATTTAAGATAACGCGAAGAGGATTTTTTCTAACTTTATTTGCAGATTTCGCAATACCGATAGCTCCCTCTGCTGCGGCAAAGGACTCATGGCCTGCCAAAAATGCAAAGCACTCTGTTTCTTCTCTCAAGAGCATCGCTGCCAAATTTCCATGTCCGATACCTACTTTTCTGCTTTCAGCAACGGAACCAGGAATACAGAAAGCTTGCAGGCCTTCCCCAATAACTTCAGCAGCCTCAGCCGCTTTTTTACAGCCTCTTTTAATTGCAAGTGCAGCTCCTAAAGTATAGGCCCAACAAGCATTTTCAAAACAAATAGGCTGAATGCTTTTTACGATACCTTGTACATCAATTCCTTGGTCATCGCAAATCTGTTTAGCCTCTTCTAAGGACGCTATTCCATTATCTTTTAGCACAACCAAGATTTGGTCTATGCGACGTTCATATCCTTCAAATTTAGCCATGGATTAAATCCCCTTTCCTCTATTCTTTGCGGGGGTCAATATATTTGACCGCCTCATCAAATCTACCATATGTACCAGTAGCTTTTTCTAAAGCCTGATTGGCATCTGTACCTTTTTTAACCATGTCCATCATTTTCCCAAGATGAACAAACTTATAGCCGATAATTTCGCTGTTTTCATCAAGAGCTAATGTAGTAACATATCCTTCTGCCAACTCTAGGTAGCGAGGACCTTTTTCCAATGTTCCGTACATAGTACCAATTTGGCTGCGAAGACCTTTTCCTAAGTCTTCTAGCCCAGCACCAATAGGAAGACCGCCTTCGGAAAAAGCTGTCTGGGTACGGCCATAGACGATTTGAAGGAACAACTCTCTCATGGCTGTATTAATCGCATCACATACTAAATCTGTATTTAATGCTTCCAGAATAGTTTTTCCTACAATAATTTCTGAAGCCATTGCAGCGGATTGGGTCATACCAGAACAACCAATCGTTTCAATTAAAGCTTCTTGAATAATACCCTCTTTAACATTAAGAGTTAGTTTACAAGCTCCTTGCTGAGGTGCACACCAACCAATCCCGTGAGTCAATCCACTAATGTCTGTAACCTCTTTAGCCTTTGTCCATTTTCCCTCCTGGGGAATTGGAGCAGCTCCGTGGTTCACGCCTTTTGCTACGCAAGTCATCTCAGCTACTTCTGATGAGTAAATCATATTAGCTCTCCTCTCATAATAAATAAAAAAGCCCATACCCCTGCAAACATGCTGGCATGAGTCATTACCGCAACAAACGGATTTAACAGCAAACCCATTACCCATATAATTGCATTATAATTATACTATCACCTAAATTATTGGTCAATCTTTATGTGAATAAAAATTATCATCGTCAATATCCTTTTAAAATCTATAGCACCTTCGGTAATGGATATCTTATGTAAGAGTAACTATACTGATTTCAGGCGAACAGTCAATACGAAAGGGAAACCATTGACCAGCCCCTACATTAACATATCCATAGCTATTACCTTCCTGGTAAAGCCCCCTCATATAATAATACTTGAAAGGCAATACAGACTTGCCCATAACATTAATTTGCCCGCCATGAGTATGACCTACTAACGTAAGGGGTATTTGAGCTTTAAATGCGTCAAACAAAAAATCTGGGTGGTGGGCAATTAAAATCCGAAAGACATTATCCGGTATACCCTCTTGGGCTTTTGCTAAAAACTGCTGCTGTATTTTATTCTTTTCCGGAATGGCTTTTGCAAAAGGATAATCTACACCTAATAGGTAAAAGCTACCGTCTCCAACGTTAATAGGGACATGACTATTTTCCAGAATGTGAATTGGACTTTTTAGCAGTTCCCTTCGAATGCGATTTATATCTCGAAAGTATTCGTGATTCCCCCAGCAAAAGTATACACCGTAAGGCACGTGGGCAGATAGCTGACTGAGTTTTTCAACACAAGGACTCAGTAAATTAAGATCATCAATTAAATCTCCCGTGATAACTACCATATCTGGCTTCTCTAATGTAACTAATTCAATTATATCATCAAGTCTATCTAATGAAAAAAAAGCTCCTACATGAGCATCACTAATTTGCGCTATTTTAAACCCCTTAAGACTGCTAGACATCCCTTGGAAAGGCAACTCCAAACGACGAATATCCATATGAAATCTAGCCGAACACCCTCCGTGAGCACTTATACCAAACGCTAAAACAGGGGCAACATATAATATTTTTTGCAGAAATTCTCGGCGGGAGGCAGAATGATCAGATTTGATCAATCTACGTATTGCTAATAACATAGGAAAAAGAAGCAACAGAATACTCGTCCCTATAATCCAGACAAAGGAAAGATAAAGGAAAGGAGTTATCCATTGATAAAAGAAAGGGGTTCCTGGATGAACCAGCCAATTGTAACCGATTATAAACCAAGCTAGCACCGTTACTGACCAGTAGCCATAACTCTTGCTTTTCAAATTCTTTCTTGGAAAACACTTGATTACGAACCACCAATTCACCCAGGAAGTTAGTATAATTATAACCAGCAGTATAGGATACATTGTCCTCATTTATAAGCCTCCAACCATTCCACGTCCTAAGATACTTCTTTATTATCATTCATTATATAAGCAGTTTTTATCCATAGCAAGTTAATGTAATCCCAGCTTACTTTCTATACGTTAGACATTAGAATTCCTGCTGACTATTGCAATTCTGAAAATCATCTAGTCTAGACTGACGATCAATCCTCTATATTCTTTTCTTTATCAACTGTCTCTGATTTTTGATCTTTTTTAATATGAATACGCTCATACTCTGCCGACATTAATGGTGAGGATATGATGAAATCGGCACTTGCACGGTTACAAGCTATGGGAATATTATAAACTACCGCAATTCTTAGCAACGCTTTCACATCAACATCATGGGGCTGGGATTCAAGAGGATCCCAAAAAAATATTACAAAATCAAGTTCTCCCATGGTTATTTTGGCACCAATCTGTTGGTCCCCTCCTAAAGGACCACTGTGAAACCTATAAATATCTAGTTCAAGTTCATCTGCCAGAATCTGTCCTGTGGTACCTGTTGCAAATAGCTTATGTTTGGATAGTAGCTCTCTATTAAATTCCGCCCACTCTAATAAATCTTTTTTCTTATTATCATGAGCGATCATTGCAATATTCTTTAACTTGGGCATAACTGCAGTAGTAGTAATCATTACCTTACCTCCTTTATTTTCTCAACCTTTAAAATTTTTTCTTTCCAACTAGTGACGCATTGATACGTTTATAACTATGCGCATCCCGACTCTTTATACCTTGTCAACTTACTATTTAGCAAATTTCTACTATTCAATATTCTCTTTGCTTGTTACTTTAAGGAAAAAAAGCAAGAAAACCAGTCCTTCAGACTGATTTTCTTGTAAAGCGCCTTATAAAAATTGTCCATCATAATAGACTTTTCCGTCTACTATATTGATTGGCATTGCAGTTGCGCTAAAATCTCGCACTTTACGACGCCCACTGCCATCAGCTTTAACCTTATACAAAGTATCTCCATCTGCAGAATTCGTATAATATATCCATTCTCCCATTTTATTAATAAACCCTACTGTATCATCTGTTATCTTGGCATTTTGTGTCCCGTCGATTTTCATCTTATACAATTTACCTTTATCGGAAGCATTGCTGTAATAGATATAATCTTGTGATACAACCATAAACAACATGGACTGTTCGCTAATTTTAATCTGCTTTGAACCACCCTTCACAGAAACGCGATAGAGTTTATAATCATCTGCAATATTACTAAAATACACCCATTCTCCTACCACATTAAGATTGTCGGCAGGGCTAGTACTTAGCGCTTTTTTCGTCTGACCATCTAGTGAAATTTTATAAATCAAATTTCCCTTTACACCACTTGAACTCCACTTAATATAAAGCAGTCCATCACCAACAAAGGCAAGCTGGCTGGCCGCATCATCGGATATGGCCTTTTTTTCTTCACCATCACTGTTTATCCGATAAATCCGATGATTATCAGACCAGTTGCTATAATACAGCCATTCACCGTCAGTACTTAAATCCCAAGCCTCGTCGATGGATAACACTTCCCTACCCCCGCCGCTTTTCTTAACTTTAAAGATTCGTTCACTGCACCCCGCGTATACATCTCCCAATTGATCAATATAGTAAATATAATCTCCTTTTGCTACTGCAAGTCCATGATTTGCAGTATTTACATTACTAGCAACATCCACAGGTTTACTTGCTGCCTGAACTGGCGCTAGGGGGAGTAAGCACAATACAGCAATCAAAAACATTGCTAATCTCAACTTATATTTCATAGTTATAACCCTTACCTCCCTTCATCGAATAATGGATTATTTAAATATTTTTCTGTTGATGTGACAATTCCTTCCGCTGCCTTCAGGCGATAAACAGGCTGGGAAATCATTTTTGCATCCTGGGGATGAGGCATCATGGACACTTCAGCAATGACAGCCGGCACCCAAGTAGAGTTTAGCACCAATAACCCCGGTCGATCCTGCAGAGGATATTTATGAGTTCGCAGCGTCTTCACCAGTTCATCACACATAATAATAGCTAATTCCTTAGCCGGTTTGAGGGCTGTTCCGTTATATAAGACAGTAGTACCACGATATATTTTTTTTGCTGGTTCAGACATGTCAAGGGGCATGGAGTTATTATGTACCGAAATAAATACTGCTGCATTCAAAATATTGGCAGCATCGGCTCTATCAAAGAGAGGAATTTCAATATCCTCCGTTCTAGTCATATATACATCATAACCTTTTTGGCGAAATAACTCCTGAGCCCGCAGAGAAATATCCAGATTTAAATCCTTTTCGCAAAGAAAATTACTTACAGCTCCAGGATCGGGAGAGCCATGTCCAGGATCGAGAACAATGATTTTAGCTTCTTTAAGACCTTTTGAAAAATCCAATACCAGATAGGTACGAAAATCCGTTGTTCCATTATCACGGTTGAATCGTTTACGTTTCACCGTGGTCACTAACGGCTTAGTTTTTCCAGGGAAGTCCATGGAAATTTTAATGCCGGAAGGTATATTTTTCTCTATACGAATTTCCTTTAGATAAGGACTGCTGATAACTTTGTCCTCGGCCATCGATACATCCTTCATCACTATTTCTAAGTTATTTCCCTTTACTATCTCACTATAATGCAGTTCCATCTTATAGCTAAGAGGATCGGTAATGCTGGCAGTAGGCATATTGGCATCTACTGCAATCGCCACTACCTCCCTTTGCTGCAAGGAAAAGACCTTCACCTCGCCAAAGGATTGGGCGCCATCAGCTGATAACGTTGGTTCGGCAAAAACTCGCCCCTCCATTAAACATAACATGGAAATCACCATTCCCAAAAATAGCACTCCTAAAAATCTTTTCGTCAAGGTTAATTCCCCCTTTAATAACAATCATTACCTCTCTTTCGTACAAGCTTATTAAATTCCTGCATGCTTTTAAAAATTCATGATAAGCACGTTCTTGAGTCAGTAATATCTTTTCTAAAACATACCCGCCTCTATTCTTTCGGTTGCAGGCGACAAAGGAAATGACGCAACACCTTTGGTTCATAACTAAACTGTAACCCTTTCACCTGATCGCGCCGTTCCCAAATGGCAGCCAACGCATCCACCACAACATCCATATGACGATCAGTATACACTCTGCGCGGAATGGTCAGTCTCATAAACTCTACGCCAGCCTTCTTCTGCAATCCGGTTTCAGGATCTCGCCCTAGCAATAGTGATCCTACTTCTACAGCACGAACTCCTGCTTCCAGATAAAGTTCATTACATAAGGCCTGAGCAGGAAATTGTTCCGCTGGAATGTGAGGTAAAAACTTCCCTGCATCAACAAAGACAGCATGCCCACCAACAGGCCACTGTATGGGAATATTACGTTTTCGCAATTCCCTGCCTAAATATTCTACTTGACCAACTCTGTTTTCCAGATAATCAAAGTCTAACCCTTCATAAAGGCCAACTGCTAAACATTCCATATCTCGACCTGACAAACCACCATAGGTTACAAAACCTTCCATCGGCACGCAAGAAGCACTTGCTGCGGCAAATAAAACCCCATCATCCTTAATAGCAATCATACCACCCATATTTACAATGGCATCTTTTTTAGCACTCATGGTTAGATAGTCACCCATCTCATACATCTCACATACAATTTCTCGAATACTTTTATGTGTATAACCCTCTTCTCGCCTTTTAATAAAGTAGGCATTTTCAGCAAAACGCGCCGAATCAAAATTTATTTTTATACCAAATTTATCGGCAATTCTTTTTACACCACGGACATTTTCCATGGAAACAGGCTGACCGCCAGCCGAGTTACAAGTGACAGTAATAACAATAAAAGCGATGTTCTCTGCCCCTTTTTCGGTAATAAACTGTTCTAAGCGTTCTAGGTCAAAGTTTCCTTTAAAAGGATGTTCTTTTTGTGTATCAAAAGCATCCTCAATTACTAAATTAATAGGCACGCCACCACTCATTTCAATCCAGGCCATCGTCGTATCAAAATGCATATTACCGAGAATATACTGCCCTTTCCTCTTGATCAAGTGAGGAAATAACACTTGCTCCGCACCTCGACCTTGATGAGTGGGAATCAGATAATTGTAGTTAAAAATATCTTGAACAGCCTTTTGAACTTTATAAAAAGACTTGCTGCCAGCATAAGACTCATCACCGAGCATCATACTAGACCACTGCTGATCACTCATTGCCCCCGTGCCGCTATCTGTCAAAAGATCAATATATACATCCTCAGAATGTAAGGCAAAGGGATTATATCCTGCCTCTTCTAAGGCTTTCTTTCTTGCATCCATTGAAATCTTACGAATAGGTTCCACCATTTTAATGCGATAGGGCTCAGCTGTTCTTTCCATATAAATAACCTCCTATTCATTGCTAAAATCTATTACTTTCATTCATTGCAAAATTCATACCAACCACCTATCCCTTTAAGCTTCTTACTTTTCCCTTATTGATACTATTTATTGACAACTTTTATTATCACGCGATAAGAAAACTTCTCAATACTATTATAACGATAGGGCTAACACATGCTAGCCCTATCGTTATAGACCATAACTCTTCATTTTATTTAGCACCGTTGTATTCGATACACCTAGAACTTGACCCGCTAACCGAGATGAGGGATACTTTGCCAATACCCTCATGAGAATTTCTTTTTCAAAATTTGCAACTGTTTCCTTCAAGGAAAGGCTTTGTCCCTGGCTGGGAATTTGAACCTGCATAACGTCTTTCCCCTGCAAGGCAGTTTCTTTTTCTTTATGAGTTCCTATATCACTCCAAGCGATCAAATCCTGAGGCATTACTTCCGGCGAGTCAAGTAAATTCACAATCCGTTCTAAGGTATTCTCCAATTGCCTAATATTCCCCGGCCACTGCTGATTCATGAGAAATGCAACGCTTTCTCTTACTAAACGCGGCTCTGATTTATTTAGCTTTCCGCAAACTTTCTCAATCAGATGCTGGGCAAGGAGGGGAATATCTTCTTTCCTTTCTCGCAGCGGCGGAATGAGCAAAGGAATCACATTGAGCCGATAATATAAATCCTCGCGAAATTCGCCTTTCGCAACCATGTCTTCAAGATTACGATGCGTAGCTGCAATAATACGAACGTCAACTTGATACTCCCTGCTGCCCCCCACTCGTCGAATCGCCCCTTCTTGCAAGGCACGCAGCAATCTTACTTGAACCAATAAAGGTAGCTCTCCAATTTCATCTAAAAACAAAGTACCACCATTTGCTTCTTCAAACAGGCCTTTCTTACCACCCTTAGCTGCTCCAGTAAAAGCACCTTCTTCATAGCCGAACAATTCACTTTCTAAGAGATTTTCTGGCAAAGCAGTACAATTTATAGCAATAAATGGCGCTAAACGTCTTGGCCCTTCGTTATGAAGGGCATTCGCAAATAACTCTTTACCCGTACCGCTTTCTCCCCTCAGCAAAACGGTAGAACTGCTTCTTGCAACGGTACGAGCGGCAGCAATCAACTTATTCATTTTATCACTTTGAAAGACAATCTCATCAAAAGTCTTCCGTTTTCGAAATTTATCCACCTTAGATATAATGGCCTCTACCTGGCGAAATTCTGTGATCGTGGCAACGGCTCCAATAATTTGCCCTCTGCTATTAATAATCGGCTGGGAGTTTATTAGATACCGAATATTTCTTCCATTTATTTTAGTTCTTCCTTCTTGCAATGTATAACGTTTACCGGATTGTAACGTTTGAATAATAAAGTGATTTGTACCTAATATTTCTTCAATTGCAAGCCCTAGAGATTCTTTTCGCGAGGACAAAAACAACTTACTAGCCACTTCATTCATGTGGGTAATTTTCCCGTCTTTATCAACTGCCAAAATTCCATCATCAACAGCGTTAAGAATGGTTTTTAGGGCATCTTCTCGTTCTTCATAAGGCATTTGGTCACGAAATTCAACAGCCGTAACCCCGACCACTAACTTCAGTTCTTCCATCAACCGAATGACCTCTTCCCTCGAACTGCAACAAAATCGAATGCTCATTCCCCCTGTCGGTAATACTTCCATCGCAATCTTATTAATATGATTTTGTTCTGTAATTTTAAATATTTCATATCCCAAAGCAGGGCGATCTACAAAATGGATTTGGATAACATATTCCTGCATATTTTTCCTCCTAATGACTAGCCAATCAAGCCCCATCGTTCTTCTTTACCTACTACATTCCACGGAATACGTCAGATACCTTCTCACATTAGGACAAATGCAGATTCCCCCTTTCAAAAGCCTTTGACCGTAATTTATCACATTTCTTACTCTCTCCATAAAGTTTTCTCTCGTTATTTAACTAAAAAAGTAGTAGAGATAAATACTCCTGTTGCGATTGCTGAAACAATAACACCGCTGATATTAGCTCCTAAGGCCAAGGGAAGAATCATAACAAAAGGGTTTTCCTCATGGGCAGCATATTGGGCAAGCTTAGCCGTTGTGGGCACACAAGATACCCCTGCAATTCCAATAACCGGGTTATAACTTTTACTGAACCAATATACTACCCAACCTCCTGCAAGGCCACCTATGGCAGAAATAGCTAGGGCTAATATTCCAAGAAGCAGTAAAATTGCAACTTTAGGGTCCATAATAGTCTGCGCATCACAAAGAACTCCTAGTAGCAAACCAAGAAATAAGGTCGAACCATAAAGAATCGCCTCTTGTAATAATTTTGTGTAAGGATCGATTTCAGCTTCTTTAATAGCAAGACCCAGAAAAAACGACATAATCAAAGGAGCTGCAACAGGCAAAATTAGACAGAGTATTGCGCAAATTGAAATAATAAAAATAAATTTTGAAGTCTTACTAATCTCAGCATGCACCTGATTCACTTCGATACCTCTGTACTTTTTTGGCACCATGAGCTTAATCAAATATGGATAGCCAGCATAGGTCAAACTTAAATAGAGGTAGGCAATAATCGAAATAGGCACGAACAGATTAGGCGCCATCATCAATGAAGCATAAAGAACCATCGGACCATCAGCACCACCAATGGTTGCAACAGAAGCAGCTTCGCCGATAGGCAGGCCCATCTGATAGCCAACAATAAGTGTTACAAAGGTTCCTAGCTCCGCAAATAAAGCTACGATAATGCTAGCCCATGGCCGTGATAATATAAAGCCAACTTCACAGATAACCCCTATTCCCATAAAAACGAAACAAGCAATGAGGCCATTGCTAAAAGTTAGATTATAAATAGGTTGCAGAAAGTTAACCTGCATAATATTTACCAACATATCAGGCTTTTCTACCAAAGGATCGAGAAAAAGATTGCCAATGCCACCAGATTTAAGAAAAAGCTGAGCAGCATTGACACTACTCATACCAATCCCCATAGGAATCATAATTAATGGTTCCAGAGTATGCTTAAAACCTAAATAGGCAAGTATAAATCCTAAAACAATTAAGAAGATCCTAGCTAGCCCAATATGAACATCCTGTACAAAAAAAGTAGCAATTCCCGGGAACAACTGCTGCAAAACATTTTCCACTATATTTCATCCCCTTATTTACGACTTACTACTTTGTTTATCAACTGCATAATACCTACTGTTATGAAAGCAATTATGGCTGTTAATACATAAGCAACAAAGGTATAAGTATAAATATCCAACTCCCTCCTCCTCTCTATGTTCCGTTATTTTTTCTTAAAACTTCCCCTCTAACATCCCATACCTTCAACAGAACAACGTTTTACCTATTTATCTATAAATTATTCCTACATTGGAATATTATTCATATTTTCATTCTCTATCCGTTACAAATCTTAGGCACTTGATTTTTTTTGAAAAACTAGCGATAAGGAAGGCCATGACAATTAAAATTGCCATGGCCTTCCTTATCATTTTCTTATCTTATTAAGTAAGTAAATCCACTTTATTTCCTAATGCAGATTCTTCCTGGGCTGCTTGTTTATTTGTCGCAGTAGTAGTACGAGTCTCTCCGCCAGAAACATAGCTTTTACCGCACTCAGGGCATATGGAGGTGAATAATTGCACACTCTGGGAAATGATTTTTTTATTTTCATTACGAGCACCAGCTTGATTACGATTGACATGCTCCTGTTCGTGAGCTCCTACAACCGCTGCTGAACTTTCAGGGGAAATGTGCCCTGGCGCTTTGAAAGATACCCCTGGATCATCTGAACCATCTTGATATGTTCTTTCCTTACATGTCAGGCATTCAATCTTGCCCGTCTCTTTCATTTTGCGCACTTCCGAATTGTTCCAACTTTCTTTTCCTTGAATAGAAAGTTCTAGATTATAAGCCAAGCCAAGACGTTTATCCAAATCATCATATAAACTTGGCTGAGATGCATTTTCCGTTAAAAGTCTTCGCCCCTGTACATTCTTATAAATTTCAATTTCCCTTTGGGGATATTGTTCATTTGCCCTAGTAATCAGGGAAGAGACCGAATCAATAGCAGCCATCAATACGCATCTCCTATCCTTATTTTTTCATAGCATTATTTAGTTCTCTTTTTCGTTATTCATAATGAAAATCCTGCCAATAATATATATTTTTTTTGAGCACCTTGAACTACATAAGATTAAAAAAGCCTCTTGGGATACCTTCCGATCCGCAAGAGGCTGCTCTCTATTCTAATGATTCAATGACAGGAGGTGCAAAAGGCACCGGTTTCTCAATAATTTCCGTAGGTAAACCCATAGTATTGAGTAACTCGATAAAAGGCTTAGGATCTAATTCTTCTACATTTACCATGTGTTTTACATCCCATTCGCCGCGAGCAACTAAAATGGCTGCTGCGACTGGCGGAACTCCTGCTGTATAGCTTATTGCCTGAGCTTCTACTTCTTCATAACATTCAGCATGGTCGCAAGTGTTATAGATGAAGATTTCTCTCGCTTCATTATCTTTCGTTCCTTTAATAAAATTGCCGATGCAAGTTTTACCTGTATAACCAGGAGCTAAAGAGGAAGGATCGGGCAGTAATGCCTTTAATACTTTAAGAGGTGCAATATCTACACCTTCTGCAATATTCACTGGTATTTCCGAAGTAAGACCAATATTGGTTAAAACAGAAAATACATTTAGATAATGATCGCCAAAGCCCATCCAAAAACGAATGGAATCAGCATCAATATTTTTAGAAAGAGAATGCAGTTCATCATGTCCAGTCAAGTATACAGGGCACTCTCCCACAACCGGGAAGTCATAATCCATTCTGATGGAATGGACATCTTGTAGCACCCATTTCCGATCAATCCAAGTCCAGACTTTTTTAAATTCACGGAAATTAATCTCTGGGTCAAAGTTAGTAGCAAAATACTTACCATGACTGCCAGCATTTACATCCAGTATATCAATGGTTTCAATGGTGTCAAAATAGTCTTGCTGAGCCAAAGCACACCAAGCATTTACAACACCAGGATCAAAACCAACTCCTAAAATAGCCGTAATTCCTTGCTTTTCACAACGTTCTTTGCGTTTCCACTCATAATTAGCATACCAAGGGGGATTTTCACAAACCTTATCCGGTTCTTCATGGATGGCCGTGTCCATATATACCGTACCTGTTTCAATACAAGCTTCTAACACTGACATATTAATATAAGACTGACCTACATTAATGATAATTTCTGATTTGGTTTCTTTGATAACCTCAACCAAAGCAGGCACGTCAAGAGCATCCACAGCTCTTGAATATATTTTTTTGGATGGATCCTTTAAATGGTTCTTGCGCAATACACTTTCGATGATGGCGTCGCATTTTTCTTGGGTACGGGACGCGATGCAAATATCACCTAATACATCGTTATTCATCCCACATTTATGCGCAACTACATGAGCGACCCCACCAGCACCGACAATTAAAACATTTTTTCTCATTTTTTTCCTCCTCTGCCTGTCCAAAAAATTTTTAAGATAAACTACTTACAAAATCCTCATAACCAAAGGTCCGTATAACCTCGACCGTATCATCTAGTCTTTGCACGACGATAGCTGGCATCTGTAATCCATTGAACCAATTCTTTTTTACCATCGTATAACCAGCAGCATCAGCAAAGCGAATTTTACTACCGATTGCTAATTTATCTTCAAAATGAAATGTGCCAAATACATCTCCTGCCAAACAGGATCTGCCAGCAATCATGTATTGGTACTTGCCTTCATCCGTCCCTTCTATTTTAGCAGACAGTCGGTAGATCAATAGATCTAACATATGTCCTTCCACAGAAGCATCAACGACGGCAATGTCCATTTCATTATACACTAAATCAACTACACTGGTAACTAATTCTGCACAGCCCGTAATAGCGCTTTCTCCTGGTTCCAAATAAATTTGGACATTAAACCGGGCAGCAAAATCAGCTAGCTTCTTACTAAACTTTTCTACCGGATAACCTTCTTTGGTAAAATACAATCCACCCCCAAGGCTTACCCATTCCAGCTCATTAAGTATGTCTCCATAAGAGTCGCCAATAGCATCAAGTTGCTTCGCAAAAGCTTCAAAGTCATCATTTTCGCAATTATAATGAAACATTAAACCACTAAGACGAGACAATTGACTTGCCAGCATTTCCTTGTCCCCTACCCCTAGGCGCGAATGCTTCCGCGCTGGATCAGCCAAATCAAAATGAGAGTGACTCATGCCTGGATTGACGCGCAGACCAAGTTTTGCTCCTTTCACCTTATCATAATAATGCTCTAACTGAGAAAGAGAATTAAAAATGATTTTATCGGCAAATTTAGCTACGGATTCTACATCTTCCTGAGAGTAGCCTACACAATAAGCATGTGTCTCTTTACCGAATTTTTCAAAACCTAGGCGTGCTTCATAAAGGGAGCTAGAAGTGGTGCCATCCATATATTGCTGCATTAAGTCAAATACACTCCAAGTGGAAAAACATTTTAGTGCTAACAGGGACTTAGCGCCAGAAAGTTCACGCACCTGTTCAATTATTTTCAAATTACGCAATAGTTTTTTTTCATCAATTAAATAATAGGGAGTGGCAATGTTCATTTATAAAGCTCCTCTTTGCAATAATATTAGAAAAAATCACCGTAATGATTCATATTTTACCTATTATGATTTTCTACGAAACTAATAATAGCAAAATAGCTGGCATTTGTCGATTATTCTTTAAAAAAAACGAAAAATCTGTGGAAAAGTTTTTATTCTAGCAAGTCAATGGCAGTCATGGCCATTGCTTTTGCTCCTATTAACAATCGTTTTTGGGCATATTCACTGCCTGCTGCTAATGCAAATTCCGGTGTATGGGCCACAAGGTTGGAACCGATTGCAAGATCAGGATGAATAGTAGGTGCTACGTGACTCACATTACCAACGTCTGTAGAACCATCGGCTTCTTCATCTGCAAGTATAGAAACCTCTTCTCCTAATAAAAACATATTTTCTTTATATAGCTTCATAAGCCGTACATCATTAATCAACTCTTTAAACAAGGGCTCGTAATGCATTGTTTCAATTGTTGTCCCAGTCGCCAGTGCAATCTCTCCCCCTAGTTTTTGCACAGCAGGAAGAACTACATCTTCTAGATAATGGGCGGATAAAGCCCTTACTGTAAATTTTGCCTCGGCCTCCTCTGTCACAATATTAGGGGCAGTTCCCCCTTTGGTAATAATACCTGCTACTATTGTTTCCTGTGTAAAGGTTTGGCGCAAACTTTTTATTCCTTGATAAAAAAGCATTAAAGCATCTAAGGCATTGATGCCTTTATCGGTTTTACTGGCCACATGAGCAGAACGCCCGCGGAAGGTTACTTTTAAAGGATGGGTAGCATAAGAAGTGCCCCCTATACAGTTACCATCACTAGGGTGAACGATGAGCGCGGCTGTTAATCCATCAAATACTCCATCGGCCGCCATAGCGACTTTTCCACCGCTGGTTTCTTCTGCTGGGCAGCCAATGAAATAGGACACTGCCCGCTCACCAGCAACGGCAGCAAAGGCCGCTGCTGCTCCATAGCTCATAGCTGCAATAAGATTATGACCGCAGGCATGGCCAAGACCTGGCAAGGCATCATATTCAGCGAGAAAGGCAATTTTCGGCCCCTGATGGCCTTTCTTGGCAACAAAAGCTGTTTCATAGCCGCTGCTATTTTGTTTCACAGTAAAACCATGCTCTTCAATGGCTGACCTTAGAAGCTGCGCTGCTTGGTATTCTTTTTCACCTAATTCAGGATGATTATGAATTGTTAGACTAATGGCTGTTAGCTGAGGAGCCATTTTATCTATTATCCTACTGACTTCTTCTTTTAATACTTGTTTATCCATTATACTCATCCATAATCTCTCCTCAATCTGTCGTTGCCCTTTCGATTACCTCCAAGCCGCCTTTTTCGCCGCCGAGTATTGCCCTAACGCCAAAAGGAATGGTTATCTTATCGGCTGTATGACCAAAATATAAATTAGTAAGAACAGGTTTTCCTAGCCTGCCTAAACGATCTTTTAGGACTTCCTCTAGGGTAAAGTTAGGCGGATCCTCTCGATCACAGTCAGCACAGACAGCAACTACAATTCCAGCTGCTGCTTGCAATTTTCCTGCTAGCAGCAGCTGGGTTAGCATACGATCAATACGATAGGGCGCCTCTCCTACTTCCTCAATACAAAGTATTTTACCGCGGGTATCTATTTCGTAAGGCGTCCCAAGAGTAGAAACAAGCAGGCTTAAGTTCCCCCCTGTCAGGTATCCCTGAGCCGTCCCTGTACTAATAAACTGAGGTGGAGAAGAACGAACTGGATTACCCATCACTCCAAGCGGCTCGGAAGCACTAACAGCTTTGAAAAAAGAATCCCAGGTAAAATCCGATACCCCTTTTGCCATATCCGATGCTACCATAGGGCCATGAAAAGTAACTAAGCCTGTACGTTGCCCAATGCTTGTATGTAAGGCCGTTATATCACTATAGCCCACAAATACTTTGGGGTGAGTACGAATAACCCCATAATCCAAATAATCTAGAATACGCATACTTCCATATCCGCCCCGTAGACAAAGGATGGCATCAATCTCAGGTGATGCAAACATGGCATTAATATCCCTAGCCCGATCGGCATCTGAACCCGCCAAATATCCAAAGGTTTCTTCAACCGCCTTGCCCAGTTGTACTCGAAACCCTTGTTCTTCTAGCCATTGCACTCCCGTTGTCAGCAATTCTCCGTCACCACAACTAGCAGGTGCAACTACGCCGATTGTATCTCCTGGATAGACTCCTTTGGGTTTGATTGGGGAAACAGTACACATGCTATCCTCTCCTCGTATCAATAATAAGGAAAATATAGTAATCTATCAGTTGCAAAGAGATATGCGCAGCTGATACTGCGCATACTTTCCTTACTATTTTTCTATAAATCCAGTTTTAAAATCAGCCAATCCTAATACGGACCAGAAAAAACCTTTTACATAAGGTTGGGCAACATAAGGTTGGGTCGTATAATAAATGGGAATAATAACCCCATCTTTAAACAGAATTTCTTCTGCATCATGCATTGCCTGCATCCGACTTTTTTGATCATTTGCAGTCTGAGCTTTTTCGATTAGACTATTATATGCGGGACTATTATATTTAGCATCATTGGTTGGATCTTTAAATACATCCATAAAGGTCATAGGATCAGCGTAGTCACCAATCCAAGAAGCTCTTGCTATTTGGAAATCCCCCCGTGTTCGCGCTTCTAGGAATACCTTAGACTCTTGATTGGTAAGGTTTACGTTTACGCCTAGGTTTTGTTTCCACATTTCCTGAATGGCTTCTGCAATGGATTTATGCATTTCACTGGTATTAAAGAGAATGGTAATTGGCGGTAATCCTTTGCCTTCAGGATACCCTGCATCAGCTAACATTTTTTTAGCTAATGTTACGTCCTCTACTGCATAATTGCCACCCTCTTCGCGGAAATCCTTACCAGTAGCAGGGTTCATCAGTCCTGGAGCTACCCAAGCATAAGCAGGTTTTTTACCGCCTTTTACCACATTTTTCACTAGGTTTTCCCGGGTTATAGCCATGGTAAAAGCCTTACGAACCTCCGGTTTGTCAAAAGGAGCTTGCTGGGTATTAAAAACATAGTAATAAGCACCAAGATAAGGGGATATTTTTAGAAGTCCTGCTTGGCTTATCCGATCGTGTTCAACAACAGGTGGCTCTACCATCATATCCACTTGATTATTTTCTACCATTGCCAAACGAGTAGCTTGGGAGTCACTGATTGGCCATTCCATTTTTGTTAATTTCACAACAGAAGCATCCCAATATTGGTCATTTTTCACAAATTCCAATTTGCCGCTATGTACCCAATTGGTGATTTTAAAAGGGCCATTACCAATTAACGTATTCACATTTGTCGCCCACTTTTCAGGATCAGCAGTAACTGCTTTCTGATTTACAGGATAAAAAACATGAAAGGCCGCTAAACCTAAAAAGTATGCCGTAGGTTTTTCCATTGTTACTTCTAGGGTATGTTCGTTTATAGCCTTAACTCCTACTTGATCGGCTCCTACTTTTTTTTCATTATAGGCTTGTGCATTTTTTATAGGAAATAACATATAGGCTTTCTCAGAAGCCACTTCAGGGTTTAACACTCTTTTCCAAGCAAATTCAAAATCCTGAGCTGTGACGGCTTCTCCATTGGACCATTTGGCATTAGAGCGCAAATGAAAGATATATTTCATACCATCACGAGAAACTTCCCACTTTTCTGCCACTCCTGGCACGGGTTGATCCTTTTCATCTAGGCGAGTTAACCCTTCAAAAATTTGTAGCTCTACTAATGACTCAGGAATAGCCGTCGACTTGGCTGGGTCTAAGGTAGCTGGTTCTGCCTCTAAGGCATAACGAAGAATTTGTTCCTTACTGCTGCCCGATTTACCGCAACCGGCTCCCAAGGTGACCAGCATTGCCATGACAACTAAAAGTGCAAATGTTTTTATGTATGACATAATGACTCCTCCTTATTATTAAAATGTTCATATATAATTTTCCCCATACTGGCTACTAACTGCAATCCTTGATAGTTAGTAGCCAGATCTGCTGTTAAAATACAGATAATATATGACGCCTTTGGTAAAAAAAGAATTCCTCCATCATGCTCTGCGCCAGGTAATGTGCCTGTTTTATGAGCCAGCACCCGCTCTTCCGGCAAATAAAAAGGTAATTTATCTACCACTTGCTGTCTTTTTAAAATATCCAGCATTAAGGTGGCATACTCTGGCGGCAAGCCCTCACTCTTTTGGATAGAGTGAAACAAAAGAGCCAAATCCCTAGCTGAGGTTTTATTTTCCTTCCCCCTGCGAGCCGCTTCAAAATCCATCATTTTTCGGTACAACAAGGTTGACTTTAACCCGAGCTGAGCCATCCTTGTATTGACCGCTTCCATACCAATGCGATCAATGAGCATATTGGTGGCAGTATTGTCACTAAGGACAATCATCAAAGTGACAAGTTCTCGAAGGGTCATTGTTATTTCAGGACGCAGTTCTTGCAATATTCCAGCCCCGCCGACTCGTTTTTCCTTGCTCACCGTAAGCAATTCATCCAGATCAATGGCACCTGCTGCTGCCTGGCACATAATTTCGTACATAATCGGAACTTTTATCATGCTTGCAGCAGGAAATACCATTTCAGGATTTATTTCTAATTTTTCTCCTGTTGATTGATCAATAATAGTAACGCCCCAGCGTCCTGTATATGCTGCTAAAACTTCCTGCAGCTTCTGTCTTAACTCTTTCATAACTCACCATAATGGCATGCTACCATATGTCCTCCTCCCCCGTCTATAAGCTTTGGTTCTTCTTGCGCGCAAAGGGGCATTGCATAGTTACAGCGGGTGCGAAAATGACATCCGCTTGGTGGAGTGATTGGATTCGGTACATCACCAGCCAAATGAATACCTTCTCGACTAAATTCCACTTGGGGGTCTGGAATGGGAATAGAAGCAAGTAGCGCCTTCGTGTAAGGATGCCTAGGCTTACCATACAATTCCTTAGTTTCCCCGATTTCTACAAATTTCCCAAGATACATAACGGCCACCCGATTGCTGATATGCTTTACCATGGCTAAATCATGGGCAATAAATAAATAGGTTAAACCTAGCTTTTCTTGCAGGCTTTTTAATAGATTGACCACTTGAGCTTGAATAGAAACATCCAAGGCAGAAATTGCCTCGTCACAAATAATAAAACTAGGGTTAAGAGCAAGAGCGCGAGCAATGCCAATCCTTTGCCGTTGACCGCCGCTAAACTCATGGGGAAAACGGCTGGCATGTTCTGGATTCATTCCCACCATCTGCAGTAATTCCATAATACGCTTTCGACCTTGATCCTTAGACAGCAAACCATGAATGTCTAAAGGTTCTCTAATAATATCACCCACCGTCATGCGAGGATTTAGAGAAGCATAAGGATCTTGAAAAATCATTTGCATAGAGCGCCGCAGTTCTGTTTCATCCTTTTGGCTTTTAATAACCTTTCCGTTAAATAAGACCTCGCCAGCAGTAGGCTTATACAAATGAATAATGGTTCTCCCGAGAGTGGACTTTCCACAGCCGCTTTCTCCTACCAGTCCAAGTGTTTCCCCTTTACGGATTGAAAAACTCACATCATCCACTGCTTTTAAACAGGCGGTAGGACGTCCAAAAAAATCTCTTTGAACTGTAAAATATTTTTTTAGGTTATGCACTTCTAAAATTGCTGTTTCTACCATCAATCTGCCACCTCTCCCCTAATCTTTGGTGCATGGGGATGCTGCAACCAACACGATACAATATGTCCCTCCCTAACCTCTGTCTTTGAGGGATAATACATGGCGCAAATATCCATCGCATAAGAACAACGAGGATGAAAAGGACAGCCAGACGGTGGCTGCAGCAAATCAGGGGGCTGTCCATGAATGGCTGTTAGCAAATCTTGCTTTGGCAAATCCATACGAGGAACTGATTGTAACAGTCCCCAGGTGTAAGGATGCTGAGGATTATAGAAAACATCCTGGGCGCTTCCCACTTCTGCAATTTTACCAGCATACATAACAATGACACGGCTGCACAAGGTAGCAATGACACCCAAATCATGAGAGATTAAAACAATCGCAGTATTAAAGTTTTTTTGTAACTCTTTCATGAGATGAAGAATTTGGGCCTGGATTGTTACATCTAATGCCGTAGTTGGTTCATCCGCAATCAGCAGCTTAGGATTACAAGAAAGAGCCATAGCAATCATCGCCCGTTGGCGCATACCGCCGCTGAATTGGTGGGGATAATTCTGTGCCCTTTCTGCTGGGGAAGGTATGCCTACTAGTTCTAGCATCTCCAATGTTCGTGCATTAATTTGTTCTTTATTCATCTGCTCATGCAGCTGCAAAGACTCTGAAATTTGTCTTCCCACTGTCAGTACGGGATTGAGAGAAGTCATCGGATCTTGAAATATCATAGCAATTTCTTTGCCGCGAATTTTCGCCATGTCATCTTCAGATTGCTGTAATAAATCTTTACCCTCAAAGAATATTCTCCCATTACTATATTTTCCAGGAGGGATGGCTACTAGCTTCATAATCGAATGAGCTGTTACGCTTTTACCGCACCCAGACTCTCCCACGATGCCAACTGCTTCTCCTGGAAAAACTTGAAAACTGACATTTTCTACTGCTTTTACTTCTCCCGCATACGTCTCAAAGGATACGGATAAGTCTTGTACTTCTAATAAGGGCTTCATGATTCCACCTCCTTAGCGCCGCGCCCTGGGATCAAGGGCATCTCGTAAACCATCTCCAAGAAAAATAAAAGATAACATGGTAATACTAATTGCCATAGCCGGAAAAAACAATTGAAAGGGATAAGAACGCAGACTCGTCACACCTTCTGAGGATAAGACTCCCCAACTTGCCATAGGAGCAGCCACGCCTAAACCGATAAAACTAAGAAATGCCTCGGTAAAGATTGCTTCAGGAATGGCAAGGGTCATCGTAATAATAATGGGACCCATACTGCCCGGAATGAGATGTCGAAACAAAATACGCCAATTACTGGCACCCATGGTCCGTGCGGCCAATACATACTCTTGTTCCTTCAAACTCAAAATTTGACCGCGTACAATACGCGCCATGCCTAACCAATAGGCAATACCAATGGCTATAAAAATATTCGTCAGTCCTGGTTTTAAAATAACCATAAGCAGTATTACATACAGCAACACAGGTATGCCATATAGTACGTCTACAATATTCATCATAACCCGGTCAACTCTTCCGCCTAGCATTCCGGCGATACCGCCGTAAAGAACTCCTATTGTCAGATTGATCAAACTCGCCACAATGCCAATAGAGAGGGAAATTCGCGCGCCATAAAGGACACGAATAAATAAATCCCGTCCTAGATTGTCAGTACCAAACCAATGCTGAGCACTCGGCGCCTGATTGGCCTCCATGAGATTTTGATCTGAGTAAGAAACGGGCGATAGCCAAGGACCAATAAGGGCAATGAGCATAATAAGCAAGGCTGTATATAAGCCAATCATGGCTAATTTGTTTTTCTTTAGACGCCGCCACGCATCTTGCCTATAGGTTATCATCGGGCGAACCAGAGAATGATCACTGTTCTTTTGCAGTAATGGTTTAAATAAGTCTTGGTTAATCTCCATTAGGTTAGCCCCCTTCTCTTTCATCTAATTTTATGCGGGGATCTAACTGAGGATATAACAGATCCACAATTAAGTTTAAACCAATCACTAGCAGGCTATAAAAAACAGTAACGCCAAGAATGACGGTATAATCACGATTATAAATACTCGTCACAAAATGCCGCCCGAGACCTGGGATGGCAAAAATATTTTCTACAATAAAGCTTCCTGTTAATATACCCGCTGCCATAGGGCCAATATAAGTAACTACTGGAATTAAAGCGTTTTTAAGGGCATGACGATAAATAATAAGGAATTGGGAAAGGCCTTTGGCTCGCGCAGTCTTAATATAATCTTGGGTAAGGACTTCTAGCATGCTCGATCGAGTAAGACGGGTAATAAAAGCGGTTGGATGCCCTGATAGTGCTAACGCCGGCAAAATCATATATTCAATCCCCCCCCACATAGCGGCTGGTAATAGAGAAAGTTTGAGGGCGAACACATAAATAAGCAGAGTGGCCAAAATAAAACTAGGTACGGATACACCAATGGTTGAAAAAAGCATTACAATATAATCCTGCCATTTATTCTGACGCAAGGCGGCAAAAGCGCCAGCAGGAATCCCTATCAAGATAGCAAGTCCAATACTTGTCATCCCCAATTGAAAGGACACGGGAAAACTTTCATAAATAATATCATTAACACTGCGGCCTTCGTATTTAAAAGAGGGACCTAAATCAAAGCGGGCTAAATGAGCCAAGTAGTCTATATACTGTTTTCCTAAAGGATCATTCAAATGATAGTGCGCTTCAATATTTTTCAATACCGAAGGAGGAATCTTTTTTTCCCCGCTAAAAGGGCCGCCAGGGATAGCATGCATTAATAAAAATGTAATGGTGATAATAGCCAGCAAAACAACAAGGGAACTGACAAGACGTTTTACGATATAGCGCAGCAAATTTAATACCCTTCTTTCTATAGCAGATAAAGAGGTATACTCGATGTATACCTCTTTATCCACCAGTTTATCAATCTATCTCTACTTATATATTTTCTTAACAGCATTGTACTCATACAGCTTATCAATGAATGATTCTAGTATTTTCCTTGGTTATTCTTTCTATTCTGATTGTTTATTCTATATAACATGACAAAATCCTCCTATCACTCTATTTATATGCAAAAAACAACAAGGAATTCCTGGCAAGATTGCTAGGGATTCCTTGTTGTTTTAGCCGAATGACTAGCTTTGAGAGTTAGATGCTGTGCTCACTTCCAGCAGTGGAGTGCCTACTTTATTTTGTGTTGTAATAAATACTCCTGCTATGGTCAGCGCCATACTGCACCAAATAAATACGCTTCACCAATCCCCATAGACATATGGGTTAAAAAGCTATGTTTCCTTTACTAACTACTAAGGAAACGCCAAGCAAAGATAGAATTACTCCACCGAAAGTACGCCAACTGCGAGACTCACCCATAAATAGGCTAGCAATACAAGCGGTAAAGACGGGATTAACGACAATGATAAGAGCAGCAGTAATAGCGGTAGTATACTGCAGACCGGCTGCAAAAAAATAGTTATTCCACTAACATCTTTTCTCCATTATAAATGACTTTTGAGAGAAAGGTTTAACTGTTTACCAACCCGGAATGCATCTCCCACTTTTTCTCCCAACTGCCAATACTCTCGAATACCAGCGCAATAGGTAAGGGGATTTACTTTCGAAATATCAATTTTATATTTCCCCATAGTTTCTATTATTTTATCATCATCAATATGGGTTTCTACAATTTCACCGAGTACTAAAATCCAATCGCCCATTTCCATTTTCCCTACTACTTTACATTCCATATTGTATGGACATTCTTTAATGATCGGTGATTTTACAACGGTTCCTTGAATTGGTGTAAAACCCGTATCATTAAATTTATTGGTTTTCTTACCAGAAACCATTCCGCAATAATCTGTTTCTTTTACCAAATCTGCAGAAGCAATGTTAACGGTAAACTCTCCTGTTTTCATAATTAATTCAAGAGAGTGGCGTTCCTTATAAAGAGATATACCTATCGTCGGCGGTGTAGAACTAACAATACCAATCCAAACAATCGTAATAATATTTGCCTCATTCCCGCTTCCACTTACGACTAAGGTTGCAGGTATAGGAAAAAAAGCATCCGATGCTCCAAGCTGTTTTTTCATTAAAAACTCTCCAATCTTTAGTAAAATAACTCATTATTGACCATGAAATAGTAATGACAATCCTAGGTTATAACTCTAGCTTCATGCAAATACTGGACGCTGGGCAAAAATTATGTAAGGCTGAACCTTTCATGAGAGCATCGGGTATTTCGGAACGTTGTATCTTATAAAAACCCCAACGTGCTGCAAACTGTTCTGCGGTATTGGTTAAAAGATAGGCTTCCTTGATACCTGACTGACGTGATATCGCTAAAGAACGATTGACCAAGGCTGTTGCAATACCATGCTTGCGTAATTCATGGCGAATTACCATTGACCGCAACATCACTGCCTTTCCAGCAAACTCAAGACCAATCACTCCTATAATCCCCTCATGATCGGCAACTAAAAAGTTGGATAAATTCTCTTGTACCCCTGAACTTGTTAACTCATTGTCTGCTAAAAGTTTAGTTATTACAGGAAAATCCGCCTCTACGGCAGTACGGATTTTATAGTCTGAATCACTCATTTTAACTTTTCTTACTGCGTTAATTATATAATCTAAACTCTTCATCACCTGTTCGAATTTTTCTTCAGGTATTAATTTTATCACATCTGCAACATAAGACTCCATACGATTTTCAATACTTTCGAAAAGTTCTTGCCCTTGTACTGTCAAATTCAATGAAACATACCGTCGATCCTGGGGAGCTGTTGTTCTTGTTACAAAGCCATGCTTAACCAGATGATCTACTGACCTGCTGACCGTGCTTTTATCTACATGCAGTAACCCCGCCAACTCATTGATCGAAATTTCCTTTTCTCTGCCGATTTCAACAATCGTATGACATTGAGCTAAACTAACACTGCAACAGGACGCTTCATTACGTTCAAGAACTCCTAAATTCCTAACTAGTGTGCGTAACAGTTCTCGGCATTGTTTTGACTGGCTCATACTATTCCCTCCTGCTATCTTGTTCTATTGATTGTATCACACATTAATTGCATTATGCAATCACTATGTAGTTGTTTTATTTAAACTAAAAACTCTTGTAAAATTCTTTGCTGAACTTTTACAAGAGCTTTCATTTTTAGCAATAGACTCTTTGCCTTGCATATTACATTCTACTTTTTTTATCCTCTAGCATCCTTTGAAAACAGGTTGCCTTTTTTCTTTAAAGGCAGCGATACCATCCTTATAATCTTGGGTTTCCATACACAAGGTTTGTAATTCAGCCTCACGTTCTAAAGCTGTTTCTAAATCCAAATCAAAGCTTCGGTTTACGATCCTTTTTGTTAACCCCAGAGCTATCGGTGCAGCTTCCGCCAATTTACGAGCTAGTTTATAGACTTCCTCATGTAGCTTCTCCTCTTCTACTACATGGTTAATTAAACCGAGATTAGAAGCAGTGACCGCATCAATGGGATCTGCTGTAAACATTAATTCCTTTGCTTTATGCAACCCAACAAGCCTCGGTAGGAGAAACATCCCGCCACAATCTGGAATCAGCCCAACCTTATTAAAGCTTTGAATAAACCTAACGGATTGAGCACAAATAATCATATCACACGCTAGTGCCAAATTAAATCCAGCTCCGGCTGCTACACCATTTACCATGGCAATCACAGGCTTTTCCATTTTCATAATAGCCGAAGCTACCAGCCCTACATCGACAATAAATTTTCGAAAAGCACTCGGTTCATTGAGTTCTGATAAATAAGCTACATCACCGCCAGCGCAAAATGCTTTGCCTTTGCCAGTCAGTACAATACATCGAACCTCTTTGTCATCTTGTAACGCAGCTAACATCACAGTAAGTTCATCCACCAACTGCCGATTCATTGCATTCATAGCCTTTGGTCGGTTCAGCACTATCGTCGCGATATGTTCTGATATTTCTAGAATTACAGCAGGCTCCATTCTATCGTTCCTCCTTATTGGCGAGTCATCTTCGCAAGTATAATTAGCCCTATTTTACTACCGAGAATTCTAGCAAGCAACTTTTTTTATTTTTCTTCCCTCATGGCAGCATGGTATGAATATAAGCTAGTAATCATGGTAATACTTAAAATATATAGATTGTATTATTGCGTTAGATGGTGGAGGGGTAAAATAGTATGAAGAAAGATTCACTCTGGAAATGCACCTTGACGGGTCTTATTTTATTTATTACTGCCGGCTGGTTTTTTTTGCTGTCCCAAAATCTAGAAAAATTACCCGTAGCATGCGGCAAGGAAAATTTAATTCGCTTACATGTACTGGCGAATAGTGATAGTACTGCAGATCAGGAACTCAAACTAAAAGTACGCGATGCTGTTATCGCCTATTTAGCGCCCTATCTGGAAGGAGTTATTGAGAAAACAGCCGCGGAGCAGATTGTTGTTGAACACAAACAAAAACTTATTACCCTAGCAACGGAAGTCATATCTGCGAATGGAGCTACCTACCCCGTCGATTTACAAGTTGGAATGTTTGATTTCCCTATAAAATCCTATGGTAATTTAGTGCTGCCTGCTGGTAAATATGAAGCAGTCCGCATCTTAATTGGACAAGCCGAAGGTAAAAACTGGTGGTGTGTATTATTCCCTCCACTTTGTTTTATTGATATTACCAACGCCACTGCTATACCAGGAAAAGTTCTCACAGATAATAAGGAACAACAGAATGAACACATTGAATTCAAGTCTAAAATTGCAGAGCTATGGAGAGATCGTTAAAAATAATAACAGGCTTACATCCAAGAACGGCGAGGATGTAAGCCTGTTGTTTTCTTCCTATCCCTTTGTTATTTTTCCGCTTTTTTTATATCTTCAGCCCAATCTTTCCCTAAATTACTCTTGTTAAAAGCATCACTTTCCGGCAGTACCATTGTGAATCTATTGATAGTATCTATTTGAGTTTTACCCTGCTGTATACGACAATCTAACAGATGACCTCCCATCTGTCGATCTGCACTAATAAAATGCAAATGGAATCCTGAAACATTGAGTCCTCCTACATAATTAGGACACCAAAATCCCACTAACGTTCCTTTTACATTATGAAACTCAAATGTTGGCTGATTTTTGGTCACCTCTGTTAGCGGAGGATAGGGCTTTGCTTGTTTGGGAACACTTCTAGTTTTCACATACGCAAAATCACCATCGATTCGAATGGCATAAAACAAATTGGAGCTTGAAAGGTTACTTTCTAGCGCCTTACTCAATTCATCCATGTTAGTGATATTCACAACTTCCATCTTCTGCTTGGCCTCAAAAAAGGTAACTGCTGCAAAAGGAGTTTTACTACCATCATAAACGGGCAGCACCCTGCCATCCCCTTTTATTTGAAAAATATTACCATCAAGGACAACCATTTCACCATCAAGATCATTAAAAGTCCCTATGCCAAAATTACCATTTTTCTTTAATTCTTTACAATCAATTCCCCCATCATAAACACCGCTCATTAGCGCACTTAATGTGGACACTTGAAAAATTGTACTCTGGGGTTGCTGAGCCTGACCAATAACGGGCATGGCAAGGATTAGTAACAGGCTTACCATTCCTAAAGCAAGGATTTTCCCATTACGAATGGTCTTTATAAACATAAACTCACTCCTTTATCCTTCTAGGATCTACTTCACTCTCTTCCCAAATAAAATCCCCTTTTTCCCTTGAAATTGACTACGCTGAAATCCGCAATAACCCTGTTCTAGCAATTCCATTTGGCGTAAACTATCTGTGCTTGGAATAAAAATAGCCTTCTCCTCCTGAGAGAGCTGCCATGGTTGTAACATGTCTTTAGAAAATATATACCGTAAAAAACCACCATACTTTATTTTGAGTTTTGCAACCCACATACCAATCTCAAATTTCTCCGTCATACTTGCATAGTTCTTTGGCGATACATTCGAGCACAAATAGCGAAACTCTCTTGTTTGCTTGGCAATGGCTATGGCCTGAAGGGTCATAGCTTTTTGCAACGAACTTCCCGTAAATTCCTGATGGACATTTGAGAGTGGTAAATGTGCCACTTGTTCTAGCTCTGAATCATGCAGTCCAATATCTAATCCTGGATTTTCTGGTCGGCAGCCCGGAAAATACAATACACGAAAAGCAATCAGCCTTTTTTCCACAAATACACCAACTGTAATGCCCTCTTCTCCTAAATACCTTTCGATATAATCTACAGGAAAACGCCAACACAAATCTGGATCTACTAACGCATCAATCACTTCATTATGAAGCTTGATTACTTGATTTACATCATCATTCGTTAATCGTTTCATGGTATAAGGGTATAACTGTGAATCCAGCCTATTTTTTATAAATCCAGTTTCAATCATTGGCGAGAGGTTTTTCGTTATCATATATATAGCTCCTTTATTTTCTGCTTAGTACTACATCTTTTCTAACCTGCCTTGTCCCTATCAAAAAGAAAATCACAGCAAAGAAGTAGGCTACACCGATCCAGGCTATACCCTGTTCGGCTCCCATACCTGTAGCCCAGGCAAAAACTACCGGCCCAAGCATCTGCCCGAGTTTTTTTGTCATACTAAAAAAGCCAAGGGCTTTTCCTTCGCCAAAAGTTTTCGTCGCTGACAAATTAAGTAGAAATGTGTTTTGGGCGATAAATCCAATACTATCAGCAATCCCAAATAGAATAATTGCCAGAATTGCCGCTACAATCCCGCCTTGCCAGGAAAAAAGCAGTAAGGCCACCACACCAAAACAGCTCCCACAGACAATCAAACGTCTAACATCCTGGCTTTTCCCAATGATTTTCCCAAAGAAAGGTCCTAAATATACAATGCATATTCCATAAATCATAAATGCGCGACCAATATTAGCAGGGGAAATACCTATTTGATTGGAATAGATGGGGAAAAAATAATTGAGAAATCCAGTTAAACATAAGGCGGAAGGAATGGTGATCAATAGCATTAACCCTACTACACCCACATCACCAAAGAAATGTTTCCAATTCTTATTTGTCTGCGTTATTATCGGCACCGCCGCAGCTTCTGAGCCAATAGGATCTTTGACCAAAAAAGCGGCAAAAGCAGCCGTCAACAATACCACCACTACAGCAATAAAGAATACACCAGAGTAGCCCACCCTTTCGGCGAGCATTGCACCAAAAGCGCAAGCACAAATATTCCCTGCGTAAATACCAGCATTAAGCTGAGCAAATCCCTTTGCCCTAGCGGAGGACGTTGGATTTGCAGCAACATATCCCCGCATTGCCATCCAAGCAAAACCAAACCCAGTACCAACGAGGCCTCTTGCTAGGATAAATATCACTGCACTCCACGCAAGGCCTGACAATAGTACGCCAGTAAACAATACGGTAAGTCCGACAAAAAAAGGTAAGCGCCAACCTTTTTTATCAATAATAAATCCTGTAGAAATAGCTGTGAGACTGGCGCAAAGCATTTCTATGGAAATGGGCAGGGCAATCAAGGCCTGTTGTGACAACCCCCATAGGGGTTCGTATAAATTTTTCATCTGCATAGGAATAAAGGAAATCGACATATCTGTGGCAATAAAGAATAAAAAAGCTAAGGGACGAATCATATTCCCATTGTCAGCTGTCTCTTCTTTTTCAGCACTCTTTGCCACCTTTACCTTTACAAACAGCAGGATAAACAAAAGAAATTCGATCATAAAGAAAAATGAAATTAAAGATACGGTCAAAGCGTCAAGCAGAATCTCTCTGACCTTATCTGCAATATAAGACTGGGAAAGAACAATTTCCAATTCGCCCTGAACCCCTGCAGAATCTGTCATGAGTGGTACGCTATATTGAAACAGAGATTTTTCAGCCAAGGACTGTTCTACCTTTCCCACTGGAGCTGAGTGCAATATTTCCCCTTGTACATCCCTTATATAAATACTGTCCATTTCAGGTACGGAGCTAATAATCCGCTGTAACCATTCTTCCATACCCACCAAACGTTGATAAGGTACACCTAGTTGTATCACTCGATTAATATCTTTTTTGATAATCGTTGCAGAAAGCATTGTATTTTTTTGCGCCATATCTAAATAAACACTTTTAAAATTGCTAGTATTGGTCGCCGCATAAGCCAGCTGTGCAGCCCCTAGAACACATACAAAAATGGCCAACAGCCGTTTTCTTCGAATTTCTCCTGCCCCATTCAAAATAGGAATGAACCATAAAAGACCTAGTAAGAAGCAGCTTGCTATAGCCCCAATCACCAGCATCATCTTGATAATAGGCCATATATAACCATCCACCTCTCTATCAACAAGAGATTCATTAAATACCATATCAATGGAGGCAATCCAACTATTTTGTCTATCTCTTATGGGAATAAAAACATGATATTTCCCTTCCTGTAATGCCGATGTATAAGAATGGCTTGGCGAATCAATTTGAAAGTCTACTTTTCTAATCATTTGGGAGGGAAGAAAATTATCCCCTGTTCCCTCTTGCAAGGCATAGATAATATGGCCATCCGTCAGAACAATTTGTATATTTTCAATATCCGAGCTCTGTTTAGCAGTTTCTGCTAACAATTCTTGCATCCCATAAAAATTTGTTAAGGGTTTTCCATACTTTACTGCATATTCAATTTTCCTCCGTGCTTCACCACCAGCAACAGCATAGCTAGAAACTAAGGAGTTTACATAATTTTTTTTAAAGGAAACGATATTTAACCAACCGCTAAAGCCAAGGACGATAACGATTAGGGCTAAGGATACCGCTGTGAAGATGATAAACATCTTATTCCGTAGCAAACAAATCCCCCCGTCCCAAGAATCTCCTTATTTTCCCCTCTCAATAGCTTGATAAATTTCATCAGCAGCTAACAAAATATCAAACTTCGGTGCATAGCCGATTCTTTCAGCTACCTCCATATTCAAAACAATATTCGGTGTATTTTCATATACTTGAGGCATATGACGCGGCAGCATTCCTTGGAGTGATTGGGCAATAGCCTGGGCGCCAAAATATCCTATACCGCGAAAATCGGCTCGCGATACACTAAGGAGTGCCCCATTCCGAACCTCAACAGCGCCTTGCTGGGCAAAAACTGGGATCTTTTTTTCATAAAAGGGGGCAAATAGTTGAGGAAGTTTGTCTACTTCCCGATCAAAGTAAAGAGTACTGTAGACAGCATCTACTCCCTGATTCACTAACCTTTGATGAGCCTCTAGCATCTCTTGGTGATAGAGAGCCTTATCATGCTGCCTGTCTTTTACAAAAACAGGAACAATGGTAAACCCTCTCTCCTTTGCTACTCTTTCCACATCAGCCACTGCGGCAAAGGACTGGCCTTCTATTGAGTTTTCATATACCATGCCAAGTTTTTTAAAGGCAAACAAATCATGAAACACTTCGAGCTGACGTTGGTAGCGGCTAGGATCCATATGTGCCCAAACATGATCAAAACCAGAATCTGTTACCGAATGAATAATACCAGCCTGCACCGCGTTACTAGTCGAAAAGATAAACGTGGGTACATGATGAAGATTATTCGATAGCTCTTTTCCTCCCTGGGTGCCCATAACAATCAAAATATCAATATCTCCTTGGTTTAACCGCTGAATAATTTGTTCCTTTACCTTCAGCTGCCCAGCCTTGTCCATGTGCCCAAAGGTATAATATGCATCTTCCACAAACTCAAGGGATGGTCCAAGACGCCGAGCAGCTAACCAGTTCCACATGACGCGAGTATTCACTTGTTCCTTCACATAAGGTATATTTTCCACTCCCTCAAGCAGGCCTAGCTCTGCAAATCCTAGTACTAAACCATGTAAGGTACTGGCATAATTGGAAAACTCCCCTGATTCACAGTAAGCAATTCGCCATGTTTTCCCAGGTTTTAATTGGGAAAGTCCTTTTCCCTTAGGATTCGTAGTAGCCTCCGCCGGAATTAGGAATATACCGGCCATACAGCATAATAGAATTATGCCTATGGCCCAAGTTATTTTCTTCAACTATCTCACTCCTAACCAGCCTTACTACAGGTACTAGTTACTTCCTCAACGCCTTTATAGGTCAAAACGAGTACGGTAATATCATCAAATTGTGCAACGCCAGTAGAAAATTCTTCTACATCTTGAACAATGTGGTTCACAATTGCTTTTGGTACGTCGCTTGGTACCTTTCGAATGGCCTGTTCTAAACGGTCCGTTGTAAACATTCCACTTTCAAAGGATACAGCCTCTGTAACACCATCTGTATAGAGTACAATAGCATCCCCTTTATTCAAAGTTAATTCCTCTTGTTGATAAGGAAAATCATCCATAATTCCAAGGGCTATGCCTGGATGGCAGGGAATCGCTTGTAAACTTCCATCGGATTTATATACATATGGCGGATTATGCCCCCCATTGCTATATACAACATGACCGGTATGTATATTCAATATCCCGCAAAAAACGGTGACAAACATGGTTTCATCGTTTGCCCGGCAAAGATCATTATTGGTATTAAATAAGATGTCTTCACTGCTAATCCCTTTACCCGCCTTGGCTTGGATTAAGGTTTTCGTAACAGCCATAAATAAAGAGGCCGGCACTCCTTTCCCTGAAACATCCCCGATTACAAAACAAAAATGTTCCTCATCAATAAAAAAGAAATCATATAAATCACCGCCTACCTCTTTGGCCGGCAATAAGAAGGCGTGAATATCAACTTCTTGTATATTAGGAAATGCAGGGAAAATCTTCGGTATCATACTCATTTGAATACTACGAGCAACATTTAATTCGCTTTCGATGCGTTCTTTGATTTCCTGATTCTTTTTTTCTGCTATCAGATTTGTAGTAATAAATATGAAACTAGCTACCGCAAGGCTATTTCCTACAACTAAGGGTAATCTGATACTTTGTTCGATCGCTAGGGCCATTTTAAATTCAGGTACTGCCAAAAAAGTCAGTCCTGCCGCAAAAATCTCATATATAACGGTAAAGTAGGCGGCCTCTGCTACTCCCACTAATCTGCCTTTTTTTCGCCACTTGGTATATAGTCCAGCAAATAATCCCGCTAACACCGTGGCTGAAACAGCAGAGGCCATGGATGTTCCGCCCTGTATATAGCGATCAGCGCCACCAATTAAACCGACTCCTAATCCTACCCACGGTCCTCCTAAAAAACCTCCAATAATAGGCCCTGTCGGTCTTAAACTAACTAGCCCCCCATTAAATGGAATGGCATTAAAGGCACCATATAACGTAAAGGTACCGAATAAAAGAATTAAAAGGATAGTCCTTTTATTATTTTGCTTATTTTCTAACATAGTAGAATAAAACTTTGTACGTGTTAAGAAATAAGCTAGAACGCTCATCACGCAGGCAGTATGAAACAAGGATATTGTTATTGTAAGCATGACAGAGTATCACCTTCCTATGGAAATAATTCTGACCTTTTTCACTGATCTACTAGACACTATATTTCATCATGATATTAATATAACTAAAAAAGCGAAGCATGATATTTTATCTTAGTTCATCACACTCCACTTTCACGCTAACCTTTTTATTTACATTCTTGTATGGCTTCTTCTTCCGTATTGTACATTTTAAACAATTGACTAAATCCTGCCATTTCAAACACTTCTTGCACATAAGGTTGCAGTCCGCAAAGCACCATTTGACCTTCTGCTTTTTTTAACATTTTTAGTGTTGAAAGAAATACTCGCAAACCAGCGCTGGAAATATATTCGTTTTTGGTAAAATTACATACCAATTTTCTTGTTCCGCTATTTACTAACGCTGTTAACTCTGTTTCTACTGTTTTGGCATTGGACGCATCCACTCTCGGCATAATCATAACACTTGTAATATCTAATACCTTTTTACTTTCCATATTCTCCACTCCTCTATCAAGTTGCATCTTTTTCCCACATATTTCTTGTTTATTTCGCTATTAAAAGCTATTTTCCTTTATTTTTTCTGCACCTTTAAGAATCAGTCACATTTACCTCTTAGTGGCAAAAAAAATCCACCTAAAATAGGATGCAGAAAAAAATTAGCATTCTTACTTCCTTTGGCATACATTATTAAAAGAATAACAACGGTATAAAAATATCAACTATTTAAGTGTAAGGAAGTGCTATCTTGCCTCTAAAATCAGATTTTCAAAACATCTTACAATTTTTCATTTTTACCAATCTTCCAGTTCTTATGAACCCTGGAAATGCTGCAAATGTAGTTGTTTCTAACGATATCATTCCCACCACTCCTATATCGCCTGTATCAACAGTAGATACGCTCCTTATCATATCACCTGATCTTTTAAAAGCACTTCAAGCCTACACTGTAAATAACTTTCCCAATATTGGATTACCTCAAGATATTGAGCAAATCGCAAAAGACTTTATTGCTAATCTTCCTCCGGTTATTCCCGTTGCTCCTACTATTACCCCTGTCTAGAATCTTCTTTTTTCCTTATCACTAATTTTACTACCGTTAAATAACATTCGAATCATACTTAGGATTTCTGGGGGCCTCATCTCATCTTCATAGCCTAATTGTTCAAACTCAGCCCAAACTTCCTGTTGTGCTTCTTGTGAAATTGCTACTAATTTTCGAATTTCAGGAATCACAGCCTTTATTTCATCATTATCCATTAGTTCAATAACACTTCGACCTCTTTCTAACCCAATAATAACAAAAAACATAGCTACTTTTTGTAATGACTTCAATACCAAATACCTCCTATAGTATACAATTCCATAAAGCACTTTCTGTATTTTCATCCTGCATATTTATCCTCATCCTATTATAACGCAACTTAAAAGGGTTATCTATGCCTCCCTATCACTCTCCCCGTAACCTATTGATAAAAGAAAAACGAACGCTACCCATTTTTTTCTTAAATTCCAAGGGAAATCAAAGGTTTAAATGTTATAATACATTTAATAGTGACTTTTTTACAGTTTCGCTTTTTTTCCTATAAGGGCAGGAGATTGCACAATGTAAACGAGATAAACAGGGGGTAAGCATATGTCATTCTGGCAGAAATTTTTAGAATACAAAGGATGGATTAGTATAGCGGTAGTTCTGTTACTAGCAGTGGGAGGAACTATCTATCTTTATAAAAGCAAAACAGTAGTAGCCCCGGTAGGACAAACCGTAAAGGTTGAACGGGGCAAGATTTCTTCCATTGTTTCAGCTACTGGCACGATTTCACCTGTTAATCTTGTTGATATTAGCTCTAAGATTTCTGGTTTGATTGCAGAAATGAAGGTGAAGGAAAATGACCAAGTAACGATAGGCCAAGTATTATTGGTGCTTGATGATACCCATCTTAAAGCATTAGTAGATCAAGCACAGGCTCGTCTATCGAACGCTGCTGGCATTTATGAGAGAACTAAGCGTTTAGAATCAATGGGGGCAGTCGCACCTCAGACTCTTGATAATAGTCTCAGTGATTACAAAATCGCACTCGCTTCTTATAATGATGCCGTCTCTCAGTTAAATGATACAGTGATTCGTTCCCCCATTAATGGACAGGTTATTGGCAAACCAACGCCAGCTGGTCAGGCAGTAGCCCCTGGGGTATCTACGCCAATGGTACTCCTGACTGTGGCCGACATGTCCAAAATGCAGATTGAAACCCAAGTGGATGAATCGGATATTGGGAAAATGAAAGTGGGACTAAAGGTAACCTTCACAGTGGATGCCTATCCAGAAAAGCTCTTCCATGGAGTGGTATCTAGCATTTCGCAAAAAGCCAACACCGTGTCAAATGTAGTATATTATAAAGTCTTTGTTGATGTGACCGCTGCTGAAAACTTATTAATGCCTACTATGACAGCTCGAGTATCCATCAATGTAACCGATCGTAACAATACCTTAATGGTACCCTTAACTGCTGTAAAATCAACAAATGGTGAAAAATATGTCATTGCCCTCAGAAATGGGGCATCACAAAATATCGCTGTTACAACAGGTATAACTGGCGAAAATAAAATTGAGATTTTAAGTGGCCTCGATGAAGAAGATCTGGTTGTTGTATCAGGAGATAAATCTTCAACATCAAGCAGCGCCAAGAGCGGCGGCATGATGCCGCCTGGTGGCATGTAAAGGAGGAAAACAATGTCAATCCTACTTTCTGATGTTACTAAAATTTATCAAATAGGTACAGAAACAGTCAATGCTCTCGCTGGACTAACTTTAAAAATAAAGCCTGGTGAATTTACGGCGATTATGGGGCCTTCTGGCTCTGGCAAATCAACCTTAATGAATATTCTCGGCTGTCTGGATCGACCAACGAAGGGTTCATATATGTTAGATGGACAAGAAGTTGCTACTTTAAACGATGACCAATTAGCTACTGTGCGCAATAAAAAAATTGGTTTTGTATTCCAAAACTTTAATCTTTTACCTAGAATGTCCACTCTTCAGAATGTAGCACTGCCCATGGTGTATGCTGGCGTGAAAAAAGAAGCACGTCTTGAAAGAGCCAGGGAATTATTGACGATGGTCGGCCTGGAAGACCGGATAACGCACCAGCCAAACGAACTCTCTGGCGGACAGCGACAACGTGTTGCAATTGCAAGGGCCTTGGTCAATAACCCAACGATTATCATGGCCGATGAACCAACTGGTAATCTGGATACAAAGTCTGGCAAAGAAGTGATGTCGATCTTCTCTAAGCTCAATTCCCAAGGACGAACGATTATTTTAGTAACTCATGAACCGGAGATCGCCGAATATGCAGGAAGAATTGTTCACGTCCGAGACGGACAAATTGAACGTGATGATTGGAAAGCAGGGTGAACAGATGTTTAAAGAAAGCATTATGATTGCCCTTGATGGGCTGAGGGCTAATAAAATGAGAACGGCACTTACTATGCTGGGAATTATTATTGGTGTGGGTGCCGTAATTGCCATGGTATCCATTGGTCTGGGTGTCAAAAACAAGGTGGAAACTTCGATTGCTGGTTTAGGCAGCAATTTACTCGTTGTAACTCCTGGTGCTTCCAGTGCTGGAGGTTCCAGACAAGTTGCTGGCTCTACTATAACACTCACTGAAAAAGATGCATTAGCTATTGCCCAAGGAGTGCCTGGCATTAATTTGGTGGCGCCTGCTGTCAGTCGCCAATATCAAGTTGTTTTTGGCAATCAAAATTGGACCACTACTATCCAGGGAACAACCCCTGACATTATGGCTGTCCGTAGTTACGCCGTACAAGATGGTAGTTTTTTCACCAATCAAGATGTTGAAACCCGAGCACGAGTAGCCGTACTGGGTAAAACAGTGGCCGATAATCTTTTTAATGGCGGCACCTCAATTGGGCAAACCATTCGGATTAATAAAGCCCCTTTCCAGGTAGTTGGTGTCTTAGAAGCAAAGGGAGAATCTATGGGCGGAAACCAGGATGATACTATTATTATCCCTTTAAAGACCGCGCAAGAACGCTTGATGGGTATAACCTACGTCCAAAATATTAATATTCAGACCACTGGGACTGACGTTATTAATCAAGTGCAAAGGGATGTTACAACCTTGCTAAGAACTCGTCATAAAATAGCTGCGACGGCACTCGATGACTTCACGGTACGCAATATGGTTGCGATTATGGCAACCGCCGATCAAACCACGAGTATGATTACTGCCTTATTAGGAGTTGTAGCTAGTTTGTCCCTTTTAGTTGGCGGCATTGGTATTATGAATATTATGTTAGTGTCAGTCACAGAGCGAACTCGAGAAATTGGCATTCGCAAAGCATTAGGAGCTAGGTATAGTAATATTTTATTACAGTTTCTCATTGAAGCAATTGTTATTAGTGTATTTGGTGGTCTGCTAGGAATTATTCTTGGCATTGGTGCAACCTATGCCGTTTCTGCGATTGCAGGATGGAATACCGTGATTTCCTCCCTGGCAATTATAATAGCTTTCTGTTTTTCTGTTATGATTGGTTTATTTTTTGGCATCTATCCTGCACGTAAAGCGGCGTTATTAGATCCTATTGAAGCGTTAAGGTACGAGTAATTTACATATTTAAGCTGCATCCTGTTGGTTGCTTTGAGCGCTGCCCCGACTTTCGAAGCGGTCATCGCCAGTAAAGTGAATTACCTTTTGGCTTCGAATTGCATCTGCTAATATATCTCTTACTGTGCTACAGGTATCATGGATTTTTTCGCCTTCTCGAAAAAAGGTATATCCATCTCCTCCCCCAGCCATAAAATCATTGGTTACCACTTTATACTTTTGATTAAGGGCAAGAGGTATTCCCCCTGCCATACTAACGGAAACAATATGTCCCTTTGGGGATGTATCGATTTGATATACGACTTTTATTCCCGAATACTGCAGCATACCAATTTTATCATTCATAAGCCCATATTCTAAGACTTGCATAATCTGTTTGCCCGTCATCTCTAGGGTATATAAGGTATTATCAAAGGGGATCACTTCGTAAAGATTTCCCATAGTAATCCTTCCAGTAGCAATTCCAGTACGAAGCCCTCCTGTATTTTGAAAAGCAATATCGGCACCTGTTGCTTGGCGCATAGTATCTGTTACCCACTGTCCAAGTTGGGTAACATTGGGTTCATAGCGGTCATGGCTAAGTGTACTTAGCGTCTTTCCCACAGCAATATTTTTAACTGACCCTATTTCCAGTTCAACTTGGTCTAACATTTTTTCAATCTTAGAATCTGCTAGGAGACCAGGGTAAGGAAGTAGGATTACGCTCGGAATAGATTGTTCTATTTTACGACTGTTTTTGTTAAAAAAGAGTTCCATTTTCCCTACAGCTCGACCATTATAGGCGGCTTGAACAATTGGTATTTCATTCACCTGTCCATAGACAATCTGATGAGAGTGACCCGAAACAATCCCGTCAACGCCCTTAATCTGTTGCGCAAAAAGAGCAGCGTCACCAGTAATATTGCCCTCACCATCCATTGCACTAGCAAGGTGAGTAAGAACAATAATAATCTCAGCACCTTTTTCTTTTACTTCAGGCACGAGATCATTTACTACTTTAGCAGGATCAAGGAAAGTATAATTGCCGACCACTTGGGGACTTGTCTTAATCGCCGTGTCAGGAGTCGCAATGCCAATTAGGCCAATTTTTACACCCTTACGTTCCAAAATAATATAAGGCTTGGCAAACTCAATTGGTTTGCCAGTATCTTGGTTCACTATATTAGCACAAAGATAAGGGAACTGTGACTGAGTGATACGTTCCTTTAAGATGGAGGTTCCCCAATCGAACTCATGATTTCCTAGGGTCATAGCATCAAATGCTGTATAATTCATAACATTAACCACCGGTTTTCCATAAAGCAAGTTAGAATCCAAACTTCCTTGAAACATATCACCAGCACTTAATAATAGGGTTCCCCTAGGGTCCTGACCCTTTCTTTCTATCAGAAACTGCGCCAACTTAGCGGCGCCAATGTTCTTACCATTTTCCGCTAGTGCACCATGAAAGTCATTAACCGTTAGTATTTGCAGATGTATATATTCTTCCTGACTACCCTTTTCAACGGCAAATCCTTGCCCAGTGAGCAACAAATTGCTAAACAGAGCGACAATCACTAAGGCCCTTGTTATTACTTTAATCATAACTCTTATAAACCTCCTATATAGACATCTAATGTACGTAGTACCACAAAATCCAATAAATTCCTGCCTTTTTTTGAAATTTTGATAAGTATCCAAATAGACAAATCAATAGGCGGCAAATGCCGCCTATTGATTTGTTTTTTTATCCTCATTTATTTTATCTTCACTGCTTGCTTTAGCTGGTAGCGGCTTTGGATTTTTTAATGCTTCTTGTTGCTTTGCCCATTCCTTAGTACGATCTGGATATTTTTCGGCCATAAGAATGATCACCTCCACCTTTAGCTTTCCCTAAGTTTTTTATTACATGTAGAATGTACTCGACCAAATGCAAAGTACAACATACTGAGGGGAATTACATAGTATAAATTAAAGTATATATAACTGGAGATGATTCTATGCCCTCTGCCGACTTATCTGTGACCAAAACGGCTTCACCTAACCCTGTTTCTGTCGGGCAACAATTCACTTACACTATCATTGTGAACAATTATGGTCCTGATGCTGCAACAGGCGTTACCCTAACAGATCCCCTGCCTGCAAATGCTTGTTTAAATGCAATTGCAATCTCCCCCCAAATAGGTCATTACACATACACTGGTAATACAATTCAATGGATTATCGCCAATTTACCTGTGAATTCCTCTGCTACGCTAACTGCAACCGTCAGCGCATTAGCTGCTGGAGAGCTTGTGAATACAAGCACAGTTATCGGCAATGAAACAGATCCCAACCCTACGAATAACAACGCAACAGAAATCGTTACTGTCACCGGTTCTGCTACCCCTTCGGCAGATCTAGCATTATGGAAAGAAAGTTCTCCAACCACCCTAACCATAGGCACGTCTTTTACCTATGTTTTATCGGCTATTAATAATGGCCCTTCCGAGGCAGATGGTGTATTTGTTACCGATCCTTTGCCACCAGGGCTCATCCCTCAATCAGCCATTTCAAGCAAAGGAGTATGTACAATCATTGGTAATAGTATCGTTTGCCAAATAGGAACTCTAACTCCTAATGAACGAGTCAGCATTAGCATTAACGTAAAACCGCTCGCTACTGGCACCTTCCAAAATTCAGCGTCTATCGCTAGTAACAATCTGATTCCAGACCCCAATCCTGGTAATAATACAGCTAGCGCAATTACCCAAGTTATTCCTGCCACAGATTTAGTTATCACGAAAACAACATCACCGGAAACCGTATTTTTAGGTGAAATGTTGACATATACCATCGAAGTTACGAATCATGGTCCCTCTGATGCCACATCGGTCCTTGTCACAGATAGTCTACCTATCAGTGTAGAATTGCTATCCATCATAGCTAGCCAAGGAACGGGTTGTACTCCAATTGGTAATAATGAGTATCTCTGCAGTCTTGGTACTATCCCAAGTGGCGCTGCAGCTACAATAACCATTCTGGTCAAGCCAAAAACACCAGGCTGTATTATAAATACAGCTGTTGTTAGCTCTAGTACCTCTGAACTTGACCCTTGCAACAATAGGGCAAGTATTTGTACTTTAGTAAAGCTAGATAATGGAGCTGATCTTACAATCACTAAAACCCATTGCCCCAATCAGGTTACCGTCTGTACTCCTGTAACCTATACGTTAACAGTTACAAATCTTGGTCCATCACCAGCTACTGGAGTTGTCGTAGTGGATCAGTTGCCTGCTAATGTAAAAGTGTTGTCTGTCTGTTCTAATCAAGGACATTGCTGCAACCAATGTGATGAGATCATCTGCCAGCTTGGCACTCTAGCCTTTGGTGCCAGCGCCACTATCCAGATTACTGTAAAACCATGCCAGATAGGCATTATAACAAATACAGCAATCGTTACTGCAAATGAAGAAGATTCAAATCCAGGAAATAATCAAATTTCAGATACTCTCACTGTGATTACAAGCTGTGAATATGTGGAGTATGTCATCAATCTTATAAAGGAGCTAGTTGCCACTGACATACTTTCTCCAGAGTATGCCGACTGCTTACTAGCAGACCTGGAAAATGTCAAGCAAGGTCTAGCCTATACTGGTATCGGTAATGCAAATTATTATTTAGGGCATTTTATTAAAACCATTCATAGTTATATGAATATGGATATTCTCTCAACGACTTCGGGCTGCCTATTCATAAAGCTTGCAGAAGCCATCAGAAAACAATTAGGTTGCACGCAAATGTGTCTCGAAGAAGGAGATGAACATGGTGAGTCATCCTATGATTCCTAACGAGATTCAATCCCTTATTACTAAACTAGAGAAATTAGCCGAACTTTCACCCTCTTTACAAAAAACAAGGTATATTCAAAAACTTTATGAACAATCCGAACATCTCTCCCTATTATCATTGGAAAAACAAGCAACTGCACTACAGGATACATCCTCGTGGCTAGAACTTTCATGTTTCATCGATGACGTAATGATAAAAATCCTCTTAACCCCACCCTTTTTTTCATTGGAAACAACAGAATTTCGTATGAAGCGTGCAATCTGTACACCTGACTCTTGTCCAACTGGCGCAACCCAGGGTCAGGTAGATAACATACTAATTGCAGCAGCAACAGCTGATATCGCCACCGCAATAGCCCAAGGTGTGGCAGCGGCGATTCCCCAGGAAATACTTGGAACAGCCAATCCTGCCTATAGTATTGCTTTAGTGATTGCAACCGCTCTCGACGTAGTAGCCAAGGGTCTTACTTTATCTGCTGTTATCCTACAAAAAGAAGTAAATGAAATAAACGCTTGCCAAGAAACGGCCTTCCAGAAAGTTGTATATAGCATGTGCAGCACAATAAATGAAACAAAAGCCAGTCTCGACAATCTCCATAATAAAATTGATCTTATTGATACCAAAATCAATATTTTAGTAAGCCTAGCCGCAGAATTAAAAGCCCTTATAGAGGAAATTCTATTACGGCAAATCGAGGAAAACCTCGCAACATGCCACCCCCTAATCAGTCTGTATCTGCCTGCAGAGATGGGCGGCAGATTAGAGACCGTCGAAGCCCTCCTCCAATCATTGATTAGGTTATCAACAAGTGCTGGTAATATTACTGGTATGGCAGAATCCTATCGAAAACAAGGTCTTGCCGCTGCCTTGAATAACGAGTATTGCAAGGCACTTCAGTGGTTTATACGGGCATATAAGCAACTCACCATGAATGCCTGCTGCCCCTGTCTAGAGCTACCTATAAGTAAAAATACTAAGCACTGTCCTTATTCTTGAATTAAATAGATTTGCACAACAGGAGATCCACTGGTCATAGAAATGTGACTGGCGGATCCCTTTAATAAATTGATAGAGATAAAGTCACAAAAACGTATACATAACATATGTTATAGTAAGACTTCATTATCATATAAAAGGAGAGATTCTATAATGTCATTGCCTAATATCCCTGTAATCCCCCCGATTCCTGCAATCCCCCCTAGCGCTGCTATTAGCTTAATCTTAGTTTCCATTGCATTAGAGGAAATCGGATTATCCCATATTATAAATGCTGAAGGCGAAAAAATCCAAGCTGTCGTTGGTGCCTTTGAATGTGGTAAATCAGATATTTGCGACGTGCTGGCAGTGGATAAAAGTGTATCTACTGTTTTACGCAATGTCTTAAAAAAAGAAATCTTATTGGAACTTAAAATGGTAGAAGCTTTAGAAGCCTTACCTCTTTGTCACCCTGTTCCCCCTTGTCCTTCCAATGCCCCTTGTCCGTCAACCTGCCGTTAAATTAAATTTTTCTAACCTCAAAGAAAGATAAAGCAGAGGTCTTATCATCCTCTGCCCTGTATCTTTCTTTTTTTATATAATTACTGAATTGATTGCACCAGATTTCTTCCTCCTTTATATAATACATTAGGGCAAAAACATCATATAAAGGAGGTCCTTATGAAAATTCCCCAATTCATTACAATTGCAGAAGATCAATCCTTACTTGAAAATCTGAAAGGACTGGCCTCACTACAAAAAGCCCTTGCCAATTATGCAGCTGCTGAAGGTCATAAACTTTCAGTCCTTATTCATCGGCTTGAGGAAAATAATAATTTGCTCTTACCAACAGATACGTTAGAAGATATAAGAAACAGCGCCTCCGACGCTGTACATAATGTCCAATTAATACAAAACAACTTACAGTCTCATCTTTTAAAATTATTAGAATTTATCGAAGCAGAGTCCCTATATGACTTAGTTCCCCTTCCTCCGAATGCTACTGGTAATATCGTCGCCCGAGGAGAGGGTCCAATTTTAAATAAACACGATCCTTGTTATGGAGGGCAGGCCTATCTTCCGAAAGCTCATATCTCCATACGAAAAGGTAGCATTGTTTGTGCTACTATAAAATATCGCTTGGAAGGGACCGGCTTTTGCTGTGAGCTCGAGTGTGTATCGGATGGTTTACGTGTAGATACCTTAGGCAAGATTTTTTCACGTCCCTGCCTCGCTACACCAAATGTGGTATTAATTACTGGCTATGGAGTGCTTACCAAGCACTGTAGCACCCTAATAGAAAGAACATTATGTTGGTTCGCCTTGACCATCTGGGACTGCGGACAAAGAGGAAAAGGAGATAAATTTCGCATGATGATACTTACCAATGGACATTCCCCTTTTACCTATGATAGTGGAATTATTTTTTAATCTCATAAATTACTTTTCCTGAATAAGATAGATTAAAATCATCAAAGGAGGTAATAATGTGTCTTGTATCTTAGGCTGTAACTCAACCCACTTCTCTCATGGAGAAGATGAAAAGCAAGTCGATGTTACGATACAGTCAGTACCTGAATCCCTTGTTGTCTTCGGTCAAATAACCGACTGTGCAAAAAACAATAAGCCCGTAGTTGGAGCTTTGGTAAAAGTCTTCAAATGTATTGATAAGAAAATGATTGGTATTTGCCATACCTTTAGCGGTTGCAATGGTTTTTATATGCTTAGCTTACCGCGTACATCTCCACCAGAAAAAATTATCATTATGTCAACTTGCGGTTGCCTAAAAACCCCAATCTGTGCTTCTTGTAATCCTGATTGTAAATGCTGCTAAATTACAGTTTAAATTTTTTGTAGTACATATCTTCCCACATGAGAAGTAGATAGAAAACATAAAACCGCCAAAATGGCGGTTTTCATATTTCCTTCTAACAACCTTTTAGTTTGATATCGCACCGTATAGTATTCCTGTCCTTCCACTCATCATTTTGGCACTTAAAATCCGGTATAACAACAATGAGTGATGAAACGGCTACACATCTGCCACTTACTTGAAAAACATCAATATCCTCTATGATAAAATGTACTGCAGTGACCTTTTCATCTATTTCATCTAATAAAACAAAGGCGCAAAAAGGAATACAAAATCTTGATGTATAGTTAATTCCCTTGTTTTTGAATACAATCTCAATATTTTTCACTGCGTGAACAATCAACTTTTTCCCGAATGATGTACAAAGGGTTTTAAAATTTCGGATACTAACCCTTACACGGATTTCCACTATTTCTTCCATATCTGGATCGTTCCCTACTATATTTAACTTATCCGTTTCACAAAATTGTGTAAAAAGCTGTGGAAGGCACTCAGGAAAACAATGCTTAGGTGTTATCCCACATATGTTAATATGACCTCTATTCATTTTTTTGCCCCCTATAAGTTACTTGTGCGCCACTACTCGCATTCTATAACGCAGGTACCGAAGGAGCAAGGTTGGCTTGCTGAGCCATCTTCGACACAGTCCAACTGAGAACACATACATTTTGCTTCTGAACTCACATTCATTATATGTTCTGCAGCGCATATATGAGATTCACCTACCAGTTTGGAAGGTCCAATTTTTACTAGAACTGTCTTCAATATTAAAAATATAGTAATACTGCGCCTATTTAATACCTGTACCTCTTGAAATTCCACCGAGATACACATATTAACGTTTTGGCATTTTTTTATACAAGGATGATCTATAAAATGAGCAAAAGGTATTTCAAACTCAGAAAAATGAATGGGCTGACTGTTATTATGACTGCAAGCAACATATTCAACAACCGTATTTACTTTCCCCGTCAAAGCCACGGTTTCAGGAATCGTCGAATATTTATGTATTTTAGGAGTTGATGTTACTCTTAAAATTCTTTCTATATCTGGTTTCACATCTGGCATAATCAGAACTTTGGTAATTGCCAACTGGTTCTTGGTACAATGGCGATTAGACACTTAATCTCCTCCTTTCAATGACTAAAGTTTGCCCCTAATGGTTACAGTCACTCAATCTATCTACAACTACTATATGCATAAATAAAACCTGATGTGAATTCATTATCTTTTTTATAATCATAAAAAAAAAGCTCTGCAAGTTAGATCTAACTTGCAGAGCTTTTCCTATAATTTATTATATTCCCTTGTTTTTTAGCCCTGTATTGAGAACATTCCAGATTGAACTGCGCTCAAAACCCTTACGCCAAGCTGCCGCACCAGCCAAATCATACTTATCAATCAACGCAATTTTCAAAGCCATGGACTTTTCATCTTCAATCCAAATCCGATAACGCTGCCCCGCTTTCACATACTCAACATAATGAAGTCCTTTGTCTTCTAGCCAGCTTACATTCAAGTTTTTAGTCTTAATTAATTCCTCCACCATTGCCATTGACATGGTTTTAGACCGCGCCGGACTCCCTTCCTTTTCTTCCCACTCTCGAGTATAAAACGGCACACCCAAGAGCAACTTTTCCTTAGGAACTTCGCCTAACATCTTCTTAACGCCCGTTTCTACCCAACCGATGGACGCCACTGGTCCGCTAATCGGACTTTTTGACCAATATTGGTCATAGGTCATCACCATGATATAATCCACAATACTAGCTAGTTTTTGACGGTCATAACAATTTGACCAAAAGCTAATATCAGAAGGCACAGTCACATCCATAGAAACGATTATATTTTGCTGTTTTAAAGCAATAGTTAGTTTTTCTACAAACTTAGTAAGTCGTTCCTTGTCCTCATCATAAATATTTTCAAAATCAAGATTGATTCCATCTAGATGATATAAGCTGGAATATACCAAAAGTTGTTTTATCACTCTTTCTTGAGCTCGGTCATCAAAAAGAAGCTGATGTGTCATATCACAATCAAAACTATTATTAACCAGGGCCCACACCTTATAGCCTTTGCTATGAGCATCAGCTACATATTTAGCATCCGCTTTACTAGCTACAAAACCATCGCCTGTTGCGATAGAAAACCAAGTAGGTGAAACTACATCGAGTCCTGCAATCACTGCCTCTTTACTCAAATCTTGGGAAGTTATATTAACATAATCCCATACTAGATTCATTTTTCCAATGGGCCGCCATTTATCACGAATATTACTTAGCTTTTGGCTACTGTAATTTTCCTTTTGAATGACTATCCTATGAGTATCTTGGATCAACTTAATACCAAGTACTTTTTCTAGCCCCTTTAAATTAAGATAATACATACCCTTTATCTCTTGCGTCGTGAAATTAAGGGTCAGACCTTGATCTAATCTTTGGTCAAGTACAGCGGTTTCTAGTTGAAAGGCCCCTTGGGGACTATATAAATATACTTTCTTTTCGGCTGTATCAAAACTTACATTTGTATTTATGTATTTCATAAGAGCATCCACTGGCACTAATACTTCATTTGTGTCGACTAGTGCCACTATATCTTGCTGTAGTAATCCATCATTGATTTTTATTTCTACAGGTAAACTATTGCGCTGACTGGCCAAACATACTGGCAGAGTCACTACCAAAATAGCTAAGACTGTTATTACTCCATACAGTAGTCTCCATTTTTTCATAGTAAAAACCATCTCCTTTTCATTTCTTTTTTCATGATCACCTACCTCCTAATTTATCATTTTATAGGATTTGAGTTTTAGTGTCTATAAGATTATGCAGCTTCCAAGTTTTGTTATCTTAGTAAGGTAATCACAGCCATGCCTGTAAAGCATACTGTGATTACCACGATTAAGTAAAGCTTTAAGTCTCAATTTTTGTCTTTCATAAGTTTTTGGTATTCATTAAGCAGCACATCTAGCATTTGACTAGCTGATACAACTTCTGGATCTGTTAGTTTTCGTCCACTTGCAATTTGAGTAAGCTTAGCACGTAATTCATCAATGCTTTTTAGTACCTCTTCTAAATCTGACAATGATATCAACTCCTTTGATAAATAGATTACGCAGTATCAAAGGTTGATATAGCTGTTAATTTTAAGCAAAAAACCGCCCTATCTGGACGGCTTCACCCATACGACTATTTCACTAATCAATGTAAGTCTATACAATCATAAATTACATGCTTCATTTACTATTTATCCTCTTAAAAGTAAAAAAGATTAAATAAATGAGCATCGATCCACCAGCGAGCCATGAAAACCCTGTCATCCGAGTAAAATCAGTTGATAATACCCACATGATAAAAACACCAACCATTAACCAGTCAATTAACTTGTCTTTTGGTATCTTCCACATCTTAACACCCTCTAAACTTTAATTATTCCATAACTATCCTAGCTCTATTTCAATAAAAGATAATAAATTCCCTCTATTCTTTATTGAAAATTCTTTTTACATTCCATGCTGCATTTGAATTGATTTTTAATCATTAAACAGCCCAAAATCATAATTAGGATAATAATTAATCCTATAAATGGAATATTTTCAATGCCTATGCAGGGATATTATGTATATTGCTAGTATTTTATATAGTAGTACACGAATCGTTTAGGAGGATAATATGATGTATACTGATTATCAAAGCCTTATCACGGAAGCTATAAAAGCCAAGAAAATCTTGTTTATACAATACGAAAAAGAAACTACAGAACGTGCCATTCACCCCTATGCTATTTATGAATCTACTGTTGGCAATATCGATTTATATTCTATTCAGATGTATAATCCTGCAAAACCCGCCGACAAAGATAAACCACGTGTCTTCACTTTAAAATCTCTTACTTCTGTAAGAATTAGTAACACGGCCTTTCATGTTAAGCTTGGGTATTCTCCGAAGAATATTAAGAATTGTACACGAATCATCATTTCCGTATAATAACCCTATGGTCAGGGTGTAATATTCCATAAACACTTCCTCCACAAGGGAGAAACAGGCACTAAGAAAAGGGTTTGCATTTCTGCAAACCCTTGAATTTATTGGTGGAGATGAGCGGGATCGAACCGCTGACCTTCTGAATGCCATTCAGACGCGCTCCCAACTGCGCTACACCCCCGATAAAATGTTGATGAATAATGAATTCCTATTCCTCAATCACTTTTATATTCTATCATATAACAGATAGCTTTTGCAAGTCTCTCTATCATATATTTGCAATTTATTTTTTATCTTCGTAATATACTTCCCATTTACGCAGTACATCTTGGGTAATATCTTCTATGATGGTCAAACATTCCCAAGGATGTAATCCTAGGCCAGAGTACACTTGTAAACTTTCTAATATTTGCTTTGCTAGTTTGTTGTGCTGAGATACCATTATAGATTTATCTAGTTTACTAATTCGCATAAATAAATCTTTGGTTGTATTATTTGACTCTTTTATTTCTTTGCGAAGCTGTTGATCCCTACCAAAACGACGAATTGCCAATTACTTTTCCTCCAATCCATAAAATAAACCTTTTCATTTATTCGACAATTCATAATAAGTTCCTGCTTGCATTCATGTATTGAAGAAATCCCTTACTACATGAATGGGCAACACCTCATACCTATCATCTAATTTTTTGCATTAAAATAGACCTTATGCTTGCACAAGGTCTATTTTGATACTTCTATAAGCTCTTGGTATCGATCAATGCGATCAATTCTGCAATTTCTGGTTTGGACACTTGAGCGTCTGCACCAATGGCTTCGCCTTTACGGCGCATTTCTTCATTAATTAGTGAAGAAAAGATAACAACAGGTAATTTATTCAAGAAATGATCATCGCGAACTCGCTTCAACAAATTATGTCCATCCATTTGTGGCATTTCAATATCTGTAATGAGCATACTCACTTTTTCCTCAAGAGGAGAGTCGGATTTTGCCAATATGGTTAAAGCATCCCAAGCCGCTTTACCATCGTTATAGGCAATAACATTGGTATAGCCAGCTTGATGAAGAGTATCAACAAGCAAATCGCGAAGCATATGCGAATCTTCTGCAATCATAATTCTCTTGGTTTTACGTTTGTTTTTTAAATCTTCAGTGCTATCTGGAACGGTTGTTAATTTAACATTAATCTCAGGATTAATATCTGATAGAATTTTTTCAAAATCTAGCAGAATGACTAATCGCTCTTCCATTTTTATAACGCCAACCACCATTGCGGATTCGCTGATATTCGGTGGTGGCTCCATGGCTGCCCATGAAACTCTATGTATGCGAGATACTTCGTTTACCAAAAAGCCGACAAAGTAGTTATTCAATTCACTAACAATAATATTATTGGCAACTGATCCATTATCTTCTGCGCCTAAGCATCTTGGTAAGTTAACAAGAGGCATTAAACGTCCGCGCAATGTGAATACGCCATCAACGTAAGGATGGGAGTTCGGCATTTTTGTAATGGGAACAAGATTAATGACTTCTCTTACTTTAGCTACATTAATCCCATAATTTACTGCACCAACAGCAAATTCCACAATTTCAAATTCATTCGTGCCTGTTTCTAATAAAATTCCTTTTTTACTTGTTGCTGTCTCATTCATAGAAACGCCTCCAGCCTTTTATATTTATCTTTCGCAATGGCTTTCCAACTACTGATTCGTTATCAGCAATACTTACTTATTAATTTTGTAATTCTCTAAAAAAGATATAATTCCTTCTTTATAGATAAGCTTTTTTACAAAAAGATGCCAAATGAAAGACTTATTGCCTTAACTCGACAATAAGTCTCATATAATAGCTAACTATCAATTTTCTTCTTCTTGCTTTTCTAAAAGATATGTCCAACCCTCTCGTTGTTCTACATATCCGGTTCTTATCAGTTGCCCTAATGCTCGTTTAAAGGCAGATTTGCTAATATTAAATCTTTCTTTGATAAGTTCGGGAGCTGTATGATCACCATAGGGCATTTTCCCATTGCGAGAATAAAGAAGAGCAAGGATTTTTTCTGCATCCACATTCATAGCATTTTCTTTAACGGGGCGCATGGAAACATTAATACGTCCATCTTCACGAACATGAGTAACGCGTGCTGTAATTTCTTCCCCCACCATAGGTCTTACTAAAAATTCGCTGTTATGCAAAAAGGCAATATAACGTTCTGTTGTAAACAGAAAGGCACCCTGTTCATTATAATTATATAAGGAACCTGTAACCATATCACCAACTTTAACATCCGTCGCCGGTACAGCCGCTCGCCGAAGTTCATCTTCAACTTCCATACTAACAGCATTTCGCCCAGATTTATCAATATATAATTTTACCCATACTTTATCACCGCGTTTTAAATTACCGCGCATACCGGCAAAAGGCATAAATACACCGCGTTCAGCACCAATATCCACAAAGGCCCCATCCTTTGTGGTATTAATTACCACAACCCTTGCTACCTGTCCAACTTTCATTTTGGGCAGGCGCATACTTGCAGTAAGGCGATCTTTGGGATCTAGGTATAAATATACCTCAATTTCATCGCCAATTGCTACCTCTTCGCCAAGCTGTTGCTGCTTATGTAATAGAATATCATCATTGGTATTGCCTGTCCCAGCATCCAAAAACACACCAAATTCACTTGTTCTAACAACTTTTAATGTTACCACATTTCCAGCAGTTAATTTTTTATTAGATTCCATTATAAAAACCGCCTATCATACCATTATTGTCTTTTTTTACATATAGCATTGCTGGCAAGTTAGTCTTCTTCATGTACAGGACGATCATTACCCCATAGACGTTCCAAATTATAAAATTCTCGTTCTTCTTGGACAAATACATGGGCAATGCATGTTCCAAAATCCATAAGAATCCAGCGCGCCTCACGATAGCCTTCTTTGTGAAGGACTTTGATGCCGTCCTTACTTAATTCACTTTCTATATTATCAGCAATCGCCTGTACTTGCTTGTCAGAGTTTGCACTACAAATAACAAAAGAATCTGTAACCATAGAAATACCTTCTACATCAAGAACCCGTACATCACTAGCCTTTTTGTCCTCAGCAGCCGCCACGATCTTTTCTACTATATTCTTAATTGTTTTACTCATAAAAATCCTCCTATTATTTTACTAGTATTTTATTATTTTGTCCCATTTCTGCATCCTTTAGCAGTTAATGGATCAATATACCTGTCATTTTAGTCTGATCCTTTACTAATATCCGCTCTACCAGCAATCGAGTCTGTTCTTGATCATGCACCCAGTAACTTAGACCATCAATAGTAGCGAAATTTCCTGGTAGCATTTCCGTATAAAGGGATCCTGTTTTAAATGTTTTTAAGCTATTCATTAGCTTAATCATTTCGTATCCAGTGATATCCGTTGTTACATATTGATTGTAGGTGCGAAGAAAAGAAGGCAGCTTTAGCAGGTTGCTGACCTGCAAGGTTTGTTCTGTAAATGCTTTTAGAAAGCGTTGTTGACGTTGTACGCGACCTATATCACCCAGTTCATCACTGCGAAACCGGACATATTGACCAGCTTGGTTGCCATCTAAATGTTGATAACCTTTACTAAGCTGAATCAGTAAATTAGCATAGGGATCTTCATAATGCATGTTATTTTCTACATATAAGTCAACCCCACCTAAGAGATCAATAGTTTTTACGAAAGCCTGCCAGTCAATCACTATTGAATGATGAATAGAAAGCTGCAAAAGATCCTCTACTGTACGCTTTGCAAGGTCCGTACCGCCATAAAAAAAGGCATGGGCAATTTTTTCAGCCCCTTTGTGCCCTGGAATGGTCACTTTGGTATCACGGGGAATGGACAAAAGATGAATCGTTCCCTCTTCTTTACTAATGCTAGCTACCAGCATAGTATCTGTTCGTTGAGGTGAACCTGGATTTTCAAGATCTCCATTATCAACGCCTAACAGTAATATATTTATATATTTACTTGCCTCTAGTGGCGGCTTATCATTTTCTACGGTTGTACTCACTGCTGGTACAGAAGAAATGCTTTTATAAGCATATATACCCGCCCAAGTTAAAGATGTTACAACAGCAGTTAATATTATCAATAGAAGAATTAGTCTCGTCCAACGTATTTTGCGACGCTGGGGACGTCTACTCGACATGGGGTTCTCTCCTTCCTACTTGGTAGTCTTCTTTAATAAAATTGCATTACGAGCTGCAATCGTGGCAGGATGTAATAGCCCACCCTTCTTTACAATGTGATGTATACTTTGGTCAAGTGCCACTACCATCGCCTTATCAAGATCAGAATTAGCCATTTCTCTAATTTCGTCAACACCTTTAAAAGTGCGCTGCGGTTCAATAACATCTGCTATATAAATAACCTTATCTAATATTGTCATGTCAATTCCACCTGTAGTATGCATCAAAATGGCTTGCAAAATTTCAGCGTCACGTATTCCAAATTCTTCCTCAGCGATCCTGGCAGCAAGAGCAGCATGTAATAATATAGGCTCAGCTTGTTCTACGTCATTCACAACTATACCAAAGGCTTGTGATCTTGGCAAGAGTTCATTCATCGGCACCTCACGAGCTAGGTCATGTAAAAGTCCTGCCAGCTTAGCTTTTTCTCTATTACAACCAAACTGCTTCGCTAAAGCATCTGCAGTTTTACTTACATTAATAGAGTGTTGCAAACGTTTGGGTGATAACCGGGTTGCTAATTGTGCTGTTAGTTCTATATAATCCATTTTCCTCACCACAGTTTCATAAAATTAACGAACTTATCCAATTTATGATTAAATTCGTCAAAATATATCTTTTTCCTGCTATTAAAAAAAGCCTCCTTGAAAGGAGACTTCTTTCATCATTATTCTTCCTTGGGCTTAGCTTCATTCACGACAATCTGCCGTCCACCAAAATCTGTACCATTCATGGCGTCAACCATTTTTTCAGCATCAGCATCATCCACTTCCACAAAGCCAAAGCCTCGCGAGCGACCCGTTTCTTTATCAGTGATAATACGCCCCGAAAGAACATTACCATGAGCCTGAAAGGCATCGGTTAGAATACTTTCCGTAGTTGACCAAGGGAGATTACCTACATAGAGGGTTTTTGCCATTTGATAATCACCTTTCTTTACTAGATTCTAATAATATAAGTAGAGATCTTTTTCAAGTACTCCAATGTTAACATTATTTACGAATCTACAGTATTTATGCATAGTTTTTTTTTGCCATACATCACATCAAGAAATGTCAATTACTGTATAAACCTTCTTTTAGGATATAACATTCTACACAATCTGGCACAATGTATTTGATAGACCTTCCCCTCCGCACTCGTTCTCGTATGTCCGTCGATGATATTTCAAGTTTTGGCGTTGGTAAACGTTGAATACGTTGCCGTCCTTTTACACCAAATTTTTTTATAATATCATCAATATTACAAACACATCCCGGGCGAGTGGCAGCAATAAAATAACACATATCTAATAACTGGTCAATATTTTTCCACGTTGGCAATTCTAATACTGCATCTGCACCGGTAATAAAATAAAAGTCTGTATTTTTACCATATTTTTCAATTAACGCAAGTACGGTATCAATCGTATAAGAAAGACCTGGTCGCTCTAACTCAATGGGAGAAACCTCAAAATAAGAATTAGAATCGGTTGCCATGACCGCCATATTATAGCGATGAATAGAGGGTGTCACCTGGGAGTTTTGTTTATGGGGAGGATTGGCAGCCGGAATAAATAGTACTTTTTCAAGGTTATACTCAATACGAACGACCTCAGCGGTCACTAAATGACCTGTATGTATAGGATCAAAGGTACCACCCATAATACCTATTTTACGTTTTATATTTGACATTAAGGTATCTCCCTATCTATGGTAACAATATTTCGCAGTTATTATACCACATCCAAAGAGAACAGTAATAGATTCCCAATGAAAATATTAGAAAATAAGATTGGCTAATATCCTTATCCCCGCCATAACAGCGCACATAATAATAATAGCCCGCATATAATCTAAACAATCATGTCTGCCTTTGTCCGTTTTTAAATAATTAATTATCGAATAAAAGTATCCCATCTCATTGCCCCTTATCATAAGCTACTTCTATTTTACCACAAAATGCTTATATTTTATTCACACCTAGAAACATATACTTGGCTATAGGAAAATAGACAGCACCTAAGATGCTGCCTATTTTTTATAGGAAACCAAAAGTTATATTACATTTTGCTTTAACCAATAAACATTTGTGTAAACATCAAGCCATAAGGCCCTCCTTCGATAATCCCAATACCAATTTTGGTAAATGATGGGCTTAATATATTATTACGGTGCCCGCTAGAGTTCATAAAATTGGTGTGAGCACGTTCAACCGTACTTGTTCCTGCAATGTTTTCAGCAGCAGTGTTAAAGCTAATTCCCATGGCTTTCATCATATCAAAAGGCGATCCATATGTGGGCGAAATATGGTCAGCATAATTTTTATCAATCATATCCTGACTCTTCATTCTAGCAGCTTTAACCAAGCGCATATCAGCTTCCAAGGGTTTTATCCCTCTGCTAGTACGTTCTTGATTAATTAGATTTAGCATTTGTTGTTCCTTAGCACTAAGAGCAGAAGGTAAATTATCCAGGTTTAGCACCGGATTGGATGCCGGTGCTGGGGGTGGTGTTGGTGCCGGCACAGGAGTTGGAGTTGGAGTTGGAGTCGGAGTCGGAGTCGGAGTCGGTGCTGGCGTTGACGTCGGAGCCGGTTTTGCTGTTGTCGTCCACTGCTTATAGCCATATGGTATAAACTTACTACTAGTTCCCGTACTAACAGCACCAGTCTGGGTAGTCGTATTGCCCGATGGAATCGTAACAATGGGTTTAGGAACTGTCGATGTAGATGTAACCGCAGATGCTGACGTTGTGCCAAAAGTAGTACGATTTGCATAATATGGTACGAAACTGGAAGCAAACGCAGGTGTGATCGATGTTCCAACAAATAAGGATGTTACTGCTACTAAAAGCAACTTTTGTGACTTATTAATAATATATTCCTCCCTTTTCGCTTCATATAAATACGTCGCACTACCATTATAGTATTTCCTCTGAAAAACAGCATCCTTCATATTCATCCATCACCAGTCAGTACAAACACTGGTCTTGGATATCATCAGCTTTTCTACGTTATGTAAACTTTATTGCACCTATGGTACTATCTAGCAATAACCGAAAGGTCAACACCACTTGAAAATATTACTTTTTAGGAAGGTAATAGCACATCTTTCGACAAAAATCATACTATGTAGTAAGAACATAACCATCTTATGTACCACAATAAAAGGGAGGCTTTTCTTATGATAAACAGTCAATATTTTGAAATTCCCGATTTTTGTTCCCAAACCCGTCAGTGTGAGCCCAACTGTCCCTGCAACGGTTGCCTTACAACTTTCAATGACTGTGGTCCGAACCTTGGCACAACAACTAACCCTATAAGTAGGACTCCAACATGCGAGTGCCATGATATTTGTGTTGAAGAGGTCGTACTCATTGGTAATTCCGGTGAATTTACTAAATGTATTGCCTATCCTCCAGTGGGAGGGTGCCGTGTAAAATGCAATGGAGGGTTCACTTTCCCAGCACTTACTGTAGGTCAGCATTTCCAAGTTGTTGTATGGTGTGCCGACGAGGTAATAGATGCAGGTTGTAATAGCATAACTGTATCTATTGGATTAGTTCTGATTGGACCTTGTTCCCCTGGCCAGAACCCCGTCGTACTACCGCTGCCAAACTTTACTGTACCTTTCCCATCTGTTAAATTCTTCCGTTTCCCTGAATGTACACAACTCGGACCAGATGAATTAAGCGATGAATTGACACGAATTGACGGTTCCTGTATTGTAGCCCAGTTCAACGCCGTTGCAACTAGCCCAAATCAAATCACTATTACAGGCAAAGTGATTGATAAACTGTGGAGAACTGAAAACCTATGGGTCGAAGGCATACGTCCATTCGAATTAAATGATAATGCTGTAGCCAATGGTTTCTCCTCTTTCACAGTCAAAGGAGTTTTTAACAGCAGTCATCAAATTGGTCCATGTGTTGACTTTTGCGTATAAGGCTACGAAAAGGAAAGAGCAGACCGTCTTGGTCTGCTCTTTCACATGATCTCTATAATACTTCTATTTAGCACCAGTTTGTATGATTGCCAGTACTCTATTCTCAATCTGCTGTAGTCTTTCTTCAACAATTTGAATACGGTCAGTCATTTGAGCCAATAAAGAATCCTGCTCACAACCTACCTTTACATCTGTATGTTTCCACCATTGACTTTGACTGTATTCGCCGGTTATCGCACTTGGCAATTTATCCAATAATTTTTCCAATGCGTCCTGATCAGGAAGTATATAATATTTTTGCTCCCCATCCTGGGCGGCAAGGTTCTCCTCACCCAATAACTTCTCCAGCATCTCCATCGTCATCGTTGGTTTAGGTGAAGCAGTACTTTTTATATTCCCTAGACGAGCAGCTATTTTTTTCATCATCATATCTTCATGTTCCTTTTCTGCAGGGGGAACAGGTGGTTGCCACAATTTTTCTTGTTCGGACATTACATCTTACCTCCTTTTATAGGCATATTTTTTATTATTTCTAACAAGGCATCCTCATAAGACTTTTGTGCCCCAGGACCATTAAAGAGAACCGCTGTAACCTGCTCAATGATCCTGTTCTTTACTTGCCGCCTAAGTTCCCGATCCTGAGCAAACCGCACCGCCCAATCAACATACTCCGTTTCATTCGTAGCAATCCCTTCTTGTATACCAAGTGCCTTTAGCATATGTGCCCCCCAACGACTGCGGGCCATATCACCTTCCTGAGTGACAATCGGCAATCCCATATACAAGGCTTCCATATTCGTCGTCCAGCCGCCATAAGGATAGGTATCTAGCTGAATATCGGCGATGGCCAGCAAAGCATCGATCCTACCTAAGGGCGGCAGGATGAACAATCGGTTCTCAACACCTGCATTTTTAGCGGCGCTCATGATTCGTTCGCCTAACCGCTGATCCATATTCGAGACATGACAGGGCTTAAGCAAAATACAGGCATTCGGAGCTTTTCTGAGTATATCTACCAAAAGTTCATCTCTCGACTGACTATGCTTAATGCCATTGGCACAAGAAACAAAGACAACAGCTTCATCAGGTATCTTCCAATCCTTACGAGTGATGGGAATAATCTGATCAAAAGTTGGAGGAAATTGGGCAGCTCCCAAATTAGGTAGCCTTATCAATTTTTCTCTATAATGATGTTCTGCATCAAAGGGTTCGAAATCACCGCTGATATAATAATCGATTGTTGGTAAGCCACTAGTCGTACCATGGCCGACTAAGGCACACTGTACAGGAGCAAGCCTGAGACCTGCCAACATATAGGTAAGGGGATCCATACCAATATCAGTATAGATTAAAACATCAAGCTGGCTATCGACAAGGTTTTGCACAATGGCATAAATATCTTCAATAACATTAATATTCGTAAATTGCCTAAAATATTCACTGTGTCTACTAAACTCTTGGGTTATTTCATCATTGCCTGTTCCTAAAGCAAAGGTATATACTGCAAACTTCTCTTTATCATGATGAATGACCCTGTTGACCATATAATAACTGACCGCCTGCCTGTAGAAAAATCGGGAGATATAGCCAACACGCACTTTTTTATCTGTATTGTCTTCTTTCTGAAAAGGATTGCTAGCACTATAGCGGGGAAAAAACCGCCCCATGTAGGAAGCAATAAAATCACCAAAAAGGGACAGGGCTGGTAAATTGTTGCCACCAGCATAGGAAATACGCCAAAATGCCTTGACAAATTCATTGACCACAGGAATAAAGAAATTGGTAGGCATGTCAATCTGACACAAGTCGGAAGCATATTTTAAAACCCTTTGCCGCTGTCCTTCTTCAATACTGTAATAAGGTGTATTAATCATCCAAAGAGTGATGATAACCTTACAGTATACCGGAAGGATTGGATTGTTCCACAGTTCTGTGGCATGAATAGGAAAATCACCTGCGTCCAACGGGTGGTACATGCTAATTAGCATGAGTCTTAAATATTTGCTAAACTCATTTTCTTCAATTGCACTATCGTATATCTTTTGATGATTTAGTTCCCTATCCGCCTGTGATTGGATCTGTAGAAAATCATTGAAAAATACTTGTTGGCACAAAATACATAGATGATTCTGTCGATCCGAATTTAAATTTATCAACTCAGCCCTCGGCGTCATCATAAAATATTCATATAATTTATCCCGTAGTACGGAGGAAAAATCCACAAGAGCTGCTAATTCTTCAGGCGGCAAACCACCGCAGCGCTCTGGTATTTGGCGGTAGCCCCGCCACTTAGCAATGATTGTCCAGAGTACTTGGCTTTCAACAATCGGGTCAATGCAGCTCAGACAATAACTAAAAAATTGATCCGTAAATATCGACCGCTGACTCATTTGATCAGTATCAATTTTTTGGTACAAATTACGAAAATCTTGCCAGACTGCATCCCAACTACGGTTTTTACTTTTTTCCACCACCCTAGGTATGCTATCTTGGCTGGGAGTTGGGAAACACCTCTTGCCAGAGCTATTTTGCTTTTTCAATATTTCTTCATATAGGGTTATGTAATCATCCGTCATACGTCTGGTGCTGAAATGCTGCACAACTCTCAGGCGTGCAGCTTCACCAGCACGCTGCCTGATCGTAACATCATCTAGAAAATACCCAATACCACGAGCCAGCTCAACTATGTTTCCACACTCTGCTAGATAGCCGTTTTCTTGATGAATCACCACTTCAACAATTCCCCCTGTAGCAAAGGCAACAACGGGCGTACCACAGGACATGGCTTCACAAACCGTCAGGCCAAAAACTTCAGTAAGGGTGGGAGAGACGTATATATCAGCTGCTCCATAGTAATCTGCCAACAACTGCTGATTGTTAATATAAGGAATATCCAGGTGGGGAACCGATAACCTGTTAAAAGCAGCATTGTTAACTGTACCGATTGTCAGCAAGAACAAATCTGGATACCCAGCATACAGATTTTGTAGTGCTTCATATAAATAATTACCGCCCTTTAATGAATTATTCAATCCGCCATGAGCAGCAAACATAATAATTTTTTTATCAATAGGTAGCCCCAGTTTAGTGCGCAGCTCAATCTGATTGCCAGGCTTAAAAGTATGGATATCAACACCATTATAAATCAATCGAATGTCATGTTCCTGCATAATGCTTTGCTCAGCCTGTTGCTTTAGCCATAACGATGGACATACTGCTGTAAAATCCGTCACTTTATAAATTAAACTCTTGATAAGTTGCACCAGTTCTCGCTGAGTGCCACCACCTACCGCCCCAGCATCCTGGGGGCATTTACTACACCAATCATTTTTCCAACCATCACAAAAATCCGTATACAAACACCCTGCTGTAAATGCTAAGGAATCATGTAGCGTCCATACCATGGGCCTTGAAGCCAGAAACGGCAACAGTAAAAAAGAAAAATATCCACCATTTATGCAATGTAGGTGAACAATATCAGCCTGCTCAAATAAAGGATGTTCAATCACCCTCCACAATGCTGCAGAATATAAGTCAAACAATCCCTGCTGCCTCTCTTGTGTAAGTAGTTTTTTTTGCCAACAAGTCTGTATAAATGGTATGGATATCACCCGAGGGTCCTCAGACGTTGTGCGATGAGCGAAAATATTGATCTCATGCCCCATGTTTGTCATAGAGTCCATAAGATTCCAAGCAATTCTAGCCGCCCCGCCATGCATATCATAGAGATTTATATGTACGACCCGCAAAGTCTCACCTCCTTACACCTTATGCAAAATTATTCGCCTGCAAAAATGCATCCGCCCATCTATCACGAATGATAAAAGCGGGATGCCTGATTGGAAAATCCATGGCTACTCTAGAGAGATTTGCTAGAAAACTGTTTGCATTTTTAGTATGAGTCCCGCTGGGTCCATATCCAATATTTGATATGAGATTTACATTGGGCAGAATATGTAGTCCACTTTGCAAGAAAGAGGTAAAAGCGAACTGGAAATCCCAGGCATCTATTTTCTTGGTATAAGCAGCTTCAAACATACGCTGCCAATACTGGACAATATCTGCTCCACCCATGACCCTGATCTGGCGCTGACCACTATGACTCACCGTCTGAATACTAGCGAAAATATCAAATAGCCACTCTCCATCACGTACCTCTGGCCAAAGCTTCATGTCAAAATCATAATACTGCCACACACGGCGCCATGTCGCCCACCCGCAGGTCTGGGCATAGCGAGAAAAATAATAGCTATCCTTTGTCCGCCGTCTGCCATACTGAAAATTATCACCGGAAACGCTCATAATCCGCCTATCATCACGATATTTTCCCAATAATTCCTGACAATAGGGGAAAAATGTGGGGTGAGGCAGACAGTCATCCTCCAGAATAATGGCTTCCTCTACCATACTAAAAACCCAGTCAAAGCCAGTGGCTGGCCGTATCCCGCAGCCTAGATTTACATCAGAATAATTTTTCAGCACTTCACAATCCCAATCCACACCCTCAATAATGGCCCGAGCTGCAGCACACTGCTTAATATCATCTGGCCTATCGCCTCGCGGTCCATCAGCAACAACCAGCAACGTTGCGGGTCTTACCTTGCGGATTTCTGCAAAAACTTGCTCTGTAGTATCAGGACGATTAAAAATTACAAATGCCACAGGTGTCGTTAATTTGAAGTCCGGCATGTTTAACCACCTCATTATCTTACTAGCATCATAATTTAACTTATTCACAAATATAGTAAAAAATGATGTTAATGACGATTTGTGACAAACATTAAATCATCGATAATTTTTGCGTCGACCTCACTATTCATTACCTGTTTTATGTTTGGTAAACTATTGCCGTAATTTTTATCACAATTCAAATTTAGCCCAAGGGAATACTTATGAATGAGTCCCAGCATATAGTAGGGAGATATTGCCTCGGCAGTAAGTGGCTTAAAAAACTTTAACAATGCTCCTTTATATAATAACTGAGATGCCCTATTATCCCAGTTCACCTTATGCTTAATATGATAGGCATGGGGCGTAACTATTTTTTTCACAGGTATACCATGAAACAGAGGAATAAGTACGGCCCAATAATCCCAACAGGGTAACCCGATAAACAGCTCAGACTGAGGATACAATGAGATAATCTGTTTATCAAAGAAAAAATAATCAAAACCATCATATAACATTTGACCTTGTAGATCTTCCAGTGTATCCACATCAACCCGAAAACCATAAACGAGAGAATTAACTGCCTCCTTACCAACAACAGAATAAATATCTTCACGCAATAAATGAATATCGGAATTAACGATTCCGCATATTCCTGATCCATGCTCCTTCAAGTAGGCCAAAACATCATCAAAATAAACATACGGTTTGCCAAACTTGTCGCTGGCATCTCTGGCGACTTGAAAAAAATCAATAGTCGGGAACTTAGGCTGTAATAGGGTTATTTCCTCAGCAGCATTTATTGATACAATGCGAAAGCCTATTCTTTTCCAGCTGTTGACAGCATCTCTCTGACTATCAATATTTTTCCCAGGTGCCAATGATGTGACAATTGTTATCTGGTCAATCATGACGCCATCCTCCTAGTTAACAGGTTTCAGCAGTTACTATATCCTATTCCCAAAATAAATCGCCATGCAAAGAACTCATACAATATACATTCTAATTCCACAAAAAAAAAAAATCGCCAGACATGAACTGCACCCCAAATGTTAGACAAAAATCTAACGTTTGGAGGTGCAGTTTTTATATGGCTAAATATACCCTAGAAATGAAATTTGAAGTAGTACAGTTTATCCTAGAAAAAAACAACTCGC
>Ga0074198_1000212_pt1 | contig 77997 bp, 79 predicted proteins | sample EPASupsiteSAE323_FD_64527 | JGI IMG/M metagenome (GOLD analysis project Ga0074198, IMG submission 64527) | Bioremediated contaminated groundwater from EPA Superfund site, New Mexico - Sample SAE3-23 | ecosystem: Environmental > Aquatic > Deep subsurface > Groundwater > Contaminated ... | reverse complement strand
CGGAGGGCAGTTCGAGAGAGATCAGATGATCCGCCACATCCGCCAGCAAATCGGGGGAACCTTTGAGCCTGCCCTTGCCAGTTACACGAGAGTCCTGAAGGAATGGACACGCCGGGTGACGGTCCAGATGGGCCAAAAATTTGAGACCTATGCCGAACGTTACCGGGCACAGGCTGAACGATCTTCGGGAGAAGAGGAACTGGCGCCGGATGAGGTGCAGGCTATTGAGGAGGATATCAGATCTCTTGTGGACGACGGGTCTGGTACCAAGGAATAATTATCCTTCCGGTTCAACACAAATTCCTATGTTTGAAATAGAACAGCGGTTGCGCGATAACGGCATCACGCTTGAAGATATGGTCGATGCTGCCATGGGACTCTATGTCTCCCACGGTATGCCGGAGGAGGAGGCTGCAAAGGAGATCCTCCGTAAGATCCGGAAATCTTTGGCCGATCCCAATGTTGCCTCGCTCCTCCTTGGGGCGATCCTTCTCGAAGACGAACTCTATACCCGGCGGGAAAATTCAGAGATTGCCGATGACCCGATCTCGCTGTTGAGCGATGAGATCATCGGTATGGCGATAGCAGAGTGTATCGGGGGTACCTATGCACGGTTTGAATTCACCCGTTATGACCAGAAAAAACCGGGTGTCCTTGCAAAACTCGGACCGTTTCTTGATGATGCGGTCGCCGGGTTGATCGCCGGCTGCACCTCCCGGCTCTACAGTGAATGCGTTGAAAAAACGTCTTTTTTTCCTTCAGCGGATACTATGGGCCGGTGATAAGATCGAACCCCGGGATTGCGCGTTGATATTGTGAAGTGGGGATCAGATAGCAGATATACCTGAAAACCTGATCAGGGGATACACATAAACCTGATGCATGACAATCACTTTTTATCATCGGGTGATGAGGTCCACCATCAACCGCCCCAATAAAGGGACTGATGACTTCTGTTTTATGGGAGATGATATCCACACCAGCCGGCAATGTCGTATCCGCGATATCTGCTGTTGCCAGTCGATGAACGCACGGTTTCGCGTGCGATAATCTTCGGGCAGGTTACGGTTACGGGTAATGCCGGCCCGGTTGGAACGAATCAACAGGAACAGGGAACGAGGCGTACAATGTCACAACAACTCGGGGGTCAACCCATATATATCCTTAAAGAAGGAACAACGCGGAGCCATGGGCAGGAAGCACAGAACAGTAACTTCGCCGCAGCGAAAGCCGTGGCAGCAGCAGTCCGTTCAACTCTTGGCCCCAAGGGCATGGACAAGATGCTCATCGATGGCATGGGCGACATCACCATAACGAACGATGGCGTCACCATCCTCAAAGAGATGGACATCGAGCACCCTGCCGCAAAGATGATGGTCGAGATCGCCAAAACGCAGGATGATGAAGTGGGGGATGGGACAACCACCTCGGTTGTTATTGCCGGCGAATTGTTGAAAAATGCCGAAGATCTCCTTGCCCAGAGTGTCCACCCGACCGTTATCGCTGAAGGATACCGTAAGGCAGCTGAGAAAGCGCTGGTGATACTCGACGGGATTGCCATTACGGTAAAACCAACCGATACTGCCATGCTTAAAAAAATCGCGGAGACGGCCCTCATCGGGAAGAATGCGGAGGTCTCAAAGGATCTTCTCTGCGACTTCATCGTGAAGGCAGTCACATCCATTACGGATCCCGATGGGAACGTGGATATCAGCCATATCAGCGTCGAGAAGAAAGTCGGCGGGGCTGTGGAGGACTCGACCCTTATCGAGGGAATGGTCATCGATAAGGAACGTGCGCACCCGAACATGCCCAAAATCGTGAAGGACGCGAAAATCCTCCTGCTCAACGCGGCGCTTGAATTCAAGAAGACCGAAGTGGATGCAACCATCGATATCTCAACGCCGGGGCAGGTCCAGGCATTCCTTGATGAAGAGGAGCGGATGGTCCGCATGATGGTGGATAAAGTCATCAAGAGCAAGGCAACCGTCCTCTTCTGCCAGAAAGGTATCGACGATATTGCCCAGCACTATCTTGCAAAAGCCGGCATCCTTGCAGTCCGCAGGGTGAAGAAGAGCGATATCGACAACCTTTCCCGGGCAACGGGGGCAAGCGTTGTTTCCAGTATCGATGCCATCTCCTCAAAGGAACTCGGTGCAGCCGGTCTGGTCGAGCAAAAAAGCCTGTCGGGCGATGAGATGATCTATGTCTCGCAGTGCAGGAACCCCAAGGCGGTCTCCGTCATTGTCCGGGGCGGTACGGTCCACGTTGTCGATGAACTCGAACGCGCCATCCACGACGCCCTCATGGTTGTCGGGGTCGTTGCTGAGAGCAGGAAGATTGTAGCCGGTGGCGGGGCACCGGAGATCGAACTCTCGCTCCAGCTCAGGAAATACGCCTCGCAGGAAGGCGGTCGTGCCCAGCTCGCAATCGAGGCTTTTGCCGCAGCGCTGGAGATCATCCCCCGCACTCTGGCTGAGAACTCCGGTCTCGATGCCATCGATATGCTCGTTGCCCTCCGGGCTGCCCATGATGCAGGGAAGAAGACATTCGGGCTTGACGTGGACGCCGGCAAACCGGCTGACATGCTCAAGGCCGGCGTTGTCGAGCCGCTGCGGGTGAAGACGCAGGCAATCACGAGCGCTGCGGAAGCGGCAGTCATGATCCTCCGCATCGATGATATCATTGCCTCCTCAAAATCTGCCGGTCCATCCGGCGGAATGCCCCCGGGGGGAATGGGAGGCATGCCTTCCGGCATGGGCGGGTATTGAAACTGCAATTATCTCTTTTTGATTGAAAAATCTGGTATGCCGTCACTCTGAAATTTGTTTAATTTTGATTATTTCTATGCTTTCTTTCCCATCTGCACTTTCTGGACTGTGACGAGGCCGTGCTTCACCATCGCCTCGACTTCAGGAACAACAGACATAATCCTCTCTTCCGTGTCCACAACATCGATGATAACCGGGAGATCCAGCGAGAGGTTGAGGACATCGACCGTGCGGATCTTGTATTCATGGCCATACCCGACCATGCCCCGGAAGACCGTGCAGCCGGGAAATTTTCTTGCCAAAAAGTAATCAACCAGGTATTTGTACGCGGATTTTTCCTTGATACGTTCTGATTCCGCGATATAAATCCGTAATAGCATTCCATCAGTTAACATAATTCCTCCTTACATGAGCCACAGGACAAGCAGGTATCCCGCACCCACACCAGCGAGACCGCCTGCGACATTGATGACCATATTCGTAACCATCGTATGATAATCACGGTCTTCAAGCATACGGAATGTCTCGAAACAAAATGTTGAGAATGTGGTGAACCCACCCAGTGCTCCGATACCAATCAGCCAATAGAGATCCCCGGGCAGTGCAGCAAAAACCACTAGCGAGAAGATGAAACTGCCAAGGACATTCACCAGCGCCGTCCCTACCGGGACACCCCGGACTGGTTGCAGTTTCGAGAGTTCGAACCGGAAGATCGATCCTATCGCTCCCCCAACCCCCACCAGGACAAACGGCTCCACTCAGCTCCACCTCTGGTATGAGATGAGGTGTCGTCCTGCAAGGATGCCGATGAATCCAAGCAGGATGTTTGCCAAAAGATTCATGGTCCCGAGGACTACTCCTGCTTCAATACTCTGCACTGCAAGCGCTGAAAATGTTGTGAATGCACCGATAACCCCTACGCTGAAAAAGATACGGGTATCGCGGCTGAATTGCCCGATATAGATCGACTCGTACATGAACACACCCATGACGAAACACCCCAGAACGTTAACAATAAGAGATCCCCAGAGCGACGGGATCTGCTGGTCCAGGTACCAGCGCAAGACCGCTCCGAGAAAACCTCCCATTGCGATGAGTACGTAAGGGTAATAATTAATTTTCATCTTGTGGGTTCACCATACCGAAGGCAGATCTATGTGCAGTATCCTGGAGTGCATGGGTGGTTGCAGGAATCCCGGGCATTGTGCTGGTAAAAATTAACAGCTTAGGTAAAAACAGGCACCTTCTCGTTTAGCCTGTTTGTTGATCCGGCATTCAGGTTTTCCGCCTTTTCGATCGTTTCTGGATAAGATAGCGTTGTATTATCCTTGGCTGAGGAAGACTCACCCGGATTTTCTCGATTTTTTCAACGCGATACTGACAGGAGAAAAGAGTATTGTGGTGAAGCCTGCGCAGGAATCCGGATATGACGGGTGCAGTGTCTTCATCCAGCTGGTAACGGGTACGGAATCCATAGACCGTTATCCATCGCTCCGACAATCCGGAACTCTCCATAAACATTTCCAGAAGTTCGGCAACGGTAATATCATCAATCATCGCTCTCATCTCATCCTCCCCGGAAAGGCTCTGACCTGTTTTATCATGGTCTCTTTCCGGGTCGCTTTGGCTTTCCGTCTTCTGATACCACGCCATTCTCCGCTTCGAATTGTTGCAGGAAATCTCCTACAAAAGGCAGGCGTTCCATCGCCATCTCTCTCCCGGGATCCGTCTTCATGTTCCGGATTGTCGTTTCAATCTTCTTCCGGTGCCATGCAATGGCGGAGGGAGGTGGATATCCCCGCTGCCCGAACAGGGCAAATGCCCGTGCAATACCACAGGGACCCAGGCCATCAATCTTGTCGGCATCGAAGAGGATCCGTGCCTCGACCGAGGGCAGGTCATCGGTTTTCAGATTTGCGGTGGAATGCTCTGCCATGATGGCGAGCACCTTGTCGGTCCTTTCCTGAGGATATCCGATTCCGTTGAGGATCCTTCGTGCAGTGTTCATGCTAAGCTTCACATGCTGCTCCTTCCTGTCGAAGGGGAATGTTACATCATGGAGCAGAACCGCAAGGGCGAGGAGTTCCAGATCCGCATCCGGGAAATAAGCGGCAATTACCTGAGTGTTTGCAAGGACTCGTTCGACATGATCTATCCGGTGTGCTACGGACTGGTCTTCACGAGCATACAGCACCCGGACCCTTTCCCGTACCCGATCGATATACTGCGTGGTTCCGGTCTTCTCCCCATCATGCTTCAGCATATTTCACTCTCCCGTTCGCCCACGCGAACATCATGATCGTTCCTGCCGCAGCCACGACAGCAGCGAACAGGAACCCGGCAGAGTACCCGACGAATGCCCAGATGAACCCGATCAGGACACTGGAACAAAGATCGCCGATCCCGTTCATGGTCGCGAGTGCTCCAAAACCCAGTCCCCGTAATTTATCTTCGATCATCTCGCTGGCAACCGCACTTTCGAGCGTATCCTCCGCTGCGATGAAGACGCCGCAAAAGGCGAAGAGAATCCCATAAAGGACCAGGTCTGGCGGAACGAGGGCGAACCCGATGAAGGTCAGGACTGCTATTCCGTATCCAAGCAGGAGCAGCCTCTTCCTGCCGAACCGGTCGCCCAGCGCACCGAACGGGTAACACGCAGCTGCGTACACGATGTTCCGTATCGTGTACAGGATTACCCCTGCCATCGTTGCCTGCATGAATCCGAGCGACGGTGTGAGCATGATCACAGCAAACGCGATCAGCAGCGTGTGCGAGAAGTCCGCGATCCCAAAGACGAGCACGGCCGACAGGTATCGCTTAAACCCGCCCGGCAACCCCTTGAGGGACGCAACCAGCGTGCGGTGATCGCCAGAATGTGCCGGGTCTTTCTCCTTTACGAACAGCCAGAACGTGAGGAGAGCAAGTGCCCCGGGAATCAGGGTGAGCCAGAAGATCTCCCGCGTGCCGAGATAAGCGACGAGAGAGAAAGCTACCAACGGTCCGACAATTGCACCGAGCGTATCCCCGGCACGGTGAAACCCGAATGCTTTGCCCAGGTCCGCCGTATCCACGGATTTTGCAAGGATGGCATCGCGGGGCGGACCGCGTGTGCCTCTTCCCATCCACCCGATCACCCGTCCGCAGAGAACCATGGGCCATGATGCTGCGACTGCAACGATTGCCGGGAATATTCCTGTCGCGACGTAGCCGGCGAGTGCGAACTCCTTTCGCTTCCCCAGTTTGTCCGAGAAATACCCGGACAATAATTTCACAAAACTCGATGCCCCGTCGCTGACCCCCTCGATGATACCAAGGGCATACACCGGCGCCCCGAGCGTTATCAGGAAGGACGGGAGCAGCACCGTCACTGCTTCATGGCCAAGATCAGAGAAAAAACTCGCAATGCCGGCGCCAAAGACCGTCTTGTTCAGCCATCCGTCTTTTTTCATATTCATGTTCCTGATATAATGGCATTCGATTGATCATGGAACCTTAACAGGCTTTTTTTCGGGATGAAAATTATCTGAATCATCCATCGAAGGGTCCCGCCGCATCGGGCATGCATTCGCCCCCTCAAGGTTTCCGAGAGCAAACTCGAACCGGACTTTGATGCTCGGAGGTAATTCATCTTCCATTATCGGGATAAATCCCAGCGACTGGTAAAACTCCACGAGTTCGAGCGTTGCGTGCATGTACAGCGCCTCGCTGCCGCAGGCCGCAATGAGTGCCCCCACCGCACACCGGGCATACTCGTGTCTCCTGAACGGTTCAAGGGTGAATACGCCATCCACTTCAAGCCCATCGGGATGGCGCTTGCACCATGCAACACTGACCGGTGTATCTTCGAGATACACCGCGAAAATCCGGTCGTTTTCACGGTCAGCTTTCTGGTTGTGATAGTTGGTCCAGAGCTCCTCGGCAATGCCGAATTCATCAACCGCAAGCTCCCGGGCCTGCACGTGCAGTCTGGCACGGGGTCTTCTCACAAGGAGGGGGAGGTTTGCATGGTTTGCCACGGCTGCAACCGTACTCCCAAGTTCCCCGCCGCCGACATACTTTGCCAGTCCGCACCTGGGCATAAGGATGAGGGATGCGTTCTGTTCTTTTGCAATACGGCTGATTTCGTGGACCGGATCACCTTTGGTAACGATACACGTCACGTTCAGGTCCTTTCGGCCAATACTGAATTGCATATCAACCAGTTTCCGCTCAGCCCGGGGATGTGAGATCCCGCGTTCCCTGTTTCTCCGTGAAGGGATTACATGCACAAGGACAATGTCAGAAACGGTATCCAGCCCTGCGACCCATGCGATGGTTTCATGACTTAATGATGAGAGATCGGTCGGGCAGAGGATTTTTTTAAACATGTTCGTTTTTCGGGGGGCCTCGGGCCTCTCCCCGGCTTTTTCCGCTGTGCTTGCCGGGTATATGAGCATGTCCCGCAGCGTGCAGCGCCTTAGCAGCCGGGTGGCATTGTTCTCCATAAATGCCGAGCGCAGCCTCGACATAGGTTCGGACCGCACTACTAACAGTGACGCATCCTCCCGGGAAGCAACGCTCAGGAATGTCCCGGAAATATCAATATCATCGGTCAATTCGACGAGTGATCGGGTCGGTGTACCGAGACTCTCCAGGTAATTCTTGTGCGCGACCAGGCGCATCTTTGCTCGGTCACGTGGTGAGAGTATGGAACGACCAGTGATCCATGAGGCACCCGAGGAACCCGCTGCGTCCATAACATCCAGCAGGATTGCTTCGCCGACACCCGGGATACGGGCGATCAGTTCCACCGTTTCACTCGCACACGCCGATAGATCCATAAGGACAAGGGCACGTTCAAATATCAATCCTTCATCTTTTTCAGGGATTGCAGTCTTTATCGCTGCACTTCTCCAGCGGAAACCATTGCCGATAAGGGGGCTGGCACCAAAAACCGTGATTGCACTAGCACACACCAGTGTAACAGGTAATAAACTCATGTTCGTCTACCTCAATTCGCTGATTTTAGAACAGAAGTCATCAGCCCATCGGGCAATTTGAGGTGGACTTCATCGCCTTGACCAATATTGGCTGATTGAAGGTAAATGGCTTATGGTAATGGCAACCTGCAGGAAATGAGTGGATATTCCCGCATTCTGCAACGACGATCAGCTGCAGGAAGCCAAGTCACTCTTTCTTCTTTGGCTTTGCCCGCACGCACAACGCCCGCCGGATGAAATCCTCTTTCTTCGTGAAGTACAGGTTATCGTGCCCGGACCAGCGTTCGCAACCTTTGACAACAACTGCCGGAACACCGCTGTCGCTTTCGCCCATGACGAAGTTGGCGATACCCGCAATCTCATCGACCACGGCTTCTTCCGTGATCTTTAACACGTGACCGAAGAGGTCCCTGTCACCACGGAAATCCCGGATGGCCGGAATCCCGCTCCAGCCGATGGCGTTGCCGGTCTGGCCCCGGCGGAACGCCCGCCCGCAGGTGTCCGTGATGATGACGCCGATATCCTTGCCGGTGATCTTCCTGAATGCTTCCCGTACTTCATCCGCAGCTTTCATCGGGTCCGGTGGCAGCAGGATCACCATCTCATCTTCGATATTGCTCTGGTCCACACCGGCCCGGACCCCGATATGGCCACCGGTAACTTCCGAGAGGATAAAGGGGAACTCGATGAGCACATCTTCCGAAGCATCGAGGATTGACTGGAGGAAACGTGGGTCTTCGCCGGTCATCTTGCTGATCCGCTGGGCCCGTGGTGTCGGGATAATATCGGCGAGTTTCCGTGTATGGCCTTTTGCTTTCGAGTACACCGAAGAAGCGATGGAGACGAGGTCTCCCTCGTCGAGAGTAATACGTTCGGCAATCAATGCAGGGAGATTGTCTCCCGCCTTGATAAGCGGGAGGTCTTCAACTGGCAATATGGTAAGCTTCATGGTAATCGCGTTTTTTCCATCAGTGAAATCTGCATGTTATTGAGGGGGAAATGCGGAAAAGAGCAGGAGTCAGGTTTTCACCATACCGGGTTATAACATTCTGCCCTCTTCCCGGATACGTTCATGCGGGTTACAGCAGAAGTCATCAGCCGACTGCGGCGGTTAAGGCGGACTTCATCACCGGATTGTATTCTGATTAAGAATACTTTTCCGGCATCATCTGATATTCATTTCGTTTTAATCCCGGAATAAGAAATCGCCGAAGTAAGATACTGGCCCAAGGCATAACCCGGTGATGCGGTCACGGGAAGTGATAATTTGATCAAATGAATATCAGCGGACGTCTTCATCACTTCCCAATCATAATGGGAAAAATGATGTTAATAGGTGGCCAGGTACCGGTCGAGATCCCATGGGTGGACCGTGAGACGGAACGCGTCGGTCTCGGCCTCGGCGATCTTGGCGAGGTTCTCGACGATGTGGCTGCCGAGCGCTTCACAGAGCACCTTGTCGTTCATCAGGTGAGCCTGGGACTCCGCGAGGCTGCCGGGCAGCATCTCGATCTTCATCATCTTCCGCTCTTTCTCGGTCAGGTGATAGATGTTGACATCAGTGCTCTCCGGGGGCATGATCTTGTTCTTGATCCCGTCAAGACCCGCTGCGAGCATGCAGGCGAACGTCAGGTACGGGTTACACATCGGGTCCGGGCTCCGGAATTCAGCGCGGGTACCGTTGCCACGGGCAGCGGGGACCCGGATCAACGCGGAGCGGTTGGTCGTGCTCCACGAGATGTAACATGGGGCTTCATAACCGGGAACGAGACGCCTGTACGAATTGATCGTCGGATTTGCCACGCGGGTGATTGCCTTGGCATGTTTCAGGATACCGCCGATATAGTAAAGGGCGGTCTGGCTGAGCCCCTTCTCTGCATCTGCATCAGCGAATGCATTCATCCCTCCCTTCGAGAGCGAGCCATGGGTGTGCATACCGCTGCCGTTTATCCCGCCAATGGGTTTTGCCATGAAGGATGCGTGGAGCCCGTACTTCAGGGCAATTGCCTTTGTTGCATACTTCTGGGTAACCACACGGTCTGCGGTCGTGACAGCATCGGTGTACTTGAAGTTGATCTCGTGCTGGCTCGGCGCGACTTCGTGGTGGGACATCTCGATCTCGAAGCCCATCTGCCTCAGCGAGAGCACGATCTCCCGCCGGACATTCTCGGACGCATCGTTCGGTGCGAGATCGAAATACGCTCCGGTGTCCGAGAACTCCGTTGATGGTTTTCCGTTGACGAGATTGAACAGGAAGAACTCGAGCTCGGGACCGGTGTTGAAGGTGTAGCCCATCTTCGCTGCTTCCGCCATCGTCTTCTTGAGGGCATACCGCGGGTCGCCATCGAACGGTTTGTTGCCGTACGTGTACACATCGCAGACGAACCGGGCGACCTTTCCATCGGCCGGCCGCCATGGCAGGACCGCGTATGAGGCCGGGTCCGCCTTGAGGAGCATATCGGACTCTTCGATCCGGGTGAACCCCTCGATTGAAGACCCGTCGAACCACGTCCCTTCAGTCAGGGACTTCTCGACCTGCTCGACCGGGATCGCCGCGTTCTTCGGCATGCCCGTAACGTCGGTGAACTGGAGCCGGACGAACTGTACATCGTCTTTCTTAATCTTTTCAAGCAGTTTCGTAACATCGGTGTTTGACATGGTAAACCTCACTTCTTTAAGGGAGGTGATGAACGGGAGAGAAGAGGGAGATATGAATGATGTCAGCAGACGCTCCCGCCGTTCCCGACCGGTCATGAACATCCCGGTTCGTGGCAGAAGTCATCAGCCGGAATCGGCGGTTATAAGGCGGACTTCATCGCCGGAATAAAATTTTGATGAGAAGTACATTTCCAAGTTCCAGTTTATAATAATTCCGTTTCAATCCCGGAACAGGAAATCGCTGATATTAAGATGCTGACCTGAAGAACTATCTAGTGATGTACCATGAGAAGCGATGAGATAAAAAAAGGTAACCAGCGGGCTCCCAACCGCTCGCTGCTCCGGTCGCTGGGGGTTACCGACCGCGAAATGGACCTGCCGTTTATCGGGATTGCCAATGCATGGAGTGACATTGTCCCCGGCCACGTCCACCTGCGGGTGCTGGCACAGAAAGTACGGGAAGGCATTACGGCTGCCGGTGGCGTACCGTTCGAGTTCGGTGTCATCGGCATCTGCGACGGGATCGCGATGGGCCACGAGGGGATGCGGAACGCTCTCCCGTCCCGGGAGAATATCGCCGATTCCATCGAACTGATGGTGCAGGCACACTGCTTCGACGGGCTTGTCTGTGTCGGCACCTGTGACAAGATTATCCCCGGGATGCTCATGGCAGCCGCCAGGCTCAACATACCCACGATTGTTATCACCGGCGGCCCGATGCTATCAGGTCATCTTGCCGGAAAAGAGCTCTCGCTCATCGATGTCTTTGAAGGGGTAGGTAAACAGGCCGGTGGGAAGATGACCGAATCCGAGCTCTGCGAACTGGAATGTGCGGCAATGCCAGGCTGCGGATCCTGCCAGGGACTTTATACGGCGAACACGATGGCATGCATGACCGAGGCGCTGGGCATGTCCCTGCCCGGTTGTGCAGCTACGCCGGCAGTCCATGCCGAGAAGCTCCGGCTCGCCCGACTGACCGGCGAGCGGATCGTGCCACTCGTCAAAGAGCAGGTCCTGCCCCGGCAGATCCTCACGCCAACGAGCTTTGCCAATGCCATCAAAGTCGATATGGCGCTCGGGGGGTCAACCAACACCGTGCTCCACCTCATGGCAATTGCGCAGGAGGCAAAAGTCCCGGTCACGCTCGACACGTTCCGCGACATTGCCCGGACAACCCCGCACCTCTGCCACATGCAGCCCGCCGGCCCGCACTCCATGGAAGCCCTGTATTATGCGGGGGGTGTCCCGGCGGTCATGAACCGGCTGGTAAAATCACTGGATGATACCATCACGGTCTCGGGAAAAAAGTCAAAGGCAATCGCCCGCGATTCCCCGGTGAAAAACGAGCGGGTGATCTCCCCGCTCAACGCGCCGGTACATGAAGCCGGCGGCCTGAAGATCCTCCGGGGTTCTCTTGCACCGGACGGAGCAGTAATCAAGTGCGGTGCCGTGGACGAAGCGATGTGGAAGCACGAGGGCCCTGCCCGCGTGTTCGATGGCGAGAAGGATGCAATGGACGCGATCCTGAAACGGAAGATTCGGGAAGGCGATGTCATGGTCATCCGGTACGAAGGCCCGAAGGGAGCGCCCGGTATGCCGGAGATGCTCTCTCCCACATCGGCGCTGATGGGTCAGGGCTACACCCGTGTTGCGCTCATCACCGATGGCAGGTTTTCGGGCGGTACGCGAGGGCCATGTGTCGGACATGTTGCCCCGGAGGCAGCCGCCGGTGGCCCGATCGGGCTCGTGAAGGAAGGCGATACGATCAGGATCGATCTTTATACTGATACAATTGATCTTCTCCTTTCACCCGGGATTTTGGAGAAACGCAGGAAAGATGTGCTCCCGCCCAAAAAAACTGTGACCGGGGTTCTCGCCCGGTATGCCGCCCTTGTCGGGCAGGCGGATAAGGGAGCGGTGCTGCGGGACGGGTAATTCAGTTTCTTACTTTTTTCACCTGGAGGGGATGCTGGTTCACGGATCTATCAGCCAAAGAGATCCTTTACAGAGACCATCTTCTGCACCGCGGCAATCCCTTCATTGTAAAGATATTTGAGCCGGAAGAGTGGATCCTGCAAGCCTGATGGCGGGAACGTCCGCAAATCCCCGTGTGAGAACGCCAGAAGGACTTCTTCCCATTCGTTCATGTTCTTCAGAAGATCCGGACCCGGGTGTCTGCTTAACGGGTGAACAGTGCTCCATTCAGAATATCTTCCATCATTGGCGGTTGGCTCAGAAAACAGCAGGGTTACCAGGAGCACGGCCTCATCTTCCCCCATGAACGGGACAGCGGTACAGTTCACATCTCTTGTCCCTGATAATGAGCGAATCATCACCATGCCGGAAACCGGGATCTGTTTCCTGCACGCTTCTGCTATGGCAGATTCGCGATCCTCTTCCCTCACGAGCAGGTCGGTAAGCACCGTGGTTCCGGTACCGCTGGCAGGAATACCAAAGAGCTGCCGGGCGGCCGGGTTCATCGAGAGCACATTTCCGTCACAGGTAACCGTCAGTACCGGTACAGGGAGGGCACCTGCACAAGATTCCATAAATTCAGTCACCCGGCGCCGGTTTTCTATTGTCCTCCGTGTCTTCTGTTTCATTTCATATCCTGTCGGATGGTTCTTTTGGAATATCCCTGCCGGCTTTTGTGTGATGGTACAACACTGCCCGAAGGGTACCGTTGTCCGATCCGATCCTGCGTACTGGTGAGAAGCCGGGCAAACCCCTCCCCGAGGCCCCCGTACCGGATATCCCGTATTACACTGTGCAGGAAGATCTGGTAATACATGCAGAGGTCATCGAATGACGGATCGGAAATCCCGGCAAGCCGGTTCACGAGAAGTGAGTAATGGTAGGTTTCCCGGACCTTTTCCGGCGAATCATACTGGCAGATTGTGTCAAAGAATGTATGTGAAGCCCGGACCATCTCGTCAATGAGCAGCGGCAGGTCATCTGGCAGGGTGGCGAACTGCTGCGTGAAGGCCGGGCAGAACCACCCAGCCCTGCGGATATCCGGACGGAGGGCCCGGAATTCCGGATTACCATAGATTTTCAATATTGCATCCCGCGTGCAGATCAACTGGCAACAATAACCCGTTTTCCCTTCTTCGCGCTTCCGGACAATGAACCGGGCACGTTCGAACGAATCAATTTCCTTCCGTATCGTTGCCACTTTCGTAAAACCGATTCCGGTGGCAAGATCGATCTCCCTGTGTGGCTCCCCGTCAAGAAGGATATGCATCAGCCGGGGCTTGACCGGGGACTTCACCGGGAGGCTCCTCCCAGTAATACATTCGCCGCCTCATCGCATACAGACCGAACAACCGGAGACGGATGATCGCGGAGCATTGCGATGAGACGATGACTGTCGTCGGTTTTCATTACCGAGAGGGCAAACACAATCTCCCGCAGGGTAAATACGTCCTGACCGGCATTCATCATCTTCTCAAACACCGGAACAGCCCGCTCATATCGCCGCTGACCGAGAATCTGGATAGCCATCATCCGGTGTTCCTGAATGGGGTGATTCAGGGTTAGGAGGAGCCGCTCTTCAAACGGATGATCCCGCCAGTGATCGAGTGACTTTCCGCACCGCGAACAAACCTGCTCCTCATCCGGGCTTTGCTTCCCGCAGAACGGGCAGAAAAATGTTGTGCTCATCCATCATCTCTTAATGATAGTACCAACGGGGTGTGCGAACAACCCGTTTGCTGTACCGGAATTTTGCTCATCTTTTCGATCATGTCGAAGGTGTCCAGCGCAAGGTACGTGTTCTCCAGTGTTGCCGATCCCCCGAAGACCGAACGGACATAGCCCCCATTCTCACGGAAGCATTTCCTGATAAAATCCCCGCATGGTTCCAGTACCGGAGAGCGATACCCGATCATCGAACATGCCAGAACCCCGGCATGAATGTGTTCGAGAAACGGGGGACGGGTATTTGGAACCTGAAGGAACCCGTAGTCAGGATCTTCGCAGAGGTGAAGGAATCGGATTGATGGTTGTGCAACGGTCTCGTTGTCCAGGGCCGCAAGGATGGCAAGTGCATGTGAGGTCTCAATCATGGAGGAATATGACTGCCCAAACCCGGTATCAGGACGCCGATATCCGAGCACGGCACGGATTAACACATCTTTTTCCCTGGGTGGAATCGGGATTTTGAGGAGCCGGCAGAGATTGACGAGTTGAAACAGCGGCTCGAAGAGAGACATGGATTCAACAGGACGGGTCGTATCTCCGGGTGCAGTCATGGCAGTAAGAATCCAGTCGGAAAGATTGATTGCCGGGCGTTCATGGAGTAGGGCAAGGCTGCGGATCACCGCATGCCCGACATTCACGTTCGGGAATGAACCATCCGGTCTCTGGAACGAATGGAGATAGGTCTGCGTGGCTTCATCGTCTTGCGGCAGTGCATCCATCATCGCGAGGGATGCAAGTGCGTAAAATGTGTCACCGGCATTGGGCTCGTCGAGCCGGTAAAAACAGTATCCCCCGGATTCGCATCGCCGTTCCGTGATATAACGGATTGTGGTCTCCTGGTTTTGAATCATCGGCATCATCTACCCGTTTGCAAGGTAGAAGTCATCAGCCGGAGGAGGCACTTTGTGGCGGACTTCATCGCCGTTAGATATGTAGTGTGCGATGATAATTGAAGGTTGTGATTCCCCAGAATCCTCTCAAAGGACCCGATCACCAGCGACGAACAAGGTTCTAATCCCGGTATGAGATGCGGGCCGGCGTACTGCGACTCGCCAGGGGCATTATTTTACCGATCAGACAACTTAAAAAAATCCGGCCAAAAAATTTCCGGACCCGGTAAAAGATCAAAAAGTATTCCTGATCCTGCCGGAGACCGGGCCGCCCGGCACATCTCACTCGCAGTAGATATCGTTTGCCCACTCTTCGATGATCCTTTTCTCGGGCCGGCCACGGTGTCCCCGGGATCGCTGGGGCTGTGATCGTTCTTCCCGGTCATCATCCTCGTCATCGGGCGATGCAGGTTCTTTTGCCTCGACCGGGGCCTGCGGCTTTTCTGCAGGGGGTCGTGGCCGGTTGTCCCGGTAATTCTGGCGATGCCGGGGTCTCGGGCGCGGCCTGCCCTGCCGTGGTGCCGGAGCCTGCCCCTGGGCCGTCGGCTGGGAATTATCGTTCTGGCCGGATTCTTCTTCAGATGTCACGTCTTATCGTACGATCCCCGGCCCACAAATATCTTACCCTCCGGATTGCGGTTTTACCTTTTTTTAAGGCCGGCATGCAGATTTCCCGGCAGAAAATGAACACCTATATACATCAACGCCCAATTTTGTTATATTTACCAGCCGGTGTTCCTATGGTCAATGTCACCACGCTCCTTGATGCAAAAAGTGTTCCGGAAAAAAAACCCGCACTCATCTGCCCTTCCCGGAACGAGACGTACAGCTATGCACGGCTCCGGAGCGAGATGAACCGCGTGGGACAGGGTCTTTCCTCGCTGGGCATCGGCCGTAACGACCGGGTCTGCATCTATCTCGACAGCACGCCCGAGTATCTCATCAGCTATTTTGCAATCTGGCGGATCGGGGCAGTTGCCGTGCCGACCAACATCGTGTACCGGGGCGAAGAACTCCTGCACGTGATCAACGATGCCGGTGCCCGGGCAATTATCACGGATACCAATGGCCTTGAGACCATCCGCGGCATCCGCAAGCAGGTCCCGGCTGTCTCCCACATCATCTGCACCACCGGAAAAACGGACGATTCGGTTGCGTGGGATTCATTTCCTCCGGCTCCGCTGACCATGCGGGCGGTCAATAACACGGTCGAAGATCTCTGCCATATCCAGTACACGGCCGGCACGACCGGTAAACCCAAAGGTGCCATGCTCACGCACGGGAACTGGATGTCGGCTCTCGATACCGAGCGCGACGCACTCCGGCTCCGGCCCGAGGATGTGTATCTTGGCATCTACCCGATGGGCCATGTCGGGCTTTCGTGGGGACTCTCGGTCATCCGGGCCGGGGGCACGTACGTCATGATGGAGCGGTTCGATCTCGACCGGTACCTTGCGCTTGCCGGGCAGTACGCGGTGACGGTCCTTGCCGGGATGCCGCCGGTCATCCACTCGCTCAACCACGCCCCGGCCGGGACTGAAGAGCGGCTGAAGCATGCCCGGGTCATCATCTCAGGCGGGGGCCAGCTCCTGCCTGTTGTCTGGCGGGAGTTCGATGAGCGCTACCACATCCCGGTCGCAAACTCGTACGGGCTTTCCGAGACCATCGTGATCGGTTCCGGGACGACAACGCTTCCGGAGTATCCGCACCTGACCAAAGATTACCAGAGCGTGGGGGTGGCAGTCGGTTATACCGAGATCCGGATTGTCGATACCGCTGACCCGGATAACGAGCTCGGGTTCGGTGTCGACGGCGAAATCGCCCTTCGCGGGCCGGCCATTGCAAAAGGGTACTGGAACCTGCCGGACGCGACAAAGGCGGTGTTCCGGGAAGACGGATGGTTCCTGACCGGGGACATCGGGGTTCTTGACGAAACGGGGATTCTCTGCATCACGGACCGGAAGAAGGACATGATCATCATGTCGGGCTGGAAGATTTACCCCAACGAAGTCGAGAATGTGATCATCCAGCACCCGGCAATTGCGGATGTCGCGGTTTTCGGGGTCCCGGACGAGCGGAAAGGAGAAGTGCCGGTCGCTGCGGTGGTGCCAAAGCCGGGTATGGCAATCACTTCGGACCAGCTCGAAGCCTACTGCCGCGATCACCTTGCCGGCTACAAGATCCCTCGGAAGCTGATGCTGGTCGATTCGCTCCCGCGGGTTCACGGCTGGAAGCTGCTGCGCAGGAACCTCCGGGAAAAGTTCGGCGGATCTGGCCTCTAATCTGGAAAAGCGGGATATTCTGCGACAAAATGGCCGGATCGCACACAAACCTTTTATTCTGTCTGTAAATAATATTAGCCGGAGCAACCCGCATGGACACGAGGAGCCGCATCCAGGATATTCCGTTAAGCGGCCGGACAAAGAAGCGGACGACCGGTATCGTTGGTCTCAACCTCCTGCTTGACGGAGGATTTCCCGAGGGGACCCTCGTTATGATCTACGGGACGCCGCTTTCGGGCGTGGACCTTGCGGCACACCAGTTCTGGAACGTGGAAGGGGAAGAAGGCACGTACCTGATGAATGAAGGGGACGTTGAAGTAGGGATGGTGGATGCGACCGAGATGCACCCGGAGATGTACATCCCCCAGATGATCGGCGGCAGGATTGTCGTGGATTCTCTTTCCACGATCATCGCCAGGTACGGGATTGACGTGGCCCTGAAATTTTTGCGCCTTGCCCGCGAAGAAGTCAGGAAACGCGGGGCAAATCTCATGTTCGTTGTGTATACCGGCATCCATTCTCCGATGGAGATGACCCGGATCATGCGGGCGGCGGATGTCGTGATCGAGTACAAGATCGATGTCCACCAGGCCGAGATCGAACGGACGCTTGCAGTGCACAAGATAAAGGATGCAGCAGCACCCCAGCGTCTCCTGCCTTTCGTTATCACCGAGAAAGGCATCGAGGCTTCGACAACATCGAGAGTGGTGTAAGATTTTTTACAATTTTTTTACTATGTTTATCCGGTTCGTATCGGGTGTACAGGTTATACTCTCCGGTATGATTTTTTCCCTGATGGTTTTTTGACGACGGGCGGAGTTCAATGAATGATGTCGTGATACACAGGTTTAATGCAAAAAAGGACAAATGGTACATTCAGCCAGTAAAGGAGATTATGATTATGGCAAAGAACTGTTATCCACTTACCGAGAAAGTACTCGTTTCAGTGGATACCAAACAAGCCCTGATGTCCATCAAGGAGCCGGGAGAACGGTACGGGGATGTGATCGAACGGGTGCTGCAGGACCGGAAGCGCCAGGACTTCATCGCACACCTGGACAGGATCGCGGAGGCTGGAGAATTCGTCCCTCTTGACAGCGATCCCGAATACGCAGACCTGAAAAAAGAGATGCGCCGTGAGAGTAAACATCGACAAGCGGGCGCTGCAGTACGTTAACAGCCTGCCGGAGAAGGATCGCAGGATCATCAAGCAGCACCTGCTGATGCTTGAAGACCCCTATTCTGCTACCGATGTGGAGCTGCTGAAAAATGGTCATTGCCGAATGCACATTGCGCATTCCTATACTGCGTTTTTCGATGTCCTGCATGGAGGGATTGTCAACATTCTTGAAGTGATGACAATCGAGGAAGCGCATAAACGGTACAAGCGGTTTGGAAGGTAGTTAAGCCGGGCAGATTTTCGATTGCGCCTGCTCTGTTGTGTCAGCCGGAGTTGTATCCGGGAGAGTGCTTTATCCTGCATCAGCCATTGCCCTGCCGGCTTTTCTCATCCGACCATAAAAATATTATTTTCTGACGCTCCATTGAGCTGAAGAGCAGGGACCAGAATGCCTGTTTTACGCACGAAAGATTTTGTTGTGCGAACAGCAGACCATGCGTCCCGTAAAACTATTTGACCGTGATTTTCTGTGAAGGGAACCTATCAACCTTTAGTGTCCGCTCCGGACAAGAGGCACATCTCTATGCTGATTCATGGGGCCGGTAGTACCGGGAGGCCGGCATGACCCGCGGGCGCCTGCCGGTCCGGGCACAGGATGAGGCCGATCCCATCGGACGTAAGCGGGGGATTGTCCAGCATTTCCGGCACGAGCCAGGAGCGGTTTTCAGTTTCGCGATATTTTCCCTGGGATGTACTGCACACGTCCGGATGAAATGCATGCGCCGGCTCGGCTGTACGGTACAGGAGATTGAACGGGAACTTGCAGAGATACTCGCGGCCATCCGCAGGACCGTATCGTGCAGGGAGGTGACCCGCGAGCTCTGGCTCTGCTCCCCGCGGTATGCGTGGCGGTTCTTCCGCGTGGATGATCACGGGCTTGTCGAGATTGACAAGGATGGACTGGCGGCATTCCCGGTCGGGTGAGGGGGTTCCTGGCAACGGTATCGGCCCCGGGTTGACCTGTTAATACCCGGCTGCCGGCCAGATACCAGTCCCCCCGGTCATGAGAACCCGGAAAATCCTGTACCTTACCGGATTTCTTTTTCAAGGAGCCATTTCCAGACGGGTTTGATGATGATAGTAAAATCTCCTTCCTTTCTCTGATCCTCCTGGTTGCCGGTCAGGATAAGTCCCTCAGTGAGCCCGAAGCCTTCCAGTGCTTCACGAAGCCCTCCGATCTCCCGTTCTGTATTCTCTGCATTCAGTTCATGGCAGACCTGGATTGCCCGGGAGATCTTCCGGCTATCCTTAACGATAAAATCGCACTCGCGGGTATCGGAATAGTAGTAGACTTCGCAATTCCTGCGGCGGAGCTCAATGTATACGATGTTTTCCAGCAGGCGTCCTTTGTTGGGCGAAAGTGAGAAACCGGCAAGGATACAGAATGCGGTATCGATACAATAGATCTTTCTTGGGGCATTGAGCTGTTTCTTTATGGAGAAATCGAACCTGGTCAGTTCAAAGAACAGGTAGGCTCCGGCCAGGTAGGAGATGTATTCCTTGACCGTGATGGCATTTTTCAGCCCGAGGCTTTTTTTCAGTGCATTGTAGGTGAAGGGGAGCGTGACTGCGGATGCGAGCATCCCGACAAGTTCCCGCACCAGGCGCTGTCTTCGTATGGAGTACCGGGCGATGATGTCACGGTAGATGATGTTGTCATAGAGTGTTTTGATGTAGTCGCGGTCCTGGTTTTTGAGGTATTCGGGGAGTCCTCCATTTTCAGTATAATCCCCGAATGCCGCGCTCAGGTTCGCCCGACCCTCAGCAAGGTGAAGGGAATCTTTCGTTACAGGGATTTTTCTGAAGCGGAGATATTCTGCAAACGAGAACGGGTAGATCTCGAAGAGCTTGTACCTTCCTGTGAGCCGCGTCCCGAATTCTTTGCTGAGCAGGGCAGCATTGGATCCGGTGATGACAACTTTTTTTCCGGCATCCTGAAGCCGCCGGACAAAGGTCTCGAACCGGTCGATGTTCTGGATCTCATCGAAGAAATAGACATCAGCGGGCCCGTATTCTTCCAGCAGGACTTCGTTGAGGATCTCAAAATCTTCTGCAGGGAACGTGAGCAGCCGCTCGTCCTCGAAATTCATGTAACAGTACCGGATCTTTGTCCGCATGATCTGTTTGAGGAGCGTGGATTTGCCCGAGCGCCGTATGCCGGAAAGGATCACGACCCGGTTGTCGCTGAATGCATCGAGGATTTTTTGCAGGACCGGCCGTTCGATGTACTCGCCGCCTTTCTGGATCTCGTTCTTCTGCTGGACAACGAGATGGCGGAGGATCTCCCGGGATGTCATACTAATTAGTAATTAGTATAATACGATAAATCTACTCATTAGTAATGAGTAACCGTCTGTGAATGACCGGGTCCGGGAATGCAGGGAATCCAGGGTACCGGTTCTTACGCCGGTGGTGAGATCGCCCGGGAGTACCGGAACCGGGAAGGGCTCTCATTCTCATTTCGGGCTCCTTTTGGCAAACGGACGATTTTAATGGCGAATTTATGAAAGGGTACCGGATGTGGCACCGGGATATGTGCGGAATTCGGGAAAAATGGATGTAAATTCATTTTTATCTCTTCGTTACGTGCCCGGATTTAAAAAATTCCCCCGGATGTCAAAAGTGCGCAAACAGGTTCAACCGGATGGCCGATCTCCCTTTGGAACCTACTCTGGCACAGGCAAACGGAAAAAACCCCTGTTTCCCGGAACGTTTTTACGTCGGAGATATGGATTTTTCCGTCGAGGAATACCTGGAAGGAACGAACAAAGTTTTCGACGTGAGGGGTGGCCCCGTCGGAGGAAACAAAGCGGGGATTCCTGAGAGGAGAGGAGTTCATGGTGGTCGGGGTGCAGGCTGTCGGGACTGCGGAAATATCCCCGGGAATGGATTCGTCTGCGGGTTCCCTGGATGCGTGAGGATGAACCGGCATGGACCCAAGGGAAGAGGTCCGCACATGGTTGAAGGAGATTGCCAGGGAATATGATCCCCTGGAACCCATCGATCTGGCGGAGATCGGGAGTGCGGAGAACGATCCCCTTACCCCCCATAAGAAATTGCAGTTCCCAAAAACAAGATAAAACAGGAGGTACAAGTCATGGTTATGAAATACGTAGTCCAGTTGGAATCTGATGAAGAAGGAGGGTTCACCGTCACGGTCCCCTCACTCCCGGGCTGCATATCGGAGGGTAAGACAAAAGAAGAAGCCCTTGAAAACATCAAGGAAGCGATCGCTCTCTATGTCGAGATGCAGAACGAAGATCTTCTGAAAGCACACCCCAACAGGATCGAGGTCCAGGTTGAAGCATGAAAATCCCTGCGATCTCCGGGCGGGAGATGTGCAGGATCCTTTTCCGTAAAGGCTGGGAAGTCTCAAGTCGGAAGGGCAGTCACGTAGGGATGAAGAACCCGGCGACCGGGGAAAAAGTCACCATACCTCAGCACGATCCGATGAGTCGGAAGACGACCTATACGATCATGAAAGCGACGGGCCTGACCGAAGAAGACTTCTGAATCTCCGACCTTTTTTTATAACCCCGGCTCTCGTAACCGGATGATGCGGGGGAGACGGGCTTTGCTGAATCGCAGAAAACGCAGCCGGACCTGTCTGTTCATGCGTCGCACTCTTGAAGTCACTGGGTTTGAAGACCGGGTAGAAAAATCCCCTGCGTATTCCCGTGTCATTATGGACCACGGGGTTCCGTGTCCAGGGAATCAGCGAGGGTGCGAGTAAAACAGTACATCGAAGAATGTCTCCGGGGGGTCCGGATGCTTTGCACCGGGCTTTGTAACAATCACCGGCCCGGAACCTGACGAAAAACCTTCCTGTTTCCCCCAATGTTTTCACATCGGTGAGGTGGATTCTGCTGCCCGTGAGTTCCGGGCAGAAAGGCCATATGCGAAACCGGATTACCGGATAGCTGTATAATTGCAGAACAAAATTTTTCAAAAAAAAAACCGGATGAACCAGAATGCCCGACGAACCTTTTGAGATACTGGCCGATACCAGGTACCGGCCGGAGATAACGGAGCGGACGGAAGAGGAAGCAAAGCGGGGATTCCTGGAAGGAGAGGAGTTCATGGTGGTCGAGGTGCAGGCTGTCGGGACTGCGGAAATATCCCCGGGAATGGATTCGTTTGCGGTTGATTATCTTGCGGTATGCAGCGAGAAGGCGCTCACGTCGCGCTGGATGGAAGAGAAGATCCGCCAGCTTACGAAAGTCAGCGAGGACACGGTTATGGCCATGACCGGCCGGGTACGCAGCCGGCTTTTCATGCGGATCCGGCAACAGGAGGAACCTGAGCGATGCCTGTACCGGTTGTCTGCGTGGCTGTCGATGGGCGATGATGGTTCGCAGCGCTGGAGTATCCGGGACCGGATCGATCCGGTGTTTGAGGAGGAGGACCGGCTGGTGGGAAGGCGGGCGAAGGAGGCACGGAGGCTCGCGGGGATCGTGATGCGGGACCAGCTGGAGTGAGGCGTATCCGATCACGTTCTCTTCATGGGTTTTTTCATGGATTTTTTAAGCAGTTCGCTCGTGTGATATTTTTCTGATCCTGTGATCCCTCCAAAGGTCATTTGTTCTTGCTTTCGCAGTAAAATTCCCATGTGCGGGAAAAAATTTTTGCAGGTTTGTTGGGATTGTGATATTTTTTTGGAATAGTTTTGCAAAAAGCATATTTCTGGATCGTTTCCTCCCTTGGTCACTCTATTTTATTGAGAAATTTTCACACACTTTCACACCGTGAATCAGCAGGTTTATGGTGCGGTGGGGTGAATAGAGGGTTGTTGAATAAATGTGTGGGGATAATTTGACGTAATAGATTTGTGAAAGAAATAATTTTTACTTATCAGCTGGACCGATACGATGATTGAAGCGATACGGGAAATTGGGGAATACGCAAATAAAAATTCTGGCGATAACAACCTATTAGAAAATTTTTCGAAAAAAATACCTCTTGAAAAGAAGAATAAGAAAGGGCATCTGGTCAAGCAACACGTTGTCATTTTTAATTTCAATCTCAAAAATCAAATCATTGAATGTAATTTTGAGGAAGTCGGAAACGACTCCGGAAAAAAATATCTTTGGCTGGGAAACAATCCTGGAAATAAACCCCAAATCTTTTTTACTTCAGATGTATTCTCGTTTATTTTTGGAGATTCTCTCTCTAACATTAAGGAAAGAGTTTCTCCCTCATTGAAATCTGAACTTCAAAATGTAATGTCCATTTTTTTTGAGTCGGATGACGGATTTTCTAGAGTAAAATTTGAAAAATATGTTTGTCTTGATGAGGACACGCGTTCACATTTTGTTGAAAACTTAGAGAAGATTAAGACGGATCTGGAAAAGGAAAACTTAAAAGATCGCACAAAAAAATTTTCAAAAAAATATCTCGATGAGCTAAACAAAATAGTCTTGAAATCGTTGAACCCCGGATTAGTGGCCGATGAGGTTGCAGTTTTCACGGTAGCAATTAATGGTAACCTTCTTGTTCAGCGAGAAGAATATCGGAGAATGCTTTACAATGAAAAAATTGGATGTCTCTTCGATCCAAAAAATAAAACATATAAAAATAATTTTGTTCGGCAGGGCAATTGTTCCTTATGCGATAAGAAAAATGAGGCAACAACAAGTACTGCAACAAATTTGAGTTTTAAATTCTATATGACTGATAAATTAGGTTTTTCTTCCGATTTAGATGGAAAATTTACAAAGAATTTTAATATCTGTGAAATGTGCTATTCAGATTTGTTATCAGGTGAGAGATTCATCGATAATAATTTGAAAACATATTTAGGCGGAATCGGTTGTTATGTAATTCCAACACTTCTGTTCAAGAACCCCGACCTTAATTATTTCAGGTTCTCTCAATATGTAATTCATAAAAACAATGCTTTATCAAACCTCGTTACGCTTCCCGAATTTGAGAAGGAATTAAAAAAATTCAGGGAATTTGAAGAAAATGAGAAAAATAATTTTGTAATAAATTATCTTTTTTACCGGAAAGGGAAGAGCGATTTTAAAATTCTGAAACTGATAAAGGATGTACCTCCGAGCAGGCTTGATACGATATCAGCTGTTGAAGGGAAAATCTCAAACATAATTAAAGAGCGATATCATGACCAATTGGATTTTCATATTAATTTAAGAACGATCAGTAAAATTATTCCTTTAGGCTTACCTGATAAAAAGAATAAGAAAGTCCCCTCATATTCGAGTTATTTAGAAATTTTAGACTCAATTTTCTCAAATAACAAAATAGATTATTCAGTACTTATCGAAAAGTTTTCTGAAACCATTAAAATTGTTTATTTTAAACGGGCAGGGTATACAGTCACTCCAAAAGTAGATCTAACCGTTGAAAGGTTCCAACGGTATCTGATCTTGAAGATCCTACAAATGAATTTTGCTTTAAAATTTTTCAAACAACTGGACTTGCTGAAAGGGATGCATATGGAAAAATCTTCAAAAATCGAATCACTCCCGGAGGATATAATTCAATTCTGGGATGCAATCGGCACGTATAATGATCATCAAAAGGCGTTATTCTTACTTGGTTACCTGATTGGCGGAATCGGAAACAAGCAGTGGAAAGCAGGACATAAGAATAAACCCATCCTTAATAAAATCAACTTCGAAGGGATGAATGTCCAGGCAGTTCTGCGTCTGACAAATGAAGTATTTGAAAAGATGATTCAGTATAAAATTTTGAACCGACATGAATCGCTATTCTACCAATTCAAAAAAATGATTGATACTTACAGCCAGGATTGGAGTCTTACTAATCAAGAAAATGTTTTCTATATATTATCCGGCTATAGTTTCGCAACGTACCAAGCAATCTCGAAAGGAGAGATCAAAGAACCAATTGGAGATGAGACTGAAGAGGAAGGAGGAGATGACAATGACTGAAAAAATAACGACAATCGCAAACAACCATGAATTATTATTCGTTTATGATGCGAAAATGTGCAACCCGAATGGCGATCCGGATAATGAAAACAAACCCCGTATGGATTCAGATCGGGAACTCAATCTGGTTTCCGATCTGCGGTTAAAAAGGTACGTCCGTGATTACTTTGAGCAATACTTAGGGAAACCAATTTTTGTTTGCAATGTTGATGGCAGATCCGTTACATCAACCGAACGATTGGAATACCTTGCAAAAGAAAAAGGGAAAAAAATCGCAGATCTTGTCAAAGATGAACACTTCCTCCTAGAAAATTTATTAGATGTTCGATTTTTTGGGGCGACAATGACAATAAAAGGTATCACTGCAAGCGATGATAAAACCGGACCAAAAACGAGTAAACCCGGATCAAAAAAATTTACCGGTCCTGTTCAATTTAATTGGGGATATTCTTTGAATAAAGTGAATATCATGGAATCCAGTGGTATTACATCTCACTTTAGCTCTGAATCCGGAAAAGTACAAGGTGCAATGGGTAAAGATTACCGGGTCGATTATTCACTTATAGCATTCCATGGCATAGTCAGCGCAAAGAGAGCTGAACATACAGATCTGACAGATGCAGATATCACTTTGTTTGATCAGGCAATCGTTAATAGCATCCCCCTCATGGCAACTCGGACAAAAATTGGACAATATCCCCGGTTGTATCTACGAATTGAATATAACTCTCCGGAGTTTTTACTCGGTGACTTAAGGAAATACATTTCGATTGACAGCGATCCAAAAACCCCAATTCGTTTTGTTTCTGATTACAAACTAGACGTATCCAAACTTAAGGATCTCTTGTTGAAGAATAAGGACAAGATAAAATCGATACAATGGTGGGTAAGCCCCGAATTCCAAATAAAAGGTGGGGAGATCACCCAGCAGTTTGCAGAATTGAAAGAAAAATTACAACAAATAACAATCAAACCAATCGAAAAGAGATCTCCTGCTTGAGGAAGAATCGTGAAAGAGATTCTTATTTTTGATCTCAAAGGTCGCCTGGCACATTTCCGGAAGTATTTTACAAATTCTTCTTCGTTGAGTTACACGTTCCCCCCACGTACTGTAATTATCGGATTAGTTGCTGGATTACTCGGTGAAGAGCGGGACACCTATTACGAAAAATTAAATGATTCTCATTGTAAAATTGCCCTCTCTCTAAAAACACCTGTAAGAAAAATTATGCAGACAATGAATTACATCAACACGAGTAATTATTCAGTTGATGCTTTACTGTCAGATAATCCCCATTTCGAACATGTACAAATCCCCTTAGAAGTTATCTGTCCGGTTGATGATCAGGAGATATGTTACCGGATATATTTGTCGTGCGAAACTATTCATCACGAATTAAAGAATCGATTAACACAGAATTTGTTTGTATATCCCCCTTATTTAGGGATCACAGAATTCTTAGGAGAAATTGAATATATTTCCGAAGGGAAGGTTTCTGAAATTTCTCATAAGAGCCCGGTGAATTTGAGTACAGTTTGTCGAAAAAGTGCAATAATTGATCGAGGACTAAAATTTGAAGACACGACCGCACAATATCTTCTCGAAAAAATGCCTGCCGATTTCTCTGGAAAACGTGAAGTAACCCGTTATGAAGAATATGTCTTCGAAAGAAGTGGGAAGGCTATTGTTGCATCGTTAAAGGAACCGGCATACCAAATATCGTACAAAGACCAATCAGACAATATCATCTTCATGTGATATGATGAAATTTTTTTCACACCGGCAGCCAGACATTCTTTTGAAAGACCATTTAAGAACGGTCGGTGAGACCGGGCGAAAGATTCTGCTCGATAAGCGCATAAACAATTTGGATAAACAATTTTTATCAGATGTTGCGTATCTAATTGGAATATCCCATGATTTCGGGAAATTTACTCACTATTTTCAGGATTATCTTGACAAAAAACGAAACGGAGATGGTTTAACACACCACGGTTTGATTTCTGCATTATTTACCTATGAAGTACTATCAGAATTTGTTAAAATAAAAAAATATGAAAATAATCCCCTTTTTAAAAACATTCCACTTCTTGGATACTTTATCGTGAAACACCATCATGGAAATTTAGATGATATTAAAAATGATGCAGATTCCGATCAATTGTTCAAAGAATTTTCAAACATCCGAGAGCAAATATCGGATATCCGAAAAAATGAATATGAAATTGAACAAATTTATTCCATCCTTTTTGTGGGATCCGACATTGAAGCAGATAAAATCTTTAATTTTTTTTATCGATATGAAAAAGATTATACATCTTTGGATGAGTTGGATAAAATTATCAAATCTATACGAAAAGATGCCTATTATTTCAATGAAGAAAGATCTGATCAAGCAGAAATACTCCATTTTTTAATAACCCAGATACTTTACTCTGTTTTGATCGATTCCGACAAGAAACATGCGGGGTGTGTTGAAGCCATACAGAGACACTCCCTCCCCCAAGATATTGTCGAACAATATAAGGAGAGACCCGAATTTCAGGAAGCAAATGTAAGTAATATCAACAAAATCCGGAATGATATTTTCGATTCGGTTATTAAAAATATTCAAAAACACCGTGATCAGAGAATATTTTCTATAACTGCCCCCACTGGCACCGGAAAAACCCTTACTTCACTTGCTGCCGCATTGAAGATAAAAAACAAATTTTTTCCCCAACCGAGAATTATCTACGCGTTACCTTTCACCAGCATTATTGATCAAAATTTCAGTGTATTCGATGACGTATTGCAAAAAACAATTCCCGATTTTAAAAAAAATGAATCATCATATCTATTGAAACATCATCATTTGGCAGAATTTGCGTATAAATATGGTGGAGAAAACAAACCGATCGAAGACAGCCTCGCGCTAATAGAATCCTGGGATTCTGAGATTGTTGTTACAACGTTCATTCAGCTCTTCTATTCAACTATTGGATACCAGAACAAATTTTTAAAAAAATTCCACAATATTGCCGGTTCAGTTATCATTCTTGATGAAATTCAGAATATTCCGATTAAATACTGGAGATTGGTCGGGAGAGTGTTATCCGCTCTCACAAAATATTTTGATTGCACGGTAATTCTCCTGACTGCAACTCAACCACTGATTTTTGAGAAAAATGAATGCATGGAACTTGTAGAAAATCATAATCAATATTTTTCAAATCCCGAACTGAACCGTGTTATACTGCAATACGATGAAAATGAAAAAACGATTGAAGATATAATTTCGGAATTGAAGATGTCTTCTGAAAAATCTTACATGTTTGTCCTCAATACAATTAGATCCTCAATAGAATTCTTTGATCAATTATCGAAAAAACTGGAATCTGAAGGAAAATCCCAAATCCATATTGAGTACCTTTCAACAAATATTATCCCAAAAGAGCGTCGCGAGAGGATATTGAGAATTAAAAGTGAATTGGACCATGACAAAAAAATGGTAATTGTAACTACACAGCTGATCGAGGCGGGTGTAGATATCGATGTTGATGTTGTTTTCCGGGATATGGCACCTTTGGACTCAATTATTCAGGTCGCCGGTAGATGTAACAGGAAAAAACGGATGGATCATGGAGAAGTCAAAATTCTGAATCTAGTTGATCAGAAAAAACAAAAATATTCAAGAATTTATGACAAGGTTTTGTGGAATATCGTTCATGGCATTCTTATAAGTCATCCAACAGTTGAGGAAACCCAGTTCTTAGATCTCATCAATTTATATTTTGACAAAACTCAGGAAAAAATGAATACGAATGAAACGGTATTAAAAGCAATTTATGAGCTAAATTATCAAAAAAAGGAATTTAAGGATGGAGTAAACGAACCAATATCGAATTTTAAATTAATAGAAGATGATCTTCCAAAATGTGACGTTTTTATTGAATTTGATGAGAAAGCCTCTGAAATCTGGAGAACATATCTTGATATCCAAGAGATTCGGGATTCGTTCGAACGAAAAAACAAATTCTTGGAAATTAAAAAGGAATTTTATGAATATGTAATTTCTATTCCTACGGAAGATGCAGAATCCATCGTGGACACTCAACATGGAATTAATAGAATCCCACGATCGGATGTCAGAGATTATTACGATTTCAACGTTGGATTCAAACGAGGTAATCCTGTAACTTCGATCTTTGGATAGGAATAACGATGATCCTCCACACCTTCACCCTGACCCTCGGCTCCACCCGGCCCATCCACGGCACGGCTCACCAGCTTCGCGGATTCTTCGCGACCAAGTTCAACGAATACGCGGAGCTTCACCAGCACAACGTGGACAAGTTCATCTACCGCTACCCGGTTGTGCAATACAAAATGATCGGAAACGTCCCGACTGTCATCGGCATCAATGAAGGTGCGAATGTCCTCAAACAAATCTTCGATGAATACCAGGAAATCCGGCTGGGAACTGACATCTACCAGATTGTCGAGCGAGGCATCTCTTTAAAAGACGAAGAGTTCGGGATCTCGGAGAAGATCCGCTCGTACGAGTTTGTGACCCCGTGGCTCGCGCTGAACCAGGAGAATTACCGGAAATATTATGCACTCAAAGGAGCGCCCGAGCGGGACGAGTTCGTACGGAAGATCCTGATTGGCAATCTCATCGCGATGGCAAAATCACTGGGTTATGAAGTTCCAGGCCAGATCAAATGCGATACACAGGTTCATTTCCGGAAAGACCGGCTCAAGGATATCAGTGTCATGACCTTTACCGGGAAATTCCATACCAATTTTCTGATCCCGGATCTGCTTGGCATAGGAAAATCGGTATCGCGCGGGTTTGGGGCGGTACGACAACTGAAAACAGACAATGAATGAGGCGGTACATGCAGCTTGTCATCAACACCCGGGGTTCATACCTGAAGAAATCCAACAACTGCTTTCTTGTAAAAACTGATGAGAAGACCTTCGAAGTCTCCGCTGATAAAATCGACAGCATTCTCATCACAACTTCAGCAACAATCACTACTGACGCGATCCAGTTTGCCATTGAGAACAATATCGATATTATTTTCCTTGATTATCACGGCAACCCGTTCGGGCGGGTCTGGCATTCCAAGCTTGGTAGCACTACGCTGATCCGCCGCCGTCAGCTCGAAGCCGCAAACGAAGATACCGGATTTTACCTTGCGCGGGGATGGATTTCACAAAAGATCGAAGATCAGATCGATCTTCTCAAGGACCTGAAGAAGAACCGGCCCGAGCAGAAAGAGACGCTGGAACAGTATATTACGAGGATGAAAGTCCTGCTCGAATCCCTGAAAAATATGAAGGGGACGCTCGATCACAAGCGCGGGTCGATCATGGGAATTGAGGGAATGGCTTCGCAGGCATATTTCGATGCGATCAACAGTACCATGCCCGAAACGTGGAAGTTCAAAGGGAGAAGCCGGGATCCGGCGCGGGACGGGTTCAACTGCCTGCTGAATTACGGTTACGGGGTCCTCTACTCGCAGGTCGAGCGTTCGTGCATCATTGCGGGGCTTGATCCTTATGTCGGGTTCCTGCACACGGACAATTACAACAAGCGTTCATTCGTGTTCGATCTCATCGAATTGTTCCGGGCCCACATTGATAAAACGGTAATCAACCTCTTTATGAAGCGACAGGTATCAGAGAAATATTTTGATCCTGTTCCGGGCGGCCTCTACATGAATAAGGAGGGAAAGGCCTTCCTTATTGGCGCCATCAACGAGATGTTCGATAAGGAAATCGATTACCGGGGACGGAACGTGAAGATCCGGAATACGATCCAGATGGAGTGCCATACCATCGCGAACAAACTGATCAAATAGGTGAAAACGATGACAATGGTGTGGGTGGTGTACGATATTGGAAAAACGACAACACGGAACCATGTGGTCCGCATATGCCTGAACAAGGGATTGTACCGGGTACAGAAGAGCGTATTCCTTGGGAACCTGAACTCCAATGAACGCGATTCCCTTGCACTGGAATGCGAGCACGAGATTGATCCCAACGTAGATTCCGTGTACGTGTTTCCAATGGATGACACTTCGTTCAAGAAAGTGAAACTGCTCGGCCAGGCATTTGATAAGAAACTCGTGAGCGACGAACTCTTAACAAAATTCTTCTGACTATGCCAACAGAAAGCGAAACTATCATTACGATTTCCGATGTGCTCGAATATTTGTTCTGTCCCCGGTTCATCTACTACATGCACTGTCTTGATATCCCTCAACATCAGGAGAAGCGGTTCAAAGTGATGAAGGGGCGCGAAGTGCATGAAGAGAAACTGATCACGAACCCGGATTACCTCCGGAAGAAACTCGGCGTGGTAAAGAAGGAGATGAATGTCTTTGTCGCATCAAAGCAGCATCACATCAAGGGGATTATTGATGAAGTTCTCTTTCTCGATGATGGCACAGCGGCACCATTTGAATATAAGTTTGCGGAGTTCAAGGATACGATTTTCCAGACGTACAAGTTCCAGCTGGTTCTTCATGCGATTATGATCCGGGAAAATTATCATGTGGATGTGAAACGCGGGTTCATCTGTTTTACCCGGAGCAATCACCATATTGAGACCCTTGAGTTTTCGAAGAGTGATTTTGACCGGGGCATTGAGATTGTTCAGGAAATTCTTGAGATCATCGACAAAGGATTTTATCCCAACAAAGGCAAATACAAAAACAAGTGCATTGACTGTTGTTATGCAACGATCTGCACCTGATTCTTATCTTTAAATAGGAATCAATAATTCTGCATGAAGAAATTCATGGGGAATTTTCCGACATTTTAATCGCGATTCAGCGAAAAAAAGCCAAAATTTTGCGGCCTTCGAGCGATTCATCCAAGAGAACAAGGATTGAAACCCAGCGTGATCATTCCGTGCAACCCGCAATTGGGGCACTTCGAGCGATTCATCCAAGAGAACAAGGATTGAAACAAATGTGGTTTTGGATGTTGGGGGTATTATTATCGTCTTCGAGCGATTCATCCAAGAGAACAAGGATTGAAACAATCAAACTCACCATCATCATTAACAGGTATTTCAATCTTCGAGCGATTCATCCAAGAGAACAAGGATTGAAACATTTTATTGGCTCACCTCAAACTGGATATAGTCCTCCTTCGAGCGATTCATCCAAGAGAACAAGGATTGAAACAAGCGGAGATATTCGACCGGGTTTCGATAATCAGCAGTCTTCGAGCGATTCATCCAAGAGAACAAGGATTGAAACATATACAGAATCTTCATTATAGACATCACTGCCAATCCTTCGAGCGATTCATCCAAGAGAACAAGGATTGAAACTCCTCACAATCGATTGGGACGACGAGGAGATCACACTTCGAGCGATTCATCCAAGAGAACAAGGATTGAAACTCTTCAATATCTATCATTTCTGATCACGCTCCTGTTCTTCGAGCGATTCATCCAAGAGAACAAGGATTGAAACAACGGTATTTCAGGATCAGGATAAGCCATAATATCGACTTCGAGCGATTCATCCAAGAGAACAAGGATTGAAACAGGCGACTGAAATGATCAACAATCTAGAATTTTCACTTCGAGCGATTCATCCAAGAGAACAAGGATTGAAACCACTACAAGCGACATTCCCTCAAATTCCTTCTGTCTTCGAGCGATTCATCCAAGAGAACAAGGATTGAAACGTTATCATAGAATTACTGTTCCTAAGACTTTAGATACTTCGAGCGATTCATCCAAGAGAACAAGGATTGAAACTCCCTGCGCGGACATTTCTCGAATGCACAATATCCTTCGAGCGATTCATCCAAGAGAACAAGGATTGAAACAGTGTGTTACAGGAGATGCAAGAGATGACAACAAAACTTCGAGCGATTCATCCAAGAGAACAAGGATTGAAACAAGAGAGTGATTGGTAAGAGGGAGGTTCTCCGGCGCGCTTCGAGCGATTCATCCAAGAGAACAAGGATTGAAACAAGGATTTTACGATGAGGATGACAATCCAATTTCGGCTTCGAGCGATTCATCCAAGAGAACAAGGATTGAAACTGAGTGGCGCCTCAAACAACTGGGGCGGGGAAGACCTTCGAGCGATTCATCCAAGAGAACAAGGATTGAAACTACTTGTACCGATTGCTGCATTACTTGCTGTGGGGTACACTTCGAGCGATTCATCCAAGAGAACAAGGATTGAAACCCGGGCCGGGAGCCATTCCAGCGGGACCGTAAAAAGCTTCGAGCGATTCATCCAAGAGAACAAGGATTGAAACATTATTCAATTGTAGAATACCCGCCATCATCCGGACTTCGAGCGATTCATCCAAGAGAACAAGGATTGAAACCAGACATGAGTTATGCCCGGGAAGGTGTACCCAGACTTCGAGCGATTCATCCAAGAGAACAAGGATTGAAACATGGGGGGACCTGGAGACTGCATGGCGGGGAAGACTTCGAGCGATTCATCCAAGAGAACAAGGATTGAAACTATATGGCATACGGTAAATCCTCCCCGCTCTCTCCTTCGAGCGATTCATCCAAGAGAACAAGGATTGAAACTCCTGGATTGTAGGAATTAATATATTTCTCATTCTGCTTCGAGCGATTCATCCAAGAGAACAAGGATTGAAACAAATTGATTCCATTGGAAATGCATGACGTTTGTCAGACTTCGAGCGATTCATCCAAGAGAACAAGGATTGAAACACCTGTCCATAAATATGATTCTTGTCGATTGGTTCTTCGAGCGATTCATCCAAGAGAACAAGGATTGAAACGAAAAGAGTTGCATGGAAAAGGGAATAAAAATGAAACTTCGAGCGATTCATCCAAGAGAACAAGGATTGAAACTCTGCGTTTCGGGAGTGATGAGGGGGCACGGGAAGACTCTTCGAGCGATTCATCCAAGAGAACAAGGATTGAAACTTCAGTCGAAGTATTTCCATCACCAAAATCCCAGCTTCGAGCGATTCATCCAAGAGAACAAGGATTGAAACTGATGTTGAATTATACCAAGAATTGTCTCCGAACGCTTCGAGCGATTCATCCAAGAGAACAAGGATTGAAACTCAAGCAGGGGGAGAGGCGCGGAAAACGTGAGCTCTTCGAGCGATTCATCCAAGAGAACAAGGATTGAAACTGGAAACACGCGCGGAGCGGCAACGAATGGAGAAAACTTCGAGCGATTCATCCAAGAGAACAAGGATTGAAACTTTGTGAAGCTCTTAAAGCGGTTAAATGTCAATTCTTCGAGCGATTCATCCAAGAGAACAAGGATTGAAACATCAATTCGTTGTCCTGCTTTTTACGCAGATCTGCCCTTCGAGCGATTCATCCAAGAGAACAAGGATTGAAACCCGATCCGGTTGACACGACTGGTTCTGAATTCGTCACTTCGAGCGATTCATCCAAGAGAACAAGGATTGAAACTGGTTGGGACCGGTTCAATTAAGGACCAGCATTGCGCTTCGAGCGATTCATCCAAGAGAACAAGGATTGAAACTTAATTCCCGGGTTCAAACCCCAGCATTTCCCGGATCTTCGAGCGATTCATCCAAGAGAACAAGGATTGAAACAAGGCCTGGCCTTTTTCCTTGTTCATCCAGGTAACCCTTCGAGCGATTCATCCAAGAGAACAAGGATTGAAACTCGAATGGTGTAAAGATCACCGTTACCCCGAATCATCTTCGAGCGATTCATCCAAGAGAACAAGGATTGAAACATTTCAGGGACCACGCAATGTCAGCCCTCCGGTACACTTCGAGCGATTCATCCAAGAGAACAAGGATTGAAACAAGAATCGGGAATGATGCAAGACGCTCCAAGATTCTCTTCGAGCGATTCATCCAAGAGAACAAGGATTGAAACCTTTCAAGTGCCACGGCATACGCACGGGCCGCCCCGCTTCGAGCGATTCATCCAAGAGAACAAGGATTGAAACATCCTACTCTCAAGGCAGCAGGGATCACGGATCCCTTCGAGCGATTCATCCAAGAGAACAAGGATTGAAACATGAAGCGCTAGCGTGTGCTGAATTGTGGGATGTGAACTTCGAGCGATTCATCCAAGAGAACAAGGATTGAAACAGGAAGCTTTCGAGAGAACGACGGGGGATAAATTAGCTTCGAGCGATTCATCCAAGAGAACAAGGATTGAAACATGCAGACCGATCCGAACAACATCCCTGAACCGTGGACTTCGAGCGATTCATCCAAGAGAACAAGGATTGAAACATTTTACGGTTTTAGGATTACCCGAAGGAAAAGGCCTTCGAGCGATTCATCCAAGAGAACAAGGATTGAAACAAAAAACCTTTAAATGAGAGGATCATAACGCTCCGCTCTTCGAGCGATTCATCCAAGAGAACAAGGATTGAAACCATATTGGGTTGGCGTTGGTGCCGGGCCCCATTCGCGTTCTTCGAGCGATTCATCCAAGAGAACAAGGATTGAAACCATCCCGGATATGGAGGTATACGCCGGTGGTAAACCTTCGAGCGATTCATCCAAGAGAACAAGGATTGAAACTCCAGACATGATACATCAGGAGTTGGGGAGATCCATCTTCGAGCGATTCATCCAAGAGAACAAGGATTGAAACCAAAATATCGGCAGCTGTTCCCGGAGTCCACCAGATCTTCGAGCGATTCATCCAAGAGAACAAGGATTGAAACCCATTGTGCGTGCCTGGATGCTCAGGCACATGTTGAGCTTCGAGCGATTCATCCAAGAGAACAAGGATTGAAACCCGATGATTTCGACCAGTATATTTCCGGTAATGATCTTCGAGCGATTCATCCAAGAGAACAAGGATTGAAACCGTTCCGTATCGCCGCAGGACTCCATGTATCCGAACTTCGAGCGATTCATCCAAGAGAACAAGGATTGAAACTGGATCTCGATCCACGAATATTATTCACGTCGGAGCTTCGAGCGATTCATCCAAGAGAACAAGGATTGAAACACGTACAGCACCCCGCCAGCACCCGACGCAATCGCCCTTCGAGCGATTCATCCAAGAGAACAAGGATTGAAACCCTATGGAGATCTCACGAGTGAGTCTAATCTTTAAAAACTTCGAGCGATTCATCCAAGAGAACAAGGATTGAAACTATGGCGAAATCAATAACCACGGTCACTAACAAGATCTTCGAGCGATTCATCCAAGAGAACAAGGATTGAAACCACTCCCGGAGGACATCGTACTGCTGGGTTTTTTGCTTCGAGCGATTCATCCAAGAGAACAAGGATTGAAACAGCATCGCGCCAAGCTCGTCGAGTTTGGCTTTCACGCTTCGAGCGATTCATCCAAGAGAACAAGGATTGAAACAGAATGTCAGTCATGTTTTTGGGCCTCCTTAGGTTGCTTCGAGCGATTCATCCAAGAGAACAAGGATTGAAACTCGGTCTGCCGCCGAAAGAGTGATCGCCATATCGCTTCGAGCGATTCATCCAAGAGAACAAGGATTGAAACTTAGTCCACCTGGTGTAATCCTCCGGGCATTCCCGGCTTCGAGCGATTCATCCAAGAGAACAAGGATTGAAACAATTGAGGATGTATGAACCGTCCGTGATGATGTGCTTCGAGCGATTCATCCAAGAGAACAAGGATTGAAACTATCAAACAAGGGGTTGGCGGATCTAATCGGAACCGCTTCGAGCGATTCATCCAAGAGAACAAGGATTGAAACTTTCGAAAAAGGAACAGATCTCGAGTGGAGGGTCCTCTTCGAGCGATTCATCCAAGAGAACAAGGATTGAAACCAGTAGTGCCGCAGAGCATGACAACGATCTGGCAGCTTCGAGCGATTCATCCAAGAGAACAAGGATTGAAACTCAAAGGAAGTAATATCACGGTTTGCGCAGAGTGTTCTTCGAGCGATTCATCCAAGAGAACAAGGATTGAAACAGCCAAAGCTTAACTCCGCTGGGAGTATCCAATATCTTCGAGCGATTCATCCAAGAGAACAAGGATTTCACCAGTCAGTAACAATTCCAATGTACTTACATCGCAGGAGTCTGTGCTCTCACCCGATGCAAAAATAATAATCCAATATCTCCCTCACACATTCTTCTTCGATCCGGTCCGGGTGATCTTTGTTGCCGGCTTGATGGGGCCGGGCCTTTCGGTGTGGGGACCCAGGTCTTCTTCGTGCGGGTGCGTGTGGGTCGCATGGTCCTTTGGCAGGGGCGGTTTTTTGATCGTTTTGTGCGGGGGATGGGGCAGCGGGTGATCGAACGGGTGATGACGGGCATCTTCGAGATGACGGTCGCGGTCCATGCCGGGCCCTGCCTTGACCGGAGCCTTCGTTGTCGCCTTCTTGCCGGTTGACGGTTTTCGTGGTGACATAGTGAGTAATTCGTTCCAGGATAATAAAGGAAATGGTTACCCGTAACCCGGGACCTCTTTATAACGATATCCTCTTTTACTCCTGTGCACCATTGTTGCTGAGTATGCATATCCAGTATTCTGAAAGCAGAATAATTGTCGATGAAAAATACCTGACCCTGCTGGATCGGTTTGTTCTGGATTTTATCGGCGTGCTGGAATCCCGGACCCCTTACGTCATCGTGAGTGGGTATGTGGCCATCCTGTTCGGGCGTTCACGGGGTACGGAGGATGTGGATATTCTCATACCCTTTCTTGAAAAGCAGTCTTTTGCAGAATTGCATCATGCCCTCATAAACGAAGGATATGAATTCCTGAATGCGGAAAATGCAGACGGGCTGTACGATATGCTTTCAAAACAGATGGGCATACGGATCGCAAAAAAGGAGCAGTTCATTCCCAACATCGAGCTGAAATTTTTCAAAGACGAGGTTGACAGGAAGGTTTTCAAGGACCGTGTCGAAATTCATATCCCTGATAGGATTTACATATCCCCCCTGGATATCCAGATAGCTTATAAGTTGTATCTCGGTTCCCAGAAGGATATCGAAGATGCACTCTATCTCTGGGAGATATTCAGGGATGAACTGGATCACGAAACGGTGAGAAACTGGATGAATACGTTGGGTGTCCGGGGGGATGAGTATGGAATTATCGTTTGACCGCGAGGCACACCGGAAGGAACGCCTTGCATTTGTCCGCACTTACGCGGCGTGGGTAAAGCGAACCCCCAATGCCGAGTGGAGCCGGCAACAGGCGGTACTCATCAACAGCTTTTTTGAAAATGCCCGTAACATGCCTCTCTCCCCGCAGGTGTACCTTGAACGGGTAGCCATGCGGAAAAAATAAACCCTTTTTGATGAAGTGGAAAAGGCTCTGGATACTTCGAACGAATCATCTGTGAAAACAATAACCGGGAAAAAATTGGTGTAATTATTACCGGATTTCGGTTTTGCCGGCTGGTACCGGTTAATACCGGTTTTCGGCACCGAGGCCGAGCCGGACCGCTTTAGCTGCTTCAGCCATGTTCTTCAGCTTGCCAAACGCGACATCCCGTGTCCGCATCCGCATCCCGCAGTCGGGATCGAGCAGCATGGTTTTGGGACCAAAGATATCCACGCCTTTTTCGATCCGCCACTTGATCTCCTTGATGGGATCCACCGTGTCCGTGGTCGAATCCACGCACCCAAACCCGATCATGCGGCCGCCAAGATCGCGGCGGGAGAGGAGGTCGAGATTGTCCGGGTTGTTGGCAAACTCGAAGTCCAGCACATTCACCTTGAACTTGAGGATCTCATCGATCACGTTCCCGAGGTTTCCGCAGACATGCATGCAGGTCGGGATCTTTACTGCACCTGTGATCATCTCGACTGCCTGTCTGCCGACGCTGAGATCCGCAATACCGGTCGAGAAGATCGGCTCATCGATCTGGATCAGCGTTACCCCGGCTGCTTCGAGGCTCTTTGCCTCCACGACAAGGGCAGCGGCGAGATCGAGCGCGAGTTCTTCCTTGTTCCGGTACATGGGCGTACTGATGTGAAGACCGTGGGCGAGCGAGGTCGGGCCGGTGATGATGCCCTTGACCTTCGGGCTTTTTGAAAGGGCGTATTTTGTATCACCGGTGGTGATCGGGCCGGCCGCCGGCTGGATCTTGCCGATCACTTCCTGGCCCCGGATGCCGGGAAGCTGGGCCGCAAAAGCCTGGATCATATCCCCCCTGACCTGGCCGTCTGAAATGATATCGATGCCGGCTGCGATCTGGTCGGCAACTGCGGTTTCGACTGCTGAATGCAGGGGATCGAAGAGTGCCCGGAGTCCCCCGCCCTTGACAACCGGGTAACTGCCCACGACGGTTGTCGCAAGCACTTTATTGATAAAATAATCTTTTGCCATATTCATCAGCTCCGGTTCTCCAACCGGATTGACTCCTGCGATAAAAAAGGATGTGGTCAGGGAACCAGCCGGTGCATATCACGCGGGAACAGCACGGCTTCACGCACATTGGAGAGGTCGAGCATGGTCATGACAAGCCGTTCGCCGCCAAGACCCCAGCCGGCGTGCGGGGGCATACCGTACCGGAACGGCTTTAAGTAGAAGTCGAAGCTCTCCGGGTTGAGCCCTTTCTTTGCGATCTGCTGAACCAGCAGGTCGTGCTGGTGGACCCGCTGGGCACCGCTCGAGAGTTCCATCCTCGGGTGCATGAGATCGAATGCCTTGCAGATGGTCGGATCGTTCTCGTAGGGCATGGCATAGTAGGGCCGGATTTCGGTGGGCCAGTCGACAATGAAGTAGTGGCCTCCCATCTCGGCACCAATTGCCCGCTCGGCAGCTGATCCGATATCGTCGCCGTACTTGATCGGGTCGTCGATCTTCTTTGCCGCGATCTCGATGGCCTCGCTGTACGGGAGCCGGGGGAACGGGGCTTTCGGGACGGCAAAATCGTTAATCTCGAGGTTTGCGAGCTGGTCGCTGCATGTTTTGTTCACGTACTCGTACGCGTTGACGATCACATCTTCGAGGATGCGCATGACCTCAAGGTGGTCGGCGAACGAGACCTCGATATCGATGGACGTGGCCTCGTTTAAGTGCTTGGTGGTGTTGTGCTCTTCTGCCCGGAAGATCGGGCCGATCTCAAAGACCTTCTCGCAGCCGGCTGCCATCATCATCTGCTTGAAGAGCTGCGGGCTCTGGTTGAGGAACGCTTCCTTGTCGAAGTAGGCAATCGGGAAGAGTTCGGTTCCTCCTTCGGTTGCCGCGGCGACGATCTTGGGGGTGGTGATCCCGATGAACCCGTTCTTGTGGAAGTACTGGTTCATGGCATGCATGACCGCGCTGCGGATCTGGAAGACCGCACCGACCCGGGGGCGCCGGACGTCGAGGAAGCGGGAGTCCAGCCGGGTGTCGAGCTCGGCAGGGACTTTTTCCACAACATCGAGAGGCAGCGGGGTCTCGGCAAGGTTGATGATCTCAAAAAGTTCCGGGACCAGCTCGCGGCCGCCCGGGGCTTTTTCCATTGCCTTGACCGGGCCGGCAATACGGACCACCGATTCACGGGAAACCTGTTTTGCTGCTGCAAGAACCGCTTCCGGGGCTTTTTTCTTGGGGATGGTTACCTGGATGATACCGGTACGGTCGCGGATCAAAAAGAATGCGAGGCCGCCAAGGTCCCTGACTTCGTGGACCCAGCCGCAGATCTCGGCGTTGCCGCTTTCCGGTGTGACTGATTGTATGGGTATGCGCATGAAAATCCTATAGATATGGGCCGCGGGGGATAATGGATTTTATGGGAACCTGCGGCAGGGTAACTCCCGGCCCGGGCGGACCAGGATGCAAAATAGTTTCCCGGACATAAATATCCGGTACTTTTATATGGGAACCGGTTCCCTGTACGATAGGTGAATACTATTGGCATCTCCTCAGGACAATAAGAAACTGGCATTTTCCAGCTGGAGCACGGGCACCAAGGTTATAGTCGGGATTATCCTTGCCGTGTTTGTTGTATTTCTCTTTGCAGCGCTGACCCTGACGATTGCGGTCATGGAGGCAGAAGAAGCCGCAGGCGAGTTTCCCTACACGACAACGTACAAGGTAACACTGCCTGACGGCGAACCGGTAACGATCGGGAACAGCCGGATCGTGGTCATGGCATACGGGGATGAGATGCTGACCGATGTTGACGGAATAAAAGAGAAACTCGTGGTCGGGGAGGAACGGGTGTTCAGTCCCCGCCATGCCCGGATTACTGCGCTGGGATTCCCGGTTATCGATACGGATTTCCAGGTATCGCTCAAATATCTCGGATCGACCGAGAACACGGCATCGTTCGATATCACGGTCAGGACTTCAAAACAGGTTCCGGAGATCCTGATCCGGCGCCTTATTCCCTCAAATATGAACGCCCAGCCGGCGTGAGTGCAGAAAGGCTCCTTATTTTTCCTTTTTTAAAAACTGGATTATTGCCGGTTTTTAATTCCATACCTTGAAGTGAATTCCCTTCCAACCCATTCATCAGTACAGTATGAAGTCACACTCACCGGATCTGGCTGAGATCAACCTGCTCAAACAGAAGACAGCCCGGTTATCGGTTCTCTCCAATACCGGGCTTGTCCTCATGAAACTCGTGGTAGGTTTTTCCATCGGGTCGGTGAGTATCATCTCTGAGGCGATCCACTCGGCAATGGATCTCCTCGCTGCCATCATTGCCTTTTTCTCGGTGCGGAAATCCTCCGAGCCCCCGGATGCGGCACACTCGTTCGGGCACGGGAAGTTCGAAGATGTCTCCGGTCTTATCGAAGCCCTGCTGATCTTTGTTGCCGCGATCCTGATCATCCGTGAAGCAGTCATCAAGTTGCTGGGTGAGGCCTCAGAACCGTTCTCACCCCTCATGCTCTTTGCCGGTATTGCGGTCATGGGCATCTCGGCACTGGTCAACTGGCTTGTCTCCGGGCGGCTGATGAAGGTTGCAAAAAAATCCGAATCCATTGCACTTGAAAGCGATGCCTGGCACCTGCGGACCGATGTGTATACCTCGCTTGGGGTATTTTTCGGCCTTATCCTGATCCAGCTGACCGGTATCACCATGCTCGATTCGCTGGTTGCGATCGGGGTTGCCGTCGTCATCATGAAAGCGGCATACGATCTCACGCGCCGGTCGTTTGCCGATCTTATCGATCACAGCATCCCGGAAACCGATGAAATCCGGATTAAAAAGATCATCTGCGATCATGCGAGCGAGTATGCCGGGTTCCACGGCCTGAAGACCCGGCGGTCAGGACCGGAGATCTTCATCGATTTCCATCTTGTCGTGCCGGGGGATGTCTCGGTTCTCCAGTCCCATGACCTGACGGAGCATCTCGAATCGGATATTGCCGTGGAATATCCCCGGGCGATCGTAACCATCCATATCGAGCCCTGCAATGAAGGTGCCGATGGCTGTCACCGCTGCGGATTGTTCTGTACCTATACCGGTGATGGCAGAGAACCACCCCGGACCTGAATTTTTCATTAACAAAAAAACCGGTTATCAGGCACTATGGATGAATCCGGGTGCAAATGAGAATAAATACATTTATACCGCGCAATAATATGGAATTAAGGTGTCTCTATGAAAAATGCCAAGGAACCAACCTACTCCTTTGTGATCCTGACTGCCGTGCTGGTTGTCATCAACACGATCCTTGCCTGGGTCTCACTCAAGATCGCTCCGACGGATGCCAACGGGATCTCGTGGCTCTTTTTCGCCGTTGCGTTCATGATCATCTTCACGCTCTGGTTCGGTGCTTACGGCGCAATTGCCGCGTATGCCGGCACCCTGATAGGCTCCGGGCTCCTGGGAAGCTCGGGCCTCGAAAACCACCCGGAGATTGCCGTGGTCTGGGCAATTGCCGATCTGCTGCAGGTAATCATCCCGCTCCTTGCCGTCCGCAGGTTCAAGGTGAACGTAAGTCTTGAAAATCCCCGGGACTGGACCTACCTGATCCTCTTCGGGGTAGTTATCAATAATTTCATCGGGGCAGCCTGGAGCACGGGCACTCTTGCGCTCAGTGGCCTGATCACAGCAGAACAGACCGGCAACGCTTTCTTTGCCTGGTTTATCGGCAATTGTATCGTTACGATCATCATCGTTCCGATTGTTCTCCGGTATTCCACATCAAAAGTCCAGAAATCAAAACTTTTCGTAAAAGCGTACTGGGATTAATTCCGGTACGGTTTCTTTTTTCTTAAAATTCAGTGTTCCCGCGCCTTATTTGCACCAGCGTTCGACAACATATGCCCCGATCCGGCTTGCCATGTAGATGGCCATGGACCACCCGTAGATAAAGGGTGTCAGGACAAGGCCGACGATCGCCATCACGGGAATAATAAGCGCCCGGGTTGACCAGCACCTGATTTCCGTATCGGTCAGCTGCCGGACGCTCAGGGCCGGGTGCCGGTGTATGTAGCGCCACTGGATGTAAAATAAGGCACCGATGAAGAGGAGGTTCAGGTGGAATAGTTCGACGGCAATGGGCACATCGGAATAGTCCCCGGCAAGGTTGGTGGTAAACGGGACAAAAACGATTCCCATCAGGGTTACGAGATTGAGCCATAAGATGTTTTTATCGATGGTTTTCATAACGAGGAAAAAACGGTGGTGGGACATCCAGAACCCTGCGAGGACGAGGAACGCGATGATGAAACTAAAAAATGCCGGCCACATGCCGGCAAGAACGGAGGGGAGTTTTTGTACTGCTTCCGCAGAGGAGATCTCAGGCACCGTGAGGCTCAGGACAAGCAGTGTCATGGCAAAGGCAAAAATGCCATCGACAAGTGTTTCAAGCCTGTTTTTTGAAATAAAATTCTCTTCTCCGGCTTCCTGCGGGTCCATGTACTTGTATCAGAAGCAATCCATGTATATTTTTTTTATCCCGGCATCATGTCCGGGACATCGCAGAAGACACGGATGTCCGGATCAGGTGAGTTCTTCGTCTTCAGCCTGCCACTTCGGTGCGACAATACAGAGGAATTCGAGATCGGTCGTGCCGGTATTCCGCACGTACTGGGAAGCATCCGGGGGAATGAGAACGATCTGGCCGGGCCGGACGGCCGCTGTTTCGTGTTCGATGTGCATCTCACCATCTCCTTTGAGAATATAGTAGAGTTCCGTTGATTCTTTCAGCCGGTGCGGGAGGGTGGATTCACCGACCGGAACTATGGCGTGGGCAATGCTGCACGACAGGTTTTCTGCGCCAGGAACCTTGTCCGGGTGAAGAAGTTCAAAAATCAGCGACCGGTCGAGCACGCGTTCATGCGAACTGTTGTTGATGTCCCGTATGATCATAGTGGATCCTTATTTATTCGGTGGGAAGTCCGCTCTAAAGAGGATACCGAATTTTCCTGATTTGAAATAATCCTGTTCCGGGATTCTATCGGTCACCTTTATGATCCCCCGGACACATCATTACATGGTGAAAACAAGTCCATGAAAATTATCGGAATCAACGCAAGCCCTAAGGGAGAAAAAAGCCAGACGCGCCGGCTTGTCATGGGAGTCCTTGAAGGGGCCCGGCAGGCGGGAGCGGATGTGACATTCATCGATCTCTGCAGTCTCGATATCCATTACTGCACCGCCTGCGGTACCTGTTACGCAAAAGGCGAGTGCATTTACGATGACGATTACCCGATGCTTCTGGAAAAAATGCTCGACGCTGACGGGATCGTGCTCGGTTCACCGAATTATATCAACCAGGTAACCGCCCAGCTCAAAACGATGCTGGACCGGATGGCAGACGTGGTCCACTGCCAGGCTCTCTCCGGTAAATATGGCTGTTCGGTTTGTACTGCAGGCGGGCATTATGCAGACGAGGTCGCGGATTACATGAACATGGCCCTCCTGAACTTCGGTGCGACCACAGTCGGGCGGGTTGGCGTACTGGTCGGTGCAGACCCGAACGCTATCGTAACTGGCGAAAAGCAGGCAAAAGAGCTCGGCAGGAAAATGGCAGAATCCATTAAGACCAGATGGACCGACCCGGAGCAGGAGAAACACCATAACGAGAGTAAAGAGTATTTCAAGCGCCTTGTCTCGTTCAACAAGGATCTCTGGACGCACGAGTACGATCACTGGAAGAAGTTAGGGGAACTCTGAACTTTTTCCCGCTGCCCCTTTTTTTAGTTCCGGTCTTTGTTCCGGGCTCTTTTCCCAGCTCGTATCGTATCATGGGATGGGGATAAGGTATGAATATGGCACGAGACATGGTCTCCCCAAGCCTGCCCCCGGACCGTATGGGACGAAGAGAACCTCCCGGTTCTTTCCTGTATATCCCGGCTGTCCGTTTGCGATACAGGTCGCGAAAGGTGAGCAGGTGGCTGTAAAAAAAGCAGAAACCGGTCAGAGTTCCCCGATATCCTCGCTCCAGAGATCGGGGTGGATCCGGCTAAAGTCCTGCATCATGCGGATACAGATATCCAGATCGAGATCGATAACCTCGATTCCATGTTCTTCCATAAACGCCCGTGCACCGGCAAAATTCCGTGATTCCCCGACGATAACTTTCGGAATCCCGAACTGGACGGCTGCCCCGGCACAGAGGTAACAGGGCATGAGTGTAGAATAGAGAATGGTATTCCGATATGACCCGATGCGGCCGGCGTTCCTGATACAGTCAATCTCCGCATGAATGATGGGATCCCCCTCCTGTACGCGGCGGTTATGCCCCCTTCCGATAATGGTGCCATCCCGTACCAGTACGGAACCAATGGGGATGCCACCTTCGGCACGTCCTTTCTGCGCCTCTGCAATGGCCTCCTGCATGAAGGAATCCATGGTTGTGTGATCTGCCGTCATCGCATTTCAATACTCCATCACCAGCGTTCAGGAATACCCACAACCAGAGGAGATAAGAAGATCCATACCGGCAGGAGCAGGGAGAACAGGATCTGGTTGTAGAACGGAAGATCGGCAAACGGGGGAACGCCAAGGGCCAGGACCCAGACGACAAACCCGGCAGTCGAGATCACGAGCTGGACCGGCGAATGGATATTCTCGATTTTCCAGAGCCAGAGCCATGTCCCGACAATGCCGGCAATAAGGATCCAGCGGGCAAGCACACTGAACCACCCGGAGTTTCCAAGGACATAGGAACAGATCCCGTAAACCGTGATGTAGAGTGCGATCGATTCGACCGGGACATATTTGACCAGCCTCTCGCGGTAGGTGTCCGGGCGGACGGGCCCGGTCGTGCGGCCTTCCCGGGAGAAACCGTTAACATCCTCTTTTGTTATGACGGCTCGCATGATGCATCCCTCTCGTACGATGTTGCTAGGGATGGCACGTTATATCAATGCATCGGCCGCAGGCAGAAAAAAGTCTTGGAAAAAAAGATTGGGATATTAAAGGGCATTACGTTTCTTGATCATTTCAAGCGCTTCAAAGGCTTCGCGCCGGACTGCCACGTTCTCGTCAGAAAGGAGCCCGGTGATATGGTCGACGGCCTTCTCATCGCCAATCTCCCCGAGCAGGAGGCAGGCGCGTTTCCGGACATCGCTCTGCTCGTCTTTTAAGACCATGATGAGCGGGGTGGTTGCCGGCTGGCCGAGCATCCAGAGGGCTTCCATGGCTCCGGACCGCATCCGGAGATCGCCTTCGCGGAAGACCTGCATGAGCGGGGCAATTGCCGGCACGCCAAGGGCGGCAAGTGCTTTGACGACTTCGATCCTGACCAGCCGTTCGGGATCATCGAGGGCTTCGATGATGGGGGGAACGGCACGGGTGTTGCCGATCTGGCCGAGCACATCGACAGCTCCCCTGCGGATACCGGGATTCTGGTCGCCGAGAGCGTTGATCAACGGGTCGACCGAGAGTTCGCCGATGGTAACGAGGGCAAGATTTGCCCGGCGGGAAACATCGTCATTGGGATCGATCAGGGCCCGGATAAGGGGTCCGATTGCGTTTTCTCCCTGCGAACAGAGGGTTGCCATTGCTGCCATGCGGACCTGTTCTTTTGGATCATTGAGGATCTCGATCAAAGGACCGACCGCACGGGGATCGCTGATCCGGCCGAGTGCGACTGCACAGTCATGCCGGACCCCGGCATCGGCATCTTTCAAGGATTCGATGATCTGGGGAACAGCCCGGGTCTCTCCCATGATCCCGAGTGCCTGGACAGCTCCGCGACGGATGGACGCGTTTGGGTTTTTCAGAGCATGAATAAGCGGGCCAACGGAAGGCTCGCCAATCAGCTGGAGCGCCCGGATGGTTTCCTGCCGGATGTCATCCCCGGGATCATCCAGTGCCTGGACAAGGGAGTCGACAGCCGGCGCGCCGATTTTACCGAGCGTATCGGCCGATCCCCGGCGGATGATCCAGTACTCATCCTTAAGTCCCCGGATGAGCGGTTCGATAAAAGGGATGCCGAGATCGCCGACCGACCTGACTGCACTCCACCGGGTATCGAGATCCCCGTCCGTGAGTGCCTTGAGGAAACTCTCGTAACGTTCCTTCTGTGCCTGGAGCCGGGCCTCTTCAGCCTCGTCCTTGCCCGATTTGAAAATATTCAGAAATTTTTTCTTAATGCCCATACGTAGTCTCCGATAACGATCATTAGTTTAAAATCCTTCAAATAGGTATCGGCTCCGCAATCTGCTGGTTTTTGCCCGTCCCGCCGCGATTTTCCGAGATTTTGTCCGGACCTGCCATGGAAACACTGCAATCACGGGCAGGAGATCTTTTAAGAATTAACTACCGGAAAAAGAACGGGAATTGTTTTGGGTTTTATTACGATGCAAAGCCCACCGTGAACTGGGTTGTCCCATAGGTGGTTTTCGGGACATCGTATACATACAGCGTGTAACTCCCGGTTGGCATCGTGCTGTCGATAGTATACCGGAAATTCCATGTTTTGTCTGCAAGCACGGATACGGATCCGATGGTTACTCCCCCGGCATACTGTCCCGGCCCGGAAAGGACAAGCTGGACGTTCGGGGCCCCGGTCGTGCACTGGCCTGAGAATGTAACGATATCACCTCTCCCGGCAGCGAACGAGCTTGAAGAAGCCGATACCAGTCCGCCCCCGATAACCTTGAAATCAACCCTCTGGGTTGACACTTTCCAGGGATCGCTGACGATGAGGGTGTATGCCCCGTTCTGGATCGAGTAACCGGGATTCCAGGTATAACTCCAGGAACCAAAGGAATTTGCATTCTGCTGGACCAGTGCTTTGCCGTTTGTATAAATCCCCGGCCCGTACATCGTCAGGAGAACGCGGTCTGCTCCGGTGATGGTACCGTAAAAGTTCAAAGAGTCCCCGATGACTATCGTATCCCTGCCTGCCTGGGCCGTAACCGTCGTCCCGGAGGAAGTTTCGACAATAACCGGGATGGGGGTCGGGGAACCTGTCTGCTGGGTAACGGCTTCGGGGGTCAGGGTCGGGGAATACTGGGAGGTGCCTGCTGCAATGGTAATCGTTGCCGTCCATGTCTGGTATCCCGGATAGCGGAACTCAAGGACATGGGTCCCGGGAGTCACATCGGCAATGGTGGCCGGGGTACTGCCCTTGTACTGGTTGTCGAGATAAATTTCTGCGCCGGATGGTGACGAGGTGAGCTGGAGAGTCCCGGTCCCTGATTCCGGCACGGTGCAGCCGGCTGCAATCACAAAAAAAACCAGGAAGAAAACAAGGATCGGGTACAATCGTTTTAAAAACATGAAACCTCCGCTCTCTATCGTAAATCGTTATTGCGTGGTAATATATATGTTTGCCATTTTTATTGGAGAAAAAAAAGATTTCAGCCGGCCCGTGCGAGCCGGAGGATTTCCCGTGCAAGGCCGACGCTCTTCTCCTCATCAGTCATCATCGTATCGAACCGGGCTGAATGGGTCACGTCAACCGGGTCACGAATATCCTGTATAAAGATATCCGGCAGACCCCCGTAACAGTTGAATGTCCCGATTGCGGATGGTTCGAACCCCGATGCTTCCATGAGTGCGCCGGCCGGGCCGCTGACCGGGGCGTTCCCGATAAACGGGCTCACGGCAATCACGTACTTGTCCTTTATGGCAGACCTGATGCCCTCACATTCGAGAATGGGCAGGATACTCGTTATCGGGTTCGAAGGGCCGATGACAACCGTATCGCTGGCATCGATTGCTGCAAGGCATTCTTCGGTTGCAACCGGGGGTTCGTTATAAGTCCGGACAACACTCTCGATACGGATCTTTCCTTTTGCCTTGATCCAGTATTCCTGGAAATGGATCAGGCCAAATTCGGTCTGCACCTGGGTCGTTACTTCGGTATCGGTCATCGGCAGCACGGTTTCCCGGACCCCGAACCGGTCGCAGAGGCTTTTGGTGATATTGGTCAGACGGGTGCCGGACCGGAGCATTTTGCCCCGGGCGATATGGACTGCCCGGTCCCGGTCGCCTATTGCAAGGTATTCCTCGATTCCCATGCGGGTGATCTCATCGTGGGTGATGAACGTATCATTCCGTATTCCCCACCACGTATCCGTGTTCAGGACTCCTGAGAAAAGGTACATGACGGTATCGACATCCGGGGATATGTGATTGCCGGAGGTCCAGATGTCTTCTGCGGTATTGACAATGACGGAGATCTCGTGCCGGTCCATCACTTTCTGCATGCCCCTCAGGAGCTTGGGGGTGCCGGTCCCGCCCGATAGGAACGTAATCATTACTCAATACTTTTATGCGATGTATATGAAGATTCTTTAGTGAGTTTGTGAAGATCATCAAGGACCCGGTGCACGGGTACGTGGAGGTTGAGGACTTCTCCCTCGCGCTGCTCGATTCGCCCCTGCTGCAGCGTCTCCGGTATGTCAAGCAGCTCGGTTTTTCCTATCTTGTCTACCCGGGTGCAAACCACAGCCGGTTCGAGCATTCGCTTGGCACGATGTTCCTTGCAGATGTCGCAAGCCGGCGGTTTGCACTGGGCGATGACGAGCGCAGACTGGTGACGGCTTCTGCCCTTCTCCACGATATCGGGCACGGGCCGTTCTCCCATGCAAGCGAACCCCTGATGGAGAGCTACCTGCACCGGACCCACGATGCCATTGACAGCATTGTCCATGGGCAGATGAGCGAGATTCTTGAGGAACACGGGATTGATCCCGGCTCGGTCTGCAAAGTGGTCGATGGCACCCATCCGCTGGCCGGCATCATTCACGGGGCGCTCGATGTCGACCGGATGGACTATCTTCTCCGGGACGCCTACTACACCGGCGCCCCGTACGGCATGGTGGATGCCCAGCGGCTGATCCGGCATCTCATCCGCACCGATTCCGGGATGATCCTTGACGAGAACGGTATCAACGCGGCCGAGTCGCTCCTGATCGCCCGTACGCTCATGCGCCCGACCGTTTATTATCACCACGTGAGCAGGATTGGCGAAAGCATGTTCCAGCTTGCGATGATGGAGCATCTGGGGAGTTCCCCGGATCCTGCGGTTGTAAAAGATTTGTTCCGGATGGATGATGCGTCCTGCATGCACGCACTCCGTCATTCGGACAGTGCGGTTGCCCGGGACCTTGCCATTCGGCTGTACGAACGCCGGCTCTACAAGCGTGCCCTGTATGCCGGTTCCGACCAGGTGAACATGCCGGTGTTCGAAAACGGGGTCACGATCGAAAAATCCCGGGAATATGCAGCTGCCATCGCATCCCGTGCCGGGATCCGGCCCTCGGAGGTTCTGGTCGATATTCCTGCAGTCCCGAGTGAACTGTCGCTCGATGTCCGGGTCCAGAACCGGCATACGGTTGCAGGATTCGAGGAGTTCTCGCCAAGGATTCGGACCCTGAATGCTACCCGGAGGGAGCAGTGGCGTCTTGGGGTCTATACGCTTCCTGAGTACCGCGATGCAGTGGCCGAAGCGGGAACGGAAGTCCTGCACATCAGGAAACCGACCCGGCAGGATACGCTCTTTTAGATCGCATGGATAAAAAATAACTTATAAGAGATCTCCTCCCATACATTCCCCGTATGCGAAACAGTGTCCTCCTCATTCCTGTCGTTCTCCTCCTTGTCCTTGCCGGGGCATTTTCTGCCGGCTGCATGGGAGAACAGCCGTCGTCTTCGACAACGACCCCCGCAGCGGTAACAACAACGGTATCCGCAGTAACAACATCAGCGCAGCAGGTCTCCTTCACCCTTGGGGATCACTACCTCCAGAAGTCGTATTCGTTCCAGAGCGAAAGCCAGGTTGTGACCGAACAGTTCCGGGTGGACAATCCTGCATGGGGAATCGAGTTCGATATCCTTCCCCTGAATGACGATTTGCAGTACTGCTGGTTCGAAATGACTGTGACCAACATCGATACCGGCAAGTCCCAGACGTACGGGTACGGGCGCAGCAATGGCTATGAACTTAAAAACCAGATACCGATGTACACGACCGGGCCGTACAAACTTGAGATGAAAGGCAACCGCGTCAAGGTTGATGTCACGGCTGCCAAGCGAAATCCCTGATCGGTGTGGTGACTGATATGACTGAAGACGCGATTGTTGTTATCTGCGGGGTTGTTGTCGTCATCGTAGTCCTCGCGGTCTGTTTCTTAAAACTCCGGGAAGCAGAGCGGAGGATGCACGAGAGCACCCACAAACTCAAAGTCTATACGGATCTCTTAAATGCGATCACCGAGCTCAATCTTGCGACCGGCGATGCATACAAGATGGATATCGCAAAGAAGAACCTGGCCTTGACCCTTAACCGGCTGAATCTCGTGGGAAGTTCCCGGGTTCTCAGGGGCGTCAACGACCTGCTGGATTTCTTCAACGAGTACAAGGACAAGGATTACGACAATCTCCGGCTTCACAATATCCTCAACACGATTGTTATCGAAGCGCGCCGGGATCTCAATCCCGCCCATGCCCGGAAAGTCGAGGAATCCCAGGTCCGGTACCGCTTTTTTGCGCCACCCAAGTCGAAATAACCGGCTGAGCATGCCGTTTCCGGCATAAACTCTTTTTATCACAAATCAGACATTGCTATCACAAGGAGTGGGCAACAACACGATGGGAAAAGAGTACGTTATCGGAGTGACGGGGGCAAGCGGCATCTGCTATGCCCGCCGCCTGCTGGAAGTGCTCAGTAAGGATGCAACCGTACACGTCATCGTCTCGGACGTTGCACAGCAGATCGCACACCATGAAGGTGTTGACCTGACGGGATTCCGGGCGATATACCATGACATTGACGAGCTCGGGGCCGGTCTTGCCAGCGGATCGTACCGTCATGACGGCATGGTGATCATTCCATGCAGTGCAAAAACCCTTGCAGCAATCTCGGCAGGGTACGCAGACAACCTGATCACCCGGACTGCTGACGTGTGCTTAAAAGAGCACCGGAAATGTATTCTTCTTACCCGGGAAATGCCCCTCTCGAAAATACACTTAAAAAATATGCTTGCCGCCGAGGATGCGGGTGCGACCATCATGCCCGCATGCCCGGCATTCTATACCCACCCAAAGACCATCGACGACCTTGTCGATATGGTCGTTGCCCGTGTGCTCGATCACCTGGGCGTTGAACATACCCTGGCAAAACGCTGGAGCGGATACGATGCGTAAATTTATCGAAAAGATGCGGGATGCCGGCCTTGTTGCCGATGTCAGCGAGCCGGTATCCTCGGACATGCAGGCTGCAAAGATGGCAGCAAAGACCGACAAGCTTCTCTTCTTCCACAATCTGGATGGGAAAAAAGCGGTCATGAACCTGACAGCGAGCCGGCGCTCGCTATCCCTTGCGCTCGGTATCGATGAACCGGCGATGGTAAAGACTCTTGCGGATGCGAAGTACGACGGGAAGATTGTCCGTGGCGAAAAACTCCCCATGAAAAAACCCGATCTCTCGTCCATCCCGATCATGCACCACTTCCCTAAGGATGCCGGGCGGTACCTGACCTCGGGGATTGTTTTTTCCCGGTACGACGGGGTCGAGAACGCATCCATCCACAGGATGCTCGTCCTTGACGATCACCGGGTTGCTGCCCGCCTGGTCGAGGGAAGGCATACCCATGTGATGCTGAAAAAAGCGATTGCAAAAGGAGAAAAACTTCCGGTCGCCGTTACTATCGGGACGCACCCGGCCGTGACCTTTGCCAGCTGTACCAGGGTTCCGAATGGCATGGAACTCCCGTTTGCGTCCGAACTCATGGGCGGTGAAATGACCGTCCATGAATGCAGCAACGGGGTCCTCGTCCCGGATGCGGAGATTATCCTCGAAGGATACATCGGCACGGAATTAACCGACGAAGGACCGTTTGTCGATATCACGGGAACTTACGATCCGGTCCGCCGGCAGTCGGTGATCGAGTTTACCGGGATGTACGTTAAACCCGATTTCATCTACCACGGGATCCTTCCCGGCGGCGACGAGCACAAGATCCTGATGGGATGCCCCTATGAGCCGAAAATCTACAAGGCCGTGGCCGGGGTGACCGAGGTAAAAGATGTCGTTCTTACCAAGGGTGGGTGCGGTTATCTTCATGCTGTTGTCCAGATCCGGAAGAGTACGCAGGGCGATGCAAAGAACGCGATCATGGCAGCCTTTGCAGCCCACACCTCGTTAAAACATGTTGTGGTCGTGGACGAGGACATCGATCCGAACGACCCGCACGAAGTGGAATACGCGATTGCAACCCGGGTAACCGGCGACCGCGATGTCATGGTCATCACCGGGGTCCGGGGATCGTCTCTCGACCCGTGCCAGCTTCCGGATGGCACGAATGTCAAGGTCGGGGTCGATGCAACGATGGTGCTTGGCCGCGAAGATGATTTCAGACGGGCAACCTGGTGAACCTGATGCACCTCGATCCCGCAGATGAGAAGATCCTTGCCGGTGAGCAGGGCGAGACCCGGCAGCGGATGATGGAACTCCTGGTGGGCCTTGGGAAGGTTTTCGGGGCAGAGCAGCTTGTTCCCATCCGGAGTGCGCAGATCAGCGGGGCCTCCTACAAGACAATCGGGAAATACGGCCTCGACTGGCTGACAAACCTCGATGCCAAGGCGGTCGTCCCGGCGGTTCTCAACCCGATCGGGATGCCCCGCGACCGCTGGCAGGAGATGGGTGTCGATCCGGATTTTGCAGAAAAGCAGCAGGCCGTTGTTGCCGCTTACGAACGGCTCGGTATCCGGCTCGAATGCACCTGTACGCCCTATTATCTGTACGAGACTTCGCTGGGGGATCATCTTGCATGGTCGGAATCCTCGGCAGTCAGTTACGCAAATTCGGTTATCGGGGCCCGGACAAACCGTGAAGGCGGGCCCAGCGCCCTTGCAGCAGCCCTGATCGGGAAAACCCCCTGCTACGGGCTGCACCTCGATAAGAACCGGCAACCGCAGGTCATTATCGATGTAAATGCTGACACTGCCGGCTGGGGGATTGCCCATTACGGGGCACTCGGGTATCATGCAGGAAAACTGGTGGGAAACCGCATCCCGTATTTCCGCGGGATCAGCCCTGGCCTCGACCAGCTCAAGGCAATCGGGGCTGCGATGGCTGCAACCGGTGCTGTTGCACTCTATCACGTTGACGGGATTACCCCGGAAGCAAAAAAGATCCAGTACCCCCTCGCCGGCCTTGAATCCATTCCCGTTGAAAACGCTGATATCATGCGGCTTTTCACCGATATGCCGGTCGAAGCAGTTGCGGTTGGCTGCCCCCACTGCTCTCCGGAAGAGCTCGGGGAGATCGCCCGGCTCCTCACCGGCAAACTGGTGATCATGCCCCTCTACGTATTTGCATCGCAGGGTGTTATCGATGCCAACCGGAAGGCCGTGGATGTGATCGAAAAGAGCGGGGCCCGGGTCTTTGCCGATACCTGCATGGTGGTCTCGCCGGTCATGGAGCAGTACTCCGCGATCATGGTCAACAGTGGCAAGGCGCTTGCCTATGTACCGGATATGTGCGGGGCGGTTGCCCGGATCGGGACTATCGAAGACTGCATTGCTGTTGCTACGATTTAACCTCTTTTTTCCCCGCCTCGTTTCCTGCGGGATTTCTTCCGGCTTCAGCTGATGGTCAGCAGCAGTTTTTCCAGTCCTTCGACCACACTCTGTTGCGATGCCCTGGTCAGATCCGTGAACTTCCCGATCTCAATGAGCCGCGTTACATCCTCTTTGTTCATGCTGTCAAACGGGATCCTGTCCCATTTTTTTGTGTCCATGGATACCCACGCTGCACCAAGAAGCCACTCCAGCAGGTGGATATCGTCTTGAGAGAATGCTTTCCATTCAGGTCCAATATTATGGCGGAGCTTTTCGATTGCTTTCTCCACGTTTTTTCCCTTATGGAGCTGGAACATTCTCCGCCCGATCTCGGTTTTCGATACATCCGGCATTTTTATTTCCCCCTCTCCATAAAAACCAGGATGAAGAATCAATCCCGCTGTGTGACTATATTCTTTGTGGCGGCAGCAGGTGCAGGGCCGTATCCTTTTATCCGGCACAAATAATTTAACCCGGCACGGGAATAATCCCTCAAGACGGTCGTAATGTCACCGATCCCTGCTGACAACCTTGGAAGGCGGCGCTTCCAGCTCCAGAAGGAAAAGGCAGTAGAAGATGCCATGGATAAAATCCGGAGAACACTCGGGCCGGCATGGTATGAATTTTCTGATGATGAGGGGGACTCTCTCCGGGAAATCCTGGGTGAGATCTGGATCGCGGTCGAACGGTCCCGGTGGAACCGTTACAGCTTTACCCGGCTGAAAAAACCGGATGTCAGCTCGCTCATTGCTGCGGGAAACGAGATCCGGAACGGGGATGCGACCATCGACCAGGTATCAGGGTACCTTGATTCCGTTCTGGGGCTGCCTGAATAGCAGTGCATGTTAATTTTCCCGATAAATCAACTTCTTTGGATTCATCACAATATTATTATACATCTTCGATGATTAGCTTCCTGCATGAGGAGGCATGACACATGGTAGGCTGGGAAGTTCCCATCGGGGCAGCAATTGCGTTTGCCGGGGGCGCTATCGGCACCGGCTGGGCACAGTCCCGGATCGGGGCGGCAGGTGCGGGCACGATTGCCGAGCGGCCGGAAACGGTGGGCTCGATAATCATTCTCGAAGCGATTCCTGAAACACTGGTGATCCTGGGATTTGTCGTTGCATCAATGATCATCCTGATGGTCAAATAATACCGTTCAAGCGGAATCCTCACGATCTCCTCTCTCACTCTCTGCGTTCCCCTTGTCTTATTTTTCTGTCTGCCCCCGGTCCGGGAGCAACCGGGAGTTGCACGACATCCTGGTGTATCGCGCACGAAAAGATCCCCGGGGTTTGAAATACATGGCATATGAAGACCTGTTAAAATCAGTGGAAGAGACAGCCAAAGAAAAAGAGCGGGAGCTTCTTGCAAAGGCCGGTCACGACCGCAGGGAGATCCTCAATGGAGCAAAAAAGCAGGCCGACGCGATCCGGCGATCCAGTATCGGGGATGCGGAAAGAATTGCACGGGGCGAGAAGAACAAGCTCCTGTACCGGGAGAACACAGCACTCCGTGCCGGAATTATCCGGGCCAGGGATGCGATCTGTTCTGCCGCATTCATTGATGCACAGCAGCGCCTTGCAGGGATACGGGAAGATTCCCGGTATCCCGGTATATTCCGGGAGCTTGCAGCAGAAGCGGTTGCGGCAGTCGGGACTGACCCGCTCCATATTCATATCGATCCCCGTGACGAACTGCTCTGCCGGGAGGTCATGGCCGGACTCGGTATATCCGGGGAGATATTCACTGACCTGGACACAGCCGGCGGCCTGGTTCTCCGCACAGCAGATGAGTCCGTTACGATTGAAAATACATTTGAGTCGCGCCTGGAACGGGCACGGGATACTCTCCGTCTCGATGTCTGCACTATCCTGTTTGGAGGATGAAGATGGATTACGGGTACATCAATGCACGGATGCGGGGCATGAAAAGCCGCCTGCTCACCCGTCGCGAGCTCGAGGACCTGATCTTCAAACCGGATCTGGAATCCCTTGCATCCGAGCTTGAAAAAACCCCGTACCATACTGAAATCCTTGAAGCGCGATCCCGGCATGGCGGGATACTTTGTATTGAATGTGCCCTGCGGGAGAATTTTGCAAGCACGTTCCGGAAAATACAAAAGATTGCAGGACACGGCGAGGCAGGACAGTACATTGCGATCTTCCTGCACCGGTGGGATGTCCAGAACATCAAGACAATCCTGCGGGGAAAGAACATCCATGCAACCAGCGATGAGATCATCGACACAATCATCCCGGCCGGAGAACTTGATGAAGCCACATTTGCAGAACTGGTAAAACAGCCGGACGCCAGGGCGGTTATCGACCTGCTTGCGAGCTGGAAGATCCCGTATTCCGCTCCGCTTACGAGGAGCTACCCTGCATTTGCAAAAAGCGGTGATCTCGCCATTCTTGAAAATGCCCTTGATAAATTCTACTACCTGGATGCACTGGAGTCGGTCAGTGCGGAGACGTACAATAACCGGCTCATCCGCGAGGTGCTCCAGACCGAGATCGATGTGATGAACATCCGGACTATCCTGCGGACGATTCGCGATCACGTGGATGCCGGTGAAGCCGCCGGACTGTTTCTTGAAGGAGGCAGAGTATTCGATACAAAAGCGCTCAGCCGGCTTGCAGCCCTTCATTCGACCGAAGATCTCGTACATGAACTTGAACCGACCCCGTATCACATGCTTGCCGGCGTGGCCGGGACCGCCTTAAACGGCCAGAAGATCTCGGTCTTTGAAAAGGAGCTCGAAAAGTACCTGATCAAAAAGGGGGTGGACTCGTTTGCAAAGGATCCGCTCAGCGTTGCATCCCTCATCGGGTACTTCTGGGCAAAGTATAATGAGATGACCAATATCCGGATCATCGCCCGGTGCAAAACTGCCGATGTTCCCGATGATTTTCTCAAGGAGGAGCTGGTGTATGTATAAGTTCGTTGTCGTCACCGACAGCGACCGGGCATCCGGGTTCCGGCTTGCCGGGGTCGAAGTGCTCGAAGCAGATGATGAAGCCGAGGCGCAGCGCGTGATACCGCCCCTTGTGTACAAGGACGATATCGGGATCGTTGCAGTCAACGAGGACTACATGCTGGCACTCGATGAGCAGCTGATGGACCGGATCGAAAAAATGCACCGCCCGCTCATCATCCCCATCCCGTCCAAATCCCGGGAACCTGACCGGCGGATGTATATCGAGCGGCTCCTGCGCAAGGCAATCGGCTACAACATCGTCATGAAGAGGTGAGGATATGATTTCCGGAACAATTTCAAGGATCTCCGGTCCCGTAATCATTGCCCGAGACATGGAAGGATCGAAGATGTATGACGTGGTCAGGGTCGGCGGGGAGGCGCTGCGGGGCGAGATCATCCGCCTTGATGGAAAGGATGCCGTTATCCAGGTTTACGAGGATACGACCGGCCTTACTCTTGGCGAGATGGTGGAGAATACCGGGACGCCGCTATCGGTCGAACTCGGTCCGGGCCTGCTCTCCTCCATCTATGACGGGGTCCAGCGCCCGCTCCCCCGGCTGCTTGAAAAGAGCGGGGCGTTCATCACCCGGGGGATCTCGGTGCCCGGTCTCGATCATGACCGGAAATGGAACTTCAGCCCGACCGTAAAAAAAGGCGACCCGGTTACCGGGGGCGACATCCTGGGAACCGTGTCCGAATTCCACTTCGGGCACCGGATCCTTGTGCCCCCGAACGTATCCGGCAGGGTCACGGACATAAAGAACGGGGAATTCACGGTCGATGATACAATCTGCATCCTTGACGGGAAAACAAATCTTACGATGATGCACACCTGGCCGGTGAGGATACCCCGCCCGGTGGCAAAAAAACTCGACCCGCTCCTGCCGCTCATTACCGGCCAGCGGATATTCGACTGCCTCTTTCCGGTTACAAAAGGCGGCACCGCCATGATCCCGGGCGGGTTCGGGACCGGCAAGACGGTTTCCGAACAGACCCTTGCCAAATGGTCCGATACGCAGGTGGTTGTCTACATCGGGTGCGGCGAACGGGGCAACGAGATGACCGATGTGCTTGCAGAGTTTCCCGAACTGGTTGACCCCCGGACTAACCTGCCTTTGATCGAACGGACAATCCTGATCGCAAACACCTCGAACATGCCGGTCGCTGCACGGGAAGCGTCAATCTATACCGGGATCACCATCGCGGAATACTTCCGGGACATGGGCTGCGACGTTGCGCTGATGGCAGACTCGACCTCGCGCTGGGGCGAGGCGCTGCGGGAGGTTTCCGGCCGGCTCGAAGAGATGCCGGGCGAAGAGGGATACCCGGCGTACCTTGCCACCCGGCTCTCCGCCTTCTACGAACGGGCCGGGAGGGTTACCTGTTCCGGGTCGACTGAACGGACCGGTTCGGTCACGGTCGTCGGGGCGGTCTCCCCGCCGGGCGGGGATTTCTCCGAGCCGATCACCCAGAACACGCTCCGGGTCGTCGGGACATTCTGGGCCCTTGATACAAACCTTGCCTACCGGCGACACTTCCCGTCCGTCAACTGGATCAGGAGCTACTCGCTTTACCTTGACAGCATTGCGGACTGGTACGAGGAACATGTTGCAAAAGACTGGAGAACCCTGCGTGAAAAAGCGATGTACCTTCTCCAGAAGGAAGTGGAGCTTCTCGAGATCGTCCAGCTGGTCGGGCCGGATGCCCTCCCCGAGAGCGAGAAGGCGATTCTTGATGTAACCCGGATGATCCGCGAGGATTTTCTCCAGCAGAGCGCGTATTCGGATACAGACTCGTTCTGCCCTCTCGAAAAACAATACCTGATGCTCAATGTGATCATGACCTATTATGCGAAAGTGAACGAGGTGATGAACCGGGGCATTTCCCTCCAGCAGATTCAGGGCCTGCCCATACGGGCACAAATCGGGAGGATGAAAGAGCAGGATGCTGAAGCAATCCGGGTAATGGAGGCGGAGATCGACCATACCCTCGGTGCACTGGAGGTGTCGCGATGAAACACACCTCCCTCCTTACCCGGGATTACCGGACCATCGATTACGTCTCCGGCCCGCTGATCCTCGTCCGGAATGTACGGGGGGCATCGTTTGGGGAGATCGTAAGAGTGTTCCTCAGCAACGGCGAGGTACGGACCGGGGAAGTCCTGGATATTTCCGAAGAACATGCTGTCGTACAGGTCTTTGAGGGCACGCGGGGGATTGATACCCTCAAGACTACCGTCCGGTTTACCGGTGAGCCTGCCCGGATCGCGGTTGCCCCCGATATGCTGGGCAGGATATTCACCGGTGTAGGAAAGGCACGGGATGGCGGACCGGAGATAGTGCCGGAGGCGATCCTCGATATTGCCGGTACTCCCATCAATCCCTCGGCACGTGACAAGCCGGCGGATTTCATCCAGACCGGGATGTCAAGCATCGACGGCCTCAACACGCTGGTGCGGGGCCAGAAGCTCCCGATTTTTTCCGGTTCCGGTCTTCCGGCAAGCAAGCTCGCCGCCCAGATTGCACGACAGGCACAGGTGCTTGGGGAGGGAGAGCAGTTTGCCGTAGTGTTTGTCGCGATGGGGATCACGCACAAGGAAGCATCGTTTTTCATGCGGGACTTCGAAAGGACCGGGGCGCTTGAACGCGTGGTCTTTTTCATGAATCTTGCCGATGACCCGACCGTCGAACGCCTTGCCGCTCCCCGCTGCGGTCTCACAGTTGCAGAGTATCTTGCCTTCACCCGCAACCTCCATGTGCTGGTGATCCTGACTGATATGATCAATTACTGCGAGGCGCTGCGGGAGATCTCAACGGCACGGGAAGAAGTGCCGGGACGGCGGGGGTATCCCGGTTATATGTACACCGATCTTGCCTCCATCTACGAACGCGCCGGCCGTCTGAAAGGAAAGACCGGCTCGATTACCCAGATCCCGATCCTGACGATGCCCGACGACGATATCACGCACCCGGTCCCGGACCTGACCGGCTATATTACCGAGGGCCAGATCGTGCTTTCCCGCGACCTGTTCCGGCGCGGGGCCGATCCGCCGGTCGATGCCCTGCCCTGCCTCTCCCGTCTTATGAACCTGGGGATTGGCCCGGGGAAGACCCGGGAAGACCACCGGGGGGCAGCAGACCAGCTCTACGCATCGTACGCGTACGGCCGGGACCTCCGCCGGCTCGTGGCAATCGTCGGCGAGGAAGCCCTGACCGGGATGGACAGGAAGTACCTGAAATTTGCCGATGAATTTGAAAAACGATTCATCACGCAGAGGGATACCGGGCGGACTATTGAAGAAACCCTCTCTCTTGCATGGGACCTCTTCAGTATCCTTCCCGAGGACGAGCTCAAGCGGATCAAGCGCGAGTATATCAGCAGGTACCACCCGGCGCACCGGGAAACCAAAGGGGAATGAAATGGAGCAGGTCAACCCGACCCGGATGGAGCTGATGAAGAAAAAAGCCCAGATCCGGCTTGCCGAGCAGGGCCGCGACCTGTTGCGGGAGAAGATGGATGCCTTAATCCAGGAGTTTTTCAAAATGCTCTCGAATGTCTCCCGCTCGCGGGACGAACTTGAAAAAGTATCCCAATCTGCCGATCTCGCGCTCCTGGTAGCACAGGCAGTCGACGATCCGGTCACGCTGAAGTCCGCATCGTTTGCAACCCGCCGGGCAATAACCGTCGACATCACCGGTAAGAATATCATGGGTGTCCCGGTGCCGGTTATCGAGAAGAAGCGGGTTTCCAAGAGTATGTTCGAACGGGGCTATGGGATCATCTCGACAAGCGGGCGTATCGATGAGACGGCGGAACGGTTCGAAGCAGAACTCGACCTCTTAATCGAGCTTGCCGAGACGGAAACGGCGATGCGGCGGCTTGGAGCCGAGATCCAGATGAACCGAAGGCGGGTCAATGCCCTCGAACAGATCCTGATTCCCGAACTGAAGAACCAGGCCCGATATATCAAGATCGCAATCGATGAACGCGAGCGGGAGGATCTCTACCGGCTCAAGAAGGTCAAGGGGCTTATCGATAGGAAGAAAAAGAAGGCAAAGGAGAAACTGGCCGGGATGAAGTGAGGGGCCCGGGTATGCCGGGGGAAAATCCCGGTACGGCTGTTGGTCCGGCCAATGGTTGAAAATGCTGGATTAAACGCGTTCCTTTTTCCGGCAGTGCCTAGCGGGTAACTGCCCGGACTGCCGCCTCTTCGCTCTCGTATATCGGGATGATATCGGAAAACCCGGATGTTGCAAAGATATGGTCGACAAAATGCGTGAGGGAAAAGATCCCGAAGCGGTTTCCTTTGGATTTCAGTGTTTTTGCTGCCTTGAGGATGACCCGGAGCCCGGAACTGGAAATGTATTTTGTCGAAGAAAAATCGCAGAGCATGGCCTTTTGCTCCATCGTGACCAGTTCCTGGAGTTCCTGATCCAGTGTCATTGCAACAACATGGTCGATCTGGGGCGGCATTACAACAATGGTAATCCCCCCTTTGTTTTTCACTTCGCACAAAGTCATGGTCTGAATCCTCCGGGATCGTTCCTGATACTTTCTTGTTTTTTTGGCTGATGTAATAAAAGAGAGGTATTTGTGGGACGATTTATCCGGGGTGTTCTTTGTAACCCCGAAAAAATCAGATTCTCCTATCCGGTTACCTGTTCCTCCCCCTCCTTTTTCTTAAACGGCCGGTACTCCACCCCTTCCCCTTTATAAAATTTCGAGAAGAACTCGACAAGATGCAGCCTCACCGAATGGATCGAGGGGGAGAACATCGCAAGCACGATGTTCATGATATGCAGCAGGACGGCGACGATAACCCCGACTATCAGGATATCGAATGCCCCGCCGAGCCGGTTTGCCACCATTGCAAGGATCACCGATGCCATCCCGATTGCCATGAGGCGGGCGTAGGAGAGGATGTTTCCTACCGTACTCATAATCTCGATCGTGCCAAAGACCCCGGCGCCATAGATGATGAGTGGCAGGGCAATGACAGCAAAGGCTGCGGTGGCATAGATCGCTTCCGGCGGCAGCAGTTCGGCAAATATACCCATCAGGATGATGAGTGCAGTCAGGATAAGGATCATCCCGCATTTCTCGCAGACGTGTTTTGTACTTTTTAAGGTCACGGAATTAACGATACCGATGATGAGGCCGAGAAAAACGTGGATGACCCCAAGCGCTATAGCAAAGAGCAGCAGGGGAATCATGGCCTCGATTCGGTTCCATGTGACGCCCAGGAAATGTACCGGGTGAAGCCACCCCATCATTTCCCCGAAATCACCAAAGAATTCCCCGAACAGGTAACCAAAAAAGATGGTCGGAATCGAGGAGATAATCAGGATATCGGCGACGCTTTTTACCCAGTCGAGGTTGTTGTAAATTCTTTTCACGATAAGGCCGACTGCAAGGATGATCAGGCCATACCCGATATCGCCCACCATGATTCCAAAAAAGATCGGGAAGAAGATCGCAAGGATCGGCGACGGATCGATCTCGTTATGGCCCGGCGGGCTTACCAGTTTCATTAAAAACTCAAACGGACGTACCCAGCGCGGGTTGTCATAGAATGTCGGGGCGGACTCAAGATCTTTGCCGGTGACCGGGAGTTCATCGATGACGACCCGTCCCTGGAATACGGTATCGATGGCGGTCCTTGTCGGGCCAAGGACTTTCTTAGGTATCCAGCCCCTGATGACAAACGTGTAATCCGAGACGGCAAACTGGGAAAATGCTGCCTGTTCCCCGGACATATCTTCGAGAATTGCAAGGAGCACGGAGAGTTCCTCGTACCAGGACGAGGAAAGTTTTCCAAGCCACGCATCGATCTCCTTGATCTCGTCTCCTGCCTTGATCTTGGCTTCTTCGATCAGGGCATACATCTCGTAGATCGGCCTTCCCATGTATTCCCGCGGGAGCCGGACCTCGTTGACATTGACCGAGAAGATGAATGAATGGATCTCCTGCGAGTAACTCTTCGGGAAGACCAGGATCGCAGCAAGAGTTTCAGGATCCACGGTTGCCGAAATCATTTCGAACCGGTTCCCCGTGATGGCGTTGAGTTCAGATTTTATCAGGTCAAGGACTTCGGCATACTCCTTCCGGATAAGGAGGACGGTCACCTCGAAATCTTCGAGCATCGGGAGTTCCCGCTCGACCGGCTGGATGATCGAGAGGACCTCCGCGTACCGGGTCATCGAGGTGATGGTGAGAGTAAGTTCTGTCTTCTTTGACGCGAGGTTCCGTGTCGTTGTTTCAAGTTCCGCAATAAGCTCCCGTGCCCGGGCCAGGACTTCCTCCGGCTGCATGGACCGGAACGATGAGCGGAGTCGTCCAGTTCTGCTGGTATCGGCTGGACCTGCTGGCAGGGTGATGAAAATATTCCTGATCTTGGTTAAGATTTCATTAATTTCCTGAGCAAGGGCAGTGGTTGCAGGCCGGAGCCGGATCTCGTTTTTTGGAATTGTCCCGGCTGCGTTTTCCAGGTGAAGGGTACCTTCCCGGTACAGCAGGTCGACTGCCCGCTCCATATCCTTGCGCGGACCTACCACCTGGATCCTCTTCATCTTCTGGAGCATACGACCCCCCTTTGATATGCCGGTCAGTTGCTTTTGCCGGTTACATGACGCACGATTTCCTCTGTTGCAGCGGCCAGGTTTTTCTGCCCCCGGGTAACGATAACCTCTGTCTCGTGTGCGGCCTGCTCTTTTAAGGTTTTTATCGCAGATTCGGTCTCGGCCCGCACAGTCCTGAACACGTTCTCAGCTTCCAGCGCACCCTCGGTTCGTGCCCCGCTCAGGATGGCTTCTGCTTCCCGTTGTGCATCCGTGATAATCACACCGGCATCTTTTTTTACTTCGTCCAGTGCCCCGGCAACTTCCTGTTCTTTGTCCCGGATCTGCTGCAGCAGGGTCTTTCCGGCGTCCCCTGAACGTCCGGATGGTAATCCGGCAAGGGCAGCTTCCGTCTCGCGCCGGGCTTCCTCTATTATCCGGCCGGCTTCGGTTTTTACTTCGTCCAGTGCCCCGGCAACTTCTTCTTCCTTCTTTTTGATCTGCCGCGAAAGAGTCTCTTCATCCCCCATACCATCACCTCATAACCCGTGCCGTCGCTTCAGCAGGGAGGTCACTCCGTATTCTTTCCCGTTCTGGGATGGCACGTCCTCTTTTTTTGACCCGGGACATCCTTTTGCCCGCAGGGCAGCCTGTTCAAGCCGCTCCCGGCAACGACCCGCCGCCATAGTCTGCAGGTTACCGATTTTTTTCAGGATTTCCATTGTCATATTGCAGGAAATATAATTATTATTGTGGGACTATGCCCCCGAGCTGGATATATACTTTCTTCCTGCCCCGGAATTCATTAATCCGATAACTGCCAAACGGTTAATTACAAAAAAGGTGTTATGCCGTGGACCTGATTGCAAACCTTGGCCTGCTCGTGATCTTTGCCCTTGTCCTGATCCTGCCGTTTAAGGTCAGGGTAGTCGAGCATAACCTCGAGGTTTTCCTTTTCGGCTGTGGTGTTGCTGCCCTCACGGTTTCCGGCTTTATCACTATATCCGGCGAGCATACGGGTTGGAGCCTCGCGATCATCCTTGAAGCCCTGACCTCCCCGCTGGATATCACCCGGCTTTTCGGTATCCCCATCGGCATCGTCCAGATCGTCCTTATCGTGGGAATCCTGATCTACGTCTTCCACCGGCAGATGCAGCAGGCGATCTCCCGGATGGTCGACCTGTTCTCGCTCAGAATCATTGTTCCCCTTCTCATCATCGTTCTCGGTCTTGTCTCGAGTATCATCTCCGCAATCCTTGCTGCAATCATCCTTGTTGAGATCGTCAACGCCCTGCCAATCGGGCGGCAGCGGAAGATCGACATCACGGTTATCGCGTGTTTCTCTATCGGTCTTGGGGCCGGCCTCACCCCGCTTGGGGAGCCGCTCTCGACTATTGTCGTCTCGAAGCTCTCCGGTGCCCCGTATTATGCCGGGTTCGATTTCCTCATTTCCCTGCTTGCGATCTATATCCTCCCCACGATCTTCATCCTGGGTCTTGCGGCAGTTTTCCTGTTCATGAAAAAACCCGATGATGCCGATGCCCCCATCGAATGCATCGTCCAGCGGGAATCGTTGCGGGAAGTCGTGATCCGGGCAGCCAAAGTCTACCTCTTCATCATGGCGCTCACGTTCCTCGGTGAGGGATTCAAGCCGCTGATTCTCGAATATATCATTGCCATTCCTGCAGCAGGTCTCTACTGGGTCAATATCACGTCCGCGGTTCTGGACAACGCCACGCTCGCCGCAGCCGAGATCGGGCCTGCGCTCAGCCACCAGCAGATCACCAGTGCACTTGTCGCCCTCTTAATCTCCGGCGGGATGCTGATCCCCGGCAACATCCCGAATATTATTGCTGCTGCAAAGCTCGAGATCACCAGCAAAGAATGGGCACGGATTGGCCTTCCCATAGGTTTTGTCCTGATGGCCTGTTTCTTTGTCATCCTCTTTGTCCCGGCGTTCCTCGGGTTTGCCTGATCGGCTGGCCGGCCCTGCCCCGTGACGGATGATAGTACGGGGGCACCTGCATTTGTGCCGGTGACCAATTCATTACCTTTTTATCTGCTTTTTCACTATATTTCCACAGAATGCAGTGAGCGGGCCGGTGCCGGCTCCACCATAACCGGGTGCGGATCACCCGAGGTACAGACAGACCATGCCATTTCTTGACCGGATTATCGCGACGGGATTTCTTGGGACAAACGTGAAAAAGCTCCGGGAAGCCCGGAATGTCCCTGCCCTGATCGCGGCGCTGAAGCACAACGACCCGGACATCCAGTACGGGGCAGCAGAAGCGCTGGGGGATCTCAGGGATGTTTCTGCGATTGATTCTCTTGTCGAAGCGCTCAGGACAAGCGAGTTCAGCGGGGTCCGTTGGAAATCTGCCGAAGCTCTCTCGCGGATCGGGGGTGTATCGGTCGATGCGCTCATATCCGCTCTCAGCGATGACGATGAGGATGTCCGGTGGAAAGCCGCTATTGCCCTTGGTGAGACCGGGAGCCCGAAAGGAATTGAACCCCTCATTACCCTGCTCTGTGATGAGGACCGGTTTGTCAAGAGCCGGGCGGCAGCTGCTCTCGGCATGATTGGCGAACCGGCCGTGGAACCACTGATCCGCACGCTCAGCGAGGGTGACGGGGATCACCGGTGGGGAGCAGCCATAGCCCTTGGGAAGATCAGGGATCCCCGTTCAATCGAACCGCTGATCCGTGCCCTTGCCGACAAGTACGAGAATGTCCGGGCCGAATCCGCTGCATCGCTTGCCGCCATTGGTAAACCTGCTGTCGGGCCTCTCCTCCGGTTCCTGAAATACACCGGGGGTCCGGCACGGATCGAGGTTGTGGCAGCCATCGGCCAGCTGCGTGATGAGGATGCTATCCAGCCGCTTTTCCAGCTGCTGGAGAACGCGGATGATGAGGAACGCAAAGCGATTGCGGATGCCATCGATGCCATCCTGATCCCGTCGGTCGAGCCGTTTGTCGACTGGATCCGTAATGGAAACGACCAAAAGGATCCGGTCCGGAAATCCGGGAGAACAGATGATGAAGGAAAATGAGAAGGAAAGCATGGCCGGTTCACCCGACCTGAAAATACAACAGCTGATCTCGGCGCTTGCCGATCCCACGCGGGACGTACGGCACCAGGCAGTACGGGCACTTGGCGATATCGGGGAGCCTGCAATCGGACCATTGATACGGGCCCTTGCCAAAGCACAGGATAACGATCACCGGTGGTATACGGCGCTTGCCCTTGCAAAAATCGGAAAACCCGCCGTTGAACCGGTGATCCAATCCATGCAGGAGAATCCCGATGCAGACTTCCGGCGCTATGCCGCTGCTGCTCTCGGGACAATCGGGGAGCCCGCTATCGAACCCCTGATCCAGGCTCTTGGCAGCGATGACCGGACCCTTCGGGGTTTTTTCTCCCAGGCACTCTGCCGGATCGGCAAGCCCGCAGTCGAACCGCTGACCCGGCGGCTCAATGATGCAGACGAACTCATCCGGTCCTGTGCAACCCTGACACTCTGGCAGATGGGCGAGACCGGCCTTCCTGCAATCGTCAAGAATGCCCGGGAAAAATCCGAAGAATAATACCGGGGATCACTCCCGGTCTTGACTTTTTTGTAAAACGGATCATTGGTTTTTTTACAGGAGATTGGTTCTGACCGAGCCGGGATGATTGTGGTTGAATCATCATCACCCCATCACCCGCAGGCAGAATAGCGGGATACTGTTTTAGGATTCTTTGATTCATAAGATGCGATGATGAGATTCTTTAAAATCTGGTATGATGCGCCAGGTCCGGATCCTCAGAATCCCGTCACAGCAGGGACACCGTGTTTTTTGGGGTAGTTATATAATTATGCTGAGATATACTCCCACAGCAGGCATGATGGTACCTCTCTCATGAATGAAGACACCCTTCCTGAATCCGGTCCGGAACCGGATGGCAGGTTCAGGAGCACTCCCGATCCACTCCTTATGGATCGTTTCAATCACCTTGCCCTTATCTTTGGCAGCGGATCCGCAGCTGTCGGGATTTTCGGACTTATCGGGATGATTTTTGGCATATTCCCGCTGACCCGTGTTTTCAGCCAGTACCATCCAATCGCATTATCCACTGTCATCACCCTTATCCTGCTAGGCCTGATCCTTGCCCTGCAAGCGGGAGGAAAAATACCAAGTGGCTGGATGCGGACTGCACTTGCCGGGATTCTGGGGGTGATTCTGATAACCGGCATCATCGAACTGCCGCTGAATTTGGCCGGGAGCCATTTTTTTATTGAAGAATTCTTTGTCAGCATTTCCGACCTCCTCTTTCCCGGGCTGCATTCCCATATGTCTCCCCTGACCGTAATTCTCGTCATTGCAGCATCGGCCGGGTTACTGGGTCTTGTCTTTCCGGCAGATACCCGGTCCGCTTCCCGCCAGCGCCGGGAATTTACCGGTATTTTTGGCACCGGCATATTCCTTGTCAGTTTCACGTCGCTGCTGAGCTATCTGCACGGCACGCCGTTCCTGTACCAGACCTCGTATACTCCCATAGCCCTTCCTACGGTTCTTGGCAGCCTGTTGTTCGGGACCGGTCTTGTGTTTGCAGCAGGGCCGGATACAATCCCGTTGCGCGTCTTTACCGGTACATCGGTTCGTGCCAGGCTCCTCCGGACATTCCTTCCCCTTATCATTGCAGTCATTGTTCTCCAGAATATCTTCCAGCTGATCCTTTTTGCAGTATTCCGGGTCCAGAATGCCCTCGTCCTTTCGTCCAGCCTCGTCATATTCTCCCTTCTCACCCTGTATGTTGTTGCACGGGTATCCGGCAGCCTGAGCGATACCATCGAACGGGCGGAACAGATGATGGAGACTGCAAACGAGGCGCTGCGAAGGAGCGGGGCGCTGTTAAACCGGACCCAGGAGATTGCCAATATCGGCGGCTGGGAATACGATATCCGTACGAAAAAATTCTACCTGACCGAAGGCATTTCCCGTATCTACGAGATTCCGGTGGATTTTAATAAAGGCCCTTCTGCGGCAATTATTCCGTTCTATTCTCATGAGGATGCAGATACGATCATGGCTGCCTTCAACCAGGCTGTCAGCGACGGGGAACCCTATGATCTTGAACTGCCCTTTATTTCCGGTAAGGGCAAAAGGAAATGGATTCATGCGACCGTAAGGATCGAGCGGGTTGAAGGAAAGGTTGCACGGATCTACGGGAATATCGTCGATATTACCGAGCCTAAGCGGGTAGAGCAGGCGCTCCGTGAGAACGAGGAGCGGTTGAACCGCTCCCAGAAGATCGGGCATACCGGCAGCTGGGAATTCGATCCTGCAACCAGCATGATCTGGGGATCCGATGAGGGGTTCAGGATGTACGGGCTTGTACCTCCCCCCGATCACAGGATCCCGTTCGAAAGCATCGAGTCCTTAATTCCGGAACATGAAATGGTTCACCAGGCTCTTTATGATCTGATCGATGGCGGTAAACCCTACCAGCTTGAGTTCCTGATCAACCCTGCGGACGGGTCACCCCCTCGTTATGTTGCGTCCATTGCGGATGTAATCCGGGACGGGCACGGGTCACCCCGGAAAGTTGTTGGCGCAATCCTCGATATCACGGAACGGAAACAGGCGGAAAAAGCGCTCAGGATCGCAAACCAGAAACTCCATCTCATGAACATCGTTGCATGGCACGATATCCAGAACAAGCTGACTGGTGTTCGGGCATATCTTGAGCTGAGCAAGGAGCTTGTCGAGGATGAACAGGTGAAAAACTTCATACGGATCGAAGAAGAGGTGCTCAAGGTGATCCACCAGCAGATCACCAATACCCGCGAGTACCAGGAAATGGGCACCTCGCCGCTGCAATGGCTCAGGGCTGCCGATCTTATCCATGATGCCCGGATGATGTCAAAGACCGGAGCAATCGAGGTGATCGTGGAAGTTGATGATCTTGAACTCTACTGCGATCCGCTGACACGCCGGGTGTTTCATCACTTCTTCGATAATACGATCAAGCACGCCCGGACTGCCACCCGTATCAGGATCGGGTACGAGGGATCACCCGACGGAATCACGGTTTTTTACGAGGACAACGGGGTCGGTATTCCGGACGACCGGAAACGCGACCTCTTCACCCGGGACTTTGGCAAGACATACGGGTTCGATCTCTTCTTTGTGCACGATGTACTCGAAATCTCCGGTATGGGGATTGCCGAGACCGGCTCGCCCGGTAACGGGGTACGGTTCGAGATCCCGGTCCCGAAAGGCAGTTACCGCTTCCCCGGCCGGAACCATACTGCCTGACGGGCACGCACGGCACCTGCACCAATCCGAAATGATAAATCCCCGCCCGCAGAATCGTACCGGTATGCTTGTGCTGTCGCCCGAGATGGAGGCGTATGAGAAATCCCTGCTGGACGGGCTGTATCATGCGATAGCGATAGCAAAAGAGGCCCGGTCCCGCGGCCTCGACCCGACGCTGGATGTCGAGATCCCGATTGCAAGCGACCTTGCCGACCGGGTAGAGGCACTCCTTGGGATCAAGGGTGTTGCCGTAAGGATACGGGAACTCGAAGCGGAGATGTCCCGTGAGGAGGCGGCCCTCCGGATTGGCGACGATTTTGTTGCCCGGAAGTTCGGGGAAAAAGACATCATGGAAGTGCTCGACCATGCAATCCGCGTGGCGATGGCACTCCTCACCGAAGGTGTCGTATCTGCACCCACGGAAGGGATTGCAAAGGTAGCGCTCGGCAAGAACGATGACGGCAGCCAGTACCTGATGATCTTCTATGCAGGACCGATCCGGAGCGCCGGGGGTACGGCACAGGCCATGTCCGTGCTCGTCGGGGATTACGTGCGCCAGAAACTGGGTATCAACCGCTATATCCCGCGCCAGGAAGAGGTTGAGCGGTACATCGAGGAGATCCGACAGTATAACTCGATCATGAACCTCCAGTACCTCCCGAGCGAGGCCGAGATCCGGCTGATCATTGAGAACTGCCCGGTCTGCATTGATGGGGAAGCAACCGAGCAGGAGGAAGTCTCGGGCCACCGCAACCTCGAACGGGTTGAGACGAACACGGTCCGGGGCGGGATGGCGCTTGTCATCGGCGAAGGTATTGCGGGCAAGGCCCGGAAGCTCAAAGGCCGGGTCGAGAAGATGAAGATGGAAGGCTGGGACTGGCTCGGCAAACTCATCAAGGACAAGTCCGATGAAGGCACGATCACCATCAAGCCGCTCGACAAGTACCTCCGCGACCTGATCGGGGGCAGGCCGGTCTTTTCCTACCCGATGCGGAAAGGCGGGTTCCGTCTCCGGTACGGCAGGTCGAGAAACACCGGGTTTGCCGCTGCCGGCATGCACCCGGCAACCCTCTTTATTTTAGGGGAGTTCCTTGCCATCGGGACCCAGATGAAGACCGAGCGGCCGGGGAAGGCCTGCGGGGTTGTGCCGGTCGATTCCATCGAGGGTCCGACGGTCCGTCTCCAGGATGGTACCGTGCTCCGGATCGATGACGAGGCAACGGCTAAACGGCTCGGGCCCGGTATCGAGCGGATACTTGATGTCGGGGAGATCCTGATCTCGTTTGGCGAATTTTTAGAGAACAACCACCCGCTGGTAGCAAGCGGGTACTGCGAGGAGTGGTGGAAACTCGACGTGGAGCCGGGAACGAAACCCCCCAAAGACGAGGCCGAAGCAATTGCCCTTGCACGGGCCGGCATGTACCTGCATCCGGCGTGGACCTGGTTCTGGGACGATGTCCCGGTTGAAGAGATCACGGGACTTGCAGATGCCGTGTCGCAGAACGGAACTCTTACTGACGGCTGCCTCGTGCTGCCGCTTGAGCCGGTGACCAAGGGAACCCTTGAGATCCTGCTCATCCCCCATGAAGTGCACGAGGGGAAAGTCCTGATCCGGAACTGGCTGGCGCTTGCTGCCGGCCTCGGCCTTGACGACCAGCTGAAGAAACGGGATGTCTGGGCATCCCTGCCAAAGGATGCATCCCAGCTCGATCTTGTCCGGTATCTTTCAGGTTTCAGGATGCGGTCCCGGTCCGGCACCCGGATCGGCGGCCGGATGGGTAGGCCGGGCAAGTCCAAGCCCCGGAAGATGAGTCCTCCGCCCCACGTCCTTTTCCCGCTCGGGGATACCGGGGGTGCCCGGCGCTCGTTCCAGTCCGCATCGACCCATATTGCTGAAGTGGACGAGGACAATACCGAGATCGATTTCCAGAAAGCCGGCGGGGTTGTCGAGATCGATGTCGGGCGAAGGCAGTGCATGCAGTGCGGGGAGATCGGGTATCTCAACCGCTGCGACAAGTGCGGCAGCCATACGGTTGCGATCATGACCTGTCCCAAGTGCGGCCGGGAGACGAACCTGCCCCGGTGCCCCAACTGCGATGTCCCTCCCACCTGCAAGCAGCGGGTATCCGTCGATATCAAGACCGAGTATGCAAAAGCGCTCGGCCGGCTCGGGATGAAGGCGGACAGCGTTGCGCTTGTCAAGGGTGTCAAGGGTGTTATATCCCGGGAGAGGACGGTCGAGGCAATGGACAAGGGGATCCTCCGGGCCCTCCGGAACATCTATGTCTTCAAGGACGGGACGACCCGGTTCGACATGATCGATCTCCCGATCACGCACATCCGGCCCGATGAGATACGGGTGCCCGTCGAGAAGCTCCGGTCACTCGGGTATGTCAAAGATACCCATGGCTACGATCTCCAGAACCCCTCGCAGGTTGTCGAGCTGAAGGCACAGGACATCCTTGTTGCCGACTCCTGCGCCGAGTATCTCGTGAACGTGGCAAAGTTCATCGATGACCTGCTGGTCAAGTGCTACGGCCTTGAACCGTACTACAGGATCGAGAAGCCCGAAGATCTCGTCGGGCACCTTGTCATCGGGCTTGCCCCGCATACGAGTGCCGGCGTCCTTGCCCGGATCATCGGGTTTACCCGGGCAAGTGTCGGGTATGCCCACCCGTTCTTCCACGCAGCCAAGCGCCGGAACTGTTTCTTTGGCGATACCAAGATCGAAGTCTATGACGGGAAGACCTGGAAGGAACAGCCGATCCGGAAATTCGTCCTGGAAAACTTCGATATCAGTAGTCCCGGTATCGACCGGCTCGGTACCTATTATTCGGACCCGTCCCGCCCGTACTTTACCCGCAGTATTGATACAAACGGGATCATGCATATCCGGCGGATCACCTCGGTCTCGATCCACCGCTCACCGGCAACACTCCTGCGAATCGCAACAAAGCTCAGGAAGGATATTGCGGTTACACCGGATCACGCGATGCTCGTCTGGGATACAAACTACCTCCGCAAACTGCGGGCAATGGAACTCAGGGTCGGCGATGCCCTGCCGGTGCTCCAGGGCATGAACGTGATCGCCGATCACATAACCTCCATCGACACGGTCCCGGCGCCTGAAGAGCGGGTTTTCTGCCTGACGGTTGCCGAGGATCACACGCTGGTTGCAAACGGTATCTTCACCGGCCAGTGCGACGGGGATGAGGACTGCATCATGCTCCTCATGGACGGCCTCGTCAACTTCTCCCGTTCATTCCTGCCGGAGAACCGGGGCGGGACAATGGATGCCCCGCTTGTCCTGACAAGCCGGATCGACCCGGCCCAGATCGACAAGGAAGCCCTGAATATCGATGTCGGCACGAGTTATCCCATTGAACTCTACGAAGGAGCGCTCGTCAACGTTGAGCCAAAGACCCTGACAAAGCTTATCGACCGGGTCGAAAGCCGGATCGGGACCCCCGGCCAGCTCGAAGGGTTCCAGTTCACGCACGACACATCCGATATCTCGGCAGGGCCCACCGAATCGATGTATACCCAGCTCAAGTCGATGACCGAAAAACTCGAATCCGAACTCGTGCTGGCAGAAAAGATCCGTGCCGTCGATGCCGATGATGTGGCAGAACGGGTGCTCAACACGCATTTCATCCGTGACCTGATGGGCAATCTCTCGGCATTTTCGAAACAGAAGTTCCGGTGCACGAAATGCAATACCAGCTACCGGCGCATGCCGCTTGCGGGTAAATGCACCAAGTTCCGGGGCAAAAATATGTGCAACAGCCCCATTATCCCGACGGTGCACGAAGGCTCAGTGAAAAAATATCTCGAAATGTCCCGGGAGATCTGCCGGAAATACAAGGTTTCGGAATATACCAAGCAGCGGGTCGAGGTTATCGATCTTGCCATCACCTCAACGTTCGGCGAGGAAAAGCAGGAACAGCTCGGCCTTGCCGATTTCATGTAACTTTTTTAAATACCCGTGATTCCCGCCATGACAAGCGCGAACAGGATAAGGTCGTACATCCCATGGGAGATGGCGCTTGTCGTGGTGTTGGTGTACTTCCGGAGCACCCCGAAACAGATGCCGATGAGCAGCACGCCGATAACCCCGTCCCATGCGTACTGGTAAGCGTGCAGGGATGCAAAGACGAGGGCGGAGAGGATTATACCGAACCGTGGCTGGATGACGCCCCGGACTGCGAGTTCCTCCCCTAAACCCGCCGAAATCGAGGCAACGACAGCAGCAAGCGGGGTAAAGGATGCGATGAAGAGGTTGTTGACAAGTGTTTCATCGGTGATGGTAATCCCGAAGTCCACGAAGAGGTCGGTCAGGAGATTGTCGAAAACCCAGAAGATTGCGACCAGCAGGACACCGGTTGCGATCCCGAGGATCACCTGCTGCACCGTGGGACGGACAAGGCCAAGCCGTCCGAGGGTGTTTTTCAGGTTTCTGCGTATCCAGAGCCCGACCAGGAAGAACGATCCGATAATGGTCCAGATGAGGGTGAATGTGTCGAGCCTGACCGATGAGCCAGGCTCTTCGGTCCCGATGCCGAGCAGTACCTGCAAATCGGCGTTGAGGAACGGCGCATTGCCATTGACCAGCAGCGGGACGAGGGGCATGACGATGAAGGCAAGGACGCAGATGAGTCCGACGGTGTGGATAGGGGAGTCGGGATCGAAGGGAAGAACACGGGCAAGGTGTCCCCGGAACCAGCGGGAGAACCCGATGAGGGCGATGAGCCCGGCACCAAGGGAGGCCAGCAGTGCGGTGCCGATGGTTGCGGCCGGGAGAGATTCGATGAAGGTATCGAGTGCGTCTGACTCTGGGGAGAGGGCGGCGACTGGTGCGAGGGTGATCATGAAGGTGATGGCAACGAGGCAGAAGAGCAGGCCGAGCAGCCAGAGGGTTGCGATATACCGGACCCGGGGGTGATCTACGCCAAGGTACGCAAGCAGGGCGAGGATCACAAATGGGGCGACCATGCCTCCAGCCGAGATGAAATCCCCGGTGTTTCCCGTGATGCTGGTATCGAACGAGAGGTACATCAGGGCAGAGAAGAAGGCGATGAGCGGCAGGGTTATGAAAAAATCACGGTGCCTGCTGTCCCGGACCTGTTCGAGCATTCTCATGATGTTTGCGACCCGGGCATAAATGTGTTATAACCGGGAGACGATCCGATGCGGAGATTGGACGTCGCATCGTTTCGATCAATCACCTTATGTATACGATTCGCCAACATTATTCCCACAGTGCGGGGATAGCCAAGCCTGGCCAACGGCGATAGACTCAGGATTTCATAACCAAGTTTGGCTAAAGAGCGTGTTTTCCCGAACTCAAAGCCTTTTACTATCTCATAACCAATATTATTCGGAGCGAGAATACCCAAGTGGTCAACGGGGATCGACTCAAGATCGATTCGCGCAGGCGTTCGCAGGTTCGACTCCTGCTTCTCGCATACCATGTATCAGATGACGGATTCAAGCGTTTGACACATTTTTTTATCACTATTGCATCCATCCACCCGAAACGCTTCGTTACGGGTAATTATACGGGATTTCTAGAATAATTGCTTATAAAGATGGAAGTTGTGAAACACAGGATCAAGGACCACTAAATCAAAATCTACTCCTTTCGCATCGGGATCAATTATAGGGAGGACATCTGAATCGTCCGTCACCATTTTTCCCATTGACCAATGGATTCCGGTTAACAATACCTAATCGGTTTTTCATTGCACCTGCAATGATGAAAAATGAGAAGACCAGATTAAGATTAGTCCCCGGTATAATAGATACAAGGGGAGGGTTGTGTATCAAGCAGAATCTCTGATAACACCCGAATCTCATCGTATTCTGTTATTTCGGGACCACTCATCATTAAATCAGGTTCTATTGATAATTTATCCACTTCTTTAAAGATTATTGAAAAATTGCGTTTATTGCCCTGTGTTTTCATCTTATACCACCTTCTTCTTGGTTTGCGATTCCAGCTGTCCCCGCAATGCACTCATATCAATTTGTTTTTTACAGGTTGGACAGATAAATACATTATCCTTTGGAAAGGGAACCGCTCCGTTCTCTAAAGCAACTCCCTCCTTAAGGTTTGCTTGGATCTTTGTTTTGGCCTTACAATCCGGGCATTCAAAATCAAGAATCGCATGGTCGATTTCCTGTTGCTGGATGGGAGAGCCCGGTGAGACTGCAAATCTGTACAGCTGGGAAGTTGGAGTTTCATATATCTTGTAAATCGAAGTCATTTCGAAAGACATTCTTAGAAGGGTATAATAACGACGAATTGCCTCTGCCAACGCAGCGTTTTTGCTATAATCGGTAATATGTAACCTCATTGCAGTGAGGTCATCAATTGTAATTGATCTGGCATGCGTTTTCCAGTAATTATGATCGCATAATGTTTTTGCGATTTCTTTTGCGCGTTCTTGTTTTTCGGCGGCAGTTACTGGTGCACCCGTACTTGAGTGAGTGGTCCAAAATTTGAATTTATACGTTGAAAGCCAATCTGTGACTAGTTCTTGCGAAAAGGCTAACGCATTCTCACATTCTTGAATCTCGCCAGGGGAAAGCAGCTGGAGCATTGGCACATACGCACGATTCAACGACCCCGTTGTGGAAACTTCCAGTTTTATTTTTTCAAGCCCTTCAAGAAATGCATGTGCTGAATATCCTTTGTTATTCTGAAACATTTGGGCATCGATTGGCCCTAGTGCAGATGTTGAATCCATTAAAATTTCATCACCGGCCATAGCCATTATCGTTCCCCAGTACTTCTCTAATTTTTAGCCGCGGCTAAAGAAAACAGTAAGATCTAAATAGTTGGCGGGCGCCGAATATGGTCAATAGACGGCAAATTTCCCGCCGAATAAAGAATGAGCTTCGAGCA
>Ga0074198_1000204_pt1 | contig 79749 bp, 54 predicted proteins | sample EPASupsiteSAE323_FD_64527 | JGI IMG/M metagenome (GOLD analysis project Ga0074198, IMG submission 64527) | Bioremediated contaminated groundwater from EPA Superfund site, New Mexico - Sample SAE3-23 | ecosystem: Environmental > Aquatic > Deep subsurface > Groundwater > Contaminated ... | reverse complement strand
GGCACGGCGTGGAAGAATTCTCGGGGATGCAAAAAAACGGGGTTCCCATTACTGGATCTTTCCATCAATATCCCAGCCGGTCAGCCATGGCCAGACCATACCGTTGTGATAAGAAGGATCTCTAATACTCCTGCCTATGTAACCCGGCTCACCCCTGGCCAGCGACCTAAGCCCGAACGGCGTAAGTAACTTCTCTCTTATGATTTCAAGGGCTTTTCTTCCTTCATCAAATCGTAGCAGCCCGAAGGCCAGGGCAATTACCTGGTTCGGACGTAGAGAGGGATCATTTGGGTCGAGAACGTCATAGGCATACCCTTTCTTCTCATTCCAGAATGCGGTAAATGCATCACGTGCTTTTTCCGGTGTTACCTCCGTTTCAATCTCAAGATATTTACAAACCTCAAGCGCAAGGATCCAGAGGGCATTTACTTCTACCGGTTTTCCCTCACGTGGGGTCAGGGTTGAGTTCATCCACGTTGAGTTAGGTGGTACTGAAATCAGATCCATGTTAAGCTCTACGGCATCCCTGTCCGGGTAAGTTGTTATAAGTGCTTCAATCTGTGGGATTACCTCATCTACGAACGGGGAATTCTGATGTGTCTGAAGGTACTGGAAGAATGCCCAGAAAAACCATAGTGGTGTATCTGAAGAAAAATCAGTATTGCTTCCGGGAATAAAATCTTCTTTCCTGTTTATGTACCTGTCAAGATATCCCCTGAAGATATCTTCAGCCTCACTATACCTGTTGTATGCTAAAAGCAGGCCAGGCAGGCTGATAAAGGTGTCCCTATTATGTATTTTTGTATTCCACGGGTATCCGGTGAGAATATTGTCATTCTCCAGGCAGAGTTCTGATGCACGCTTAAGGAGATCATGTTCATTAATGAGATCAGGTACTTTCTCCATCTTATCTCCTTTCGGTTCAAATCTTAAAATTATAGTCTCATCTCTGACCTTGCCTGAAAAAAAACCGGGTGATGCCAGATCTTCCCGTGCCATGTAATCAAGTTTTTCTTCACCTGGGTAACAGGCATTGTAATAGATCTGGAAATCCGGGGTAAACGGAAGGGTACAATATGTCGGATATCCATTAAGTTTCAGTCCGTCTGGATATCTGTATGCCGTCCCGGAGGGTGAAAATGACAGTTCATGGATTGTTCTGTCAGTCATAAGTGGCCTTATCTGCATGTCAGCCTTTCCTTCGATTTCCCACCTGATTATAAGTCCCTGGTCAAGGATTGTAGTTCTCCGAATCAGGAGATCAGGTAATGCAAACTCCTGGACTACCGGGTAAAGTTCTGCCGATAGGGAGTATCCTGTATAAGATACAGGAGATTGCTCGCCCCACCATCCTGGAAGCAGGGAGATACCATTTATTGTCTCATGGAGAGACGAGAGAACTATCCTTTCATCCTCGATAAAAAGGCCGTGATACCTGCGTAAATTCCCGGCAAAGGATGAAGAACAGCGAAAGATACCATCTTTCATAAGAAATTCACGTGAGGCTGCCAGCTTCACATCTCTTATCTCTCTTCCGTAGAGGATATGATCAGGAATATCCTGAAGACCCCGGGTTCTATGCATTTTTATTACTTTTGGTTATTCTGCTACTTTATGGTAGAGATCTGCCGTCTTTTCTGCAGTAATATTCCAGGTAAAATACTCTGATACACGTTCCCTTCCTTTTTTACCGAACTTCTCTGATATATCAGGATATTTAAGAATTTCAATAGCATATTTAGCAATATCACCGGTATCCCAGGGGTTGATATGGAATCCGCACTGTTCCTGGCCGTCTGATACGATAAGTTCCTTAAGCCCGCTAACACCTGCTGCTCCGACGACAACCGGTTTTTCCATCGCCATCGCTTCTGCACACAAGATCCCGGAGGACTCATATTTTGAAGGAAATACTACACAATCGCTGGCTGCATAATAGAGAAGTCTCTCATTTCCAGGAATATTCCGTGTATGCATGATGATATGGTTGGATATCCCATTATCCTCTGCCAGAATGTGAATTTTTTCTTCAAGTTCTCCTTCTCCGGCTATAACCAGTCTTGCATCAGGTATTTCTCTGATTATTTCAGGCATAGCCTTTACGAGTTCATCTATACCTTTAGCCTTAGTCAGTCTACCTATATAGAGGATCATCGGGTGATTCATAACTCCGATGGTACTTCGAAATTCCCTGATCATATCCCCGGATACAAGGGCAGGGTCATATGTATCAGGATCTGCTCCATCATAGATAACATTAATCTTCTCATGCTTATATCCAAGACATGATAGTTCATCTCTTATGGCATATGATGGGACTACTACTGCATCTGCTGTTAATAATGCCATATCTTCGATCTTTCTTATGGCTTGTGACTCTCTGCACGTTTTTCCCTGTCCGGTTGAGTGAAGGTGAAATACAAATGGAATATTAAGTTCACTTTTTATCAGGAGTCCTGCTATTGCACTTTCCCAGTCATGAGCTGTCACAGCTGAATAAGATCGACCCTTCTCCCGGTATAATGTCTGAATGACATGGTAAGCTGCAAGATGGTTAAATAGCACAGTTTCAAGGAAATAATGCTGGTCAGAGCTGGTCCAGGTCTGGACATCAAGGGGGGCGAGAAGTGGTATGGTATCTGAAATATCTATAAGCTTCGGCCGGTATACCGGCATTGCTTTCCAGAGATTTGATACAGGCTCTTTACCTGAATTTTTTGAGAAAATTTTCGGGTGAATATCATGTTTTGGTAGTCTTTTCGTTACTTCTTTGGCATATTTGCCAATCTCCTCTCTAATATAAGGAGGGAACTCTTCAAATATGCTTATAATATTCAATTCATCACCTCCCGGTAGACACAAAGCATTTGATCTCTGATTGAGTCCCAGTGATACCGCTTGTCTACCTGGTTATACCCGCCTCTTGCAATTCTGATACGATCCTGATAGTTGTCAAGGTAATAGTTAACACCAAATGCTATCCCTTCAGGAGTTGTATCAACGACAAGACCTGTCTCACCATGTTTTACATTCTCAGCCAGCCCGCCAACCCTGCTGACTACAACAGGCCGGTTTGCACTCCAGGCTTCGAGTAGTACAATTCCAAACGGTTCATTCCTGCTTGGTATGACTACGACATCACTTGCATGCAGGAGCCGTAGGTATTCAGAGTCTGATATGAATCCTGGAAACCTGACAGGGAGGTTTTGTGTCCGGCTGATAAGCCATTCCTGCATTCCTCCTCCTCCTGCAAGGATAAAGTATGCATCACCATGTTTCTCTCTGATGAGCGGAATTGCATCCACCAGGATATCAGGCCCTTTCTGGTAGGTCATTCTTCCAATGTATACGATAAGCGGAGTCAGGAAGTGCAGTCCATATTGGGCTTTTATGGATCCGGGATCTATGCTTACATCAAACTGTTCTTTTACGACACCATTCGGAATGACATGCATCTTGTTTGGATCTGTTTTGTAAAGCCTGATTACTTCATCCCTTAGTGCCCATGAGACTGCAGTGCATCTGCGTGCTGTAAGGCCGGAATACCACTCCTTGTTACAGATCTCATTATATTCCCACCAGTCACCATGAACATTACCGTTCCTTCCAAATTCGGTGGAGTGATAGGTGAATACTGTTGGTCTGTGCTGGAGAAGTGATAAGGCCTCAGTCATATGCCAGTCATGAAAGTGAATTACATCAAATGGAGGTTTATCATATCCGTAAAACCTATCTGTCAGGCCTTTTGCCAGATTAGCACAATACTCAAGGATATTATCTCCATGCGGTCTATAAACATGGTATTGCACTCCGTTCATTTCAAAATCAGTATCACCTCTTGTAAAGAAATGGACTTCGTGATCTTTTGCAAGGGACTGGGCAAGGTATGTAGAGGCATTGGAGAGTCCTCCCACCCTGTCTCCGAAGAGACTTTCCCAGCAGAAAATGGCTATTTTATAATGATTATCAGGCAATGTGTTCACCAGTGATAATGCAGGGTTATATGGATTATCTATAAAATACCTTCCCGAAATTCTGCATAATCTCCTTGAATAATTATGCGGGAATAGTTATGTTAACAAAAATATCTCTCTTATCGGGGTTTAATAAGTAAAAAGTTTAAATCCGGGAGATGTTACTATATAATTGCATAATGCCGCGCAAAAATTATATTTATACAGAAATTATGATCTAAAATGATCATTTCATAATCATTGATGAGATGTGCTCTCTTCAATAAATTCAGACTCTGGTTTACATCCAGCCAGGTTCTTTTGCCACCTGGGCACGTTGATTCCTGACCACGCCCTTCTCTATCCGGGCATAAATCCCCTCTAAAACCATAAACAATACCTGGACACATGATTGTATAAAGCCGTTATCAGATACAACCTGTTCATAAAACCAGCAGGTATTTAATCTAAACCGGTTATATTCAATGCTTTACCCTGTATTAACAAACTTCTCTATCCTCTCCTTCCAGTCCCTTACCTCCCATGCATTCTCCCCTTCCTGTATCAACCCGAGATATCTTGCCTGTGCATGGGCAACTTTGCAGAGGTACTCAACCGGAGTATCCAGGGTACCGTGTTCTGTCCAGGTTTTACCAGGACACTGCTCGCACAGTCCCTTAAGAAAACATAATGCACATCTTTTAAGATAATCGGAATTTTGTGCCTTAATCTCCCGCATCTTTGGGAAATACTCGGTGATCGCCTCTTTCAGTGTTCCCTTATGCAGATCATATACTGTATCCGGATGCCTGAGTGGCAGACACATCTGGGCAAAACCATATGCATCTACACACGTTCCGTGGCCTGCACCACATGAGAAGAGTTTATCACCCGGTGGCCTCGTGAATTTACTGCAAAACTCCTGCATTCCAGGAACATACCTTGGATCTCTGGCAAGCATTGCAACAGTTTCGTCCGGAGTAAGCCTTAGGCTTTTTATCCGTTCATTCTTTGCTGGATCATCCCTCCTGGCCCGAAGTTCAAAGTTCATTGAAAACCCTGGCTTTTTATCCATCGCGGGAATGGTTGCAGCCCATGCTTCAAACTCTTCAAGTTCAGCTTTATTCTGCGGCAGAAAAGCCTGCTTTACAACAAATGGAATATTATACTCAAGCAGGAGGTCAACACCGTGTTTAAACTCATTGTATGCACCTTTAACACCTGCTGCAGCATCATAAGATTCAGGATGCATCCCGTACACTGTCACCTCTATTACCTTGCCCGGAGGCATCCGGCTGAATAAGGCTGCAAGATCGGAAGTAAGAAGACGGCCATTTGTAAAAAATATTACCTTCATCCCGAGTCTTCTGGCAGCAATATATAATTCCTCAAAGTCAGGTCTTAATAGAGGTTCTCCACCTGTAAACCTGACTGACATGCATCCGAGATCTGCAGCCTGTTTTAAGACATCTTTGACAAATCCGGTATCCATCTCACGCGACATGACTTCCCTGTCATTTTCAGGCTGGTTGATAAGGCAATGGATGCACCGGTTGTTGCACCGTTCGGTGAGTTCAATATCAATCCTGCCAAGGATGGGTTTTTTGTCCTTGAACAGCCCTGCATCCCTGTACGAAACAACCGAAGCATACTGACTATCCGTCATATTTTTCGAATCTCCTGGACGATATCTCCGCTCTTGTCAAACATCATATCATAGCATGGGATCTCTTTTACCATAATTTCAAGCATATCAAGGGTCTTTTCCCACCAGTCGGCAGTCACAAATGGTTTGACAAGATTAACAATAAACTTCTCCCTGATAATACTCCTGTCGGTAATCCTTTCAATCCGGTTTTCAGTTGACTGGTGGATAAAAAAGACAGCATGAAGCGGTGCTGATGAGGCAGAGACATCTGGCACATCCCCATGACTCCACGAACCATAAACTTGCCATCCGTCCTCGTATCTTCTAACGATATTTCTGTCATCACAGAGTATTTCAGCATAGGGTTTCAGCATAAGACTGGTTGTAGACTTTCCTGCTCCCGAGTGCCCGGCGAAGAGAAGGCCTTTTTTATCCATTATAACCCCGCAGGAATGAAGAAAAAAGCCTTTACGGTCTGCAAGAAGCCTTGCAATAAGAATCTGGTCGGTTGGAAACAGTGTAAGAGAGGATAAATTTCCCTGTCTGAAAGTATCTCCCCTGAGATCGTCATTATATATCCTCCCTGATGTATGATCATCAGAAAAGACAGCAGCCCGATGCAGGGGTGATACAGTTCCGTTTGTTGGGATTCCTGTATACAGCCAGGAGTTTCCTTTCCGATAGATAGCCCATGGAGGTTTCTGGTACTTCAAAATTCCACGTTTCTCTTCCGGAAGATCAGGCAGGCTGAAATGGTGCCTGATTGAGACGGTATCTTCACCGGGACCGTCTGCCTTAAAGATCTCAAACTTCGGATGGAAGGAGTTCTCGTTGAAAGGGATATCTGAATCTACCTGTATGGTGATTCCACCAATTTTAAAGTATCTGCGGTTGTCCTTAAGCATCTGTTCTTTGCACTTTCTCATCTCCCTGGCAACTTCACAGAGATAATCAACCGGGGCAGAATACCTGCCAATTTCAAGGTATCCATAAACCGGACACCACCTGCAATCCTGTCTGAGCTCGCATGATCCACAGTTTTTAAGGTATTCATCTCCTCCTCTGATTTTCCCGATAAGGGATGGAACATATTTATCCCAGAAATTCTGAAATGATCCTTTACGGAGATCGTATCTCATCTCCGGATCCTTGATATAACAGCAGAATGACATCATACCGTATGGATCTGAGTGAAAATCACGTCTTATGGCAATACAGGAGTCAAAGAGATGATCATCGCCTTTTCTGCATTTTGGATGGGCTAAATCCTCCTCATTAAGTCTTGACAGATCAGGAAGATCAAGTTCTACAACATCAAGGGGAGAGAGTCTTTGAGCCATGATCTCTGCATTCTTCTCGCAACTTGCCTCTGCTGAGAGGTAGAGCCAGGGTGCACCTATCCGCCAGTGAGGGCTTAAGGATTTTGCCAGGGCTTTCATCTCCTCAAACTGGTGAAAGTTATCTTTCATCGGGATGAGCTGGACGGTAAAGCCTGCATTTGCCTCTTTCAGAAACGAAAATCCCTTCATCGTCGCTTCGAAGGATCCGGGGTTTCTCGTAACATGATCATGAACCTCTGCAGTCGCTCCATAAAGTGCAACCATCTTGGAGCCTTTACGTCTCATTAACTCTGCTATCTCCCGGGTTATTAGTGTCCCGTTTGTATTGATGGAGTAATGCTTTACCCTTGATGTAATATAATCAAAGATCTCAGTAAAATCAGGACGAAGCATCGGTTCTCCACCGGATATTGCCCATTCCCTGCATCCAAAAGCCCTGGCGTCATCTACAAGTTTTTTTACTTCTTTAGTAGTGAGTTCACCAATTCCATCCCCTGATTTGAGCCAGCAGTGCCTGCAGTTATTATTGCACCGGTAGGTAAGGTCAATTGAGCCTTTAAGTGGCAGTCTTGGGAGTTTGTCTGAACTTAAGCTGTTGACATATTCTTTATGCATGAATCACCTTTTATCAAACCTTAATATTTTCTTTTTCCGGATAGTACGGTTTACCAGTATAACCCAATGCTCTCGCCCTTGGATGTGCAACCCTGCAGAAATACTCGGAATAGACACCCATGGCTCCTTTTTTCAAGGTATGCATGGGCCGGGCACCACAGGCAGAGGATTATTATCGGGTATTTATTAGGTATATTAGTCCAGACAGGGTCAGGAGGTTGACTGAAAATTAGCATAAATCCCGGGATAATACCATTCCAGGAGGTTTTCTGGTTGGTAATCCGAAGATTTGGTTTAAAGAACCAGAATTTCCTTTCTGAATTAAATGGTAGTGAATATTGATAAGATCTTTTTCTGATGCTTTTAATATTATTATGTCTTAACATCTCTTATTTTCAATCTTTCTCCAGATACTGACAGATTGCACAACAGTAAGACTCGACTCAAAATAAGATTTTATTGTATGTAACAAGCAACTACTCTGAAATAACCAGTATTTTTCGGTTTACAAGTTCGGAGACAATTCCAATAACATCCCTGCTTATCTCTTCTTTTTGTGCATTATATTTAGATGAGAGATCCGTTGCTATTTCACCAAGTGATCTTGTTCCGTCAATGAGAGTCCAGATCTCCTTTCCTGTTTCATTCAGGGTATAGAGTTCATCTTCCATATCACCGATTCCTGAAGCGATAGGAACAATCAGAAGTTCTCCTTCGATCTCACGTGATACTATGTCTTCTGATTTAACTGGAATGGTTTTTTCAGATAGCATGTACATCATAATTTTATGTCTTTGTATATAACTATATACTAATTTAATTAAATTAATCGGAAAATTTGCACAAAATATAAGATCCGGCGAATGCGGGGTTTACCTAAAATCGTTTGCATATTATTAGGTATATAATCTGAAGAGAAATGTGATATGAATTCTTCAGGTTCTGTTTTGCCCAGTTTATTATCTCATTGTAGTCCTGATCAAAGAAGGTGATTGCCCTGCCGTCTTTTCCTATCGGCGGGTAATTGTAATGGGTGGATGGAATATAATGATATGAGAGGTTCTGTAACCGGAGATATTAATTGAAAATACATTGCATGAATCGGAAAAAGACGAGGATCGGAGTAAGAGATTAATACCCTGATATTCATCCCGAATTTTATTTCCAGTCAGTAATGTCCCTAATGGATTCAATTGCCCCGGTTATTTCTCCTGTATCATCATATAGTGGAGAAGTTTTTATCCAAAGCAGCCTCTTTCCACGTCCTTTCAGGTTCATCCAACTTTCAGTCATAAGAGAATATCCATCTTTTGTAATTCTGGAGTAATTTGATCTGATGTCAGTATCATCTGAAAAGAGGAGATCAATAAATATTGGTTTTCTTTCACCGTATAAAAGAAAGGCATACTCATAATTCCCTTTTCCAACAATTTCTTTTGCAGATATACCTGTAAGATACTCTATTGCCCTGTTCCATGCAATTACTCTCCCTTCGAAGTCAATTGCAAAGGTTGGATCAGGAGTAAAATTAATTATATCATATAATTTTCGTTCACTGTCTCTCAAACATTTTTCATTCTTAATAATCTCATCATATTTTTGTCTAAGTTCGGCCTCTATTGCCAGCAGTTCTTCGTTAGCTGAAGCAAGTGCTTCGTTCTTTTTCAGTAGTTCCTCTTCCGTTTTCTTCCTATATAAGATCCCCCAAAGTCCGTTCATCAGGAGAGTTATCTGCCTGATATCTTCATTATTGTACTCCTTTTTTTTGTTTGCAACCCCTACAAGCATCACTATCTGTTTGCCATGAAAAATTGGGACTCCTGCATGTCTGGTTATAGGAACATGTCCTCCAGGTAATCCTTTTTTATATTCACTTTCTTTATAATTATTCACCGTTACAGGTTTTCTCTGACGTATTGGTTCTCCCCAGAGTCCTGTCTTTTCAACCTCGTAGCAGAGTGGTTTATCAGCAATACGACAGGCTTTCATTCCGAGGTCCGACCAGGAATTCATTAGCAGAAAGGTTTCATCTCCGTTGACAAATGCAATATATCCGTAATTGCTACCAGTTAATGAAACACAATTCTCAAGGGCAAAATCGATGATATTTTTCACTGGTTTATCCCGTATCCTGTACAACGTAAGCATAGCTTCCATGCGACTTTCATTTAATTTTTTTATCTCTTCCTGTCTGCGTCGCCATGAAACATCCCGTATTATTGCATGATGGAGGGGAATACCATTAATTGTGATCATAATTATGCTGATCTCAGCATCAAGAATCCTCCCGTCCTTGTGGCTGAATTGCCATGTGAATACAACAGGATCTCCAATAGTGGCTTTTTTCTGATACTTACTCATTTTTGATTCTGAATATTCTTTGTCGTGTTGAAATTCCGGTGTAAATTCAATAATTCCATGGCCAATGATCTCCTCGTGTGAATATCCGAGAAATCTGCTTAACATCTTGTTGCAGTCAGATATTATGTCTCCTTCAAGGATAACAATAGGATCACTTGCAGCATCAAAAAAATCCCGGAATTTCTTTTCATTCTCCCTTATTGCCTTAGCATTCCTTCTTAACTCTGTAGCCTTTCGGATCATATTTGAAAGTTCGGCATACTGGGCATTTGGAGAACCACCCTTCTGGAGATAAAAATCAGCACCATTATTTATGGCCTGAATAACAATTTCTTCACGCCCTCTCCCTGTAAATAGGATAAAGGGTATATCCGGATTAAATTCTCTTAATTTTATAAGAAATTCTATTCCATCCATCTCAGGCATCTGATAATCAGAGACTATTGCATCATAAATTCCACTTTTAATCATTTCGAGCGCGACATCTGCCGAAGTAACTAAATCTACCTTAATCTCACCTGTTTTTTCCAGATATATCTTTCCAAGCTCCAGAAGAACATCTTCATCATCTACATAAAGTAGGGAGATCGGTGAGGGCATAGGAAAATATTTCTCGTTTACTGGTATAAAACATCACATCTGTTTTTTGTACTTTAATTAATGTAAAAATCTTCGGGATCTTTTTATTCTTTTAGAAATATCCTGAAAAATCAAATTATTCAAACATTTCATGAATTATTATATTATCTAATATTGAAATACTAATAATAAGCATCAGATTTATTCCTGGGGGGGGGTGGAAATTTGATAAGGATTCTATGTATTGATGATAAACCGGAGGTTCTGGATAAAACCCTGGAAAAACTTGGGAATTATTCCGGATTTTATATAGAGGCCTGTATAAATTATGATCTGGCCCTGGATAAAATAAGAAATAACCTGTTTGATCTTGTAATATCCGGGATTTCAGGCCTGATTACGGAAAGTCTGAATTTTTTGTGTAGTGTGAGATCTCTCAAACCCGGCATTCCTTACATAATTTTTTCGTGCAGGGGGTATGAAGAGGATGTTATATGTCTGTTAAATGAAGGAGCGGATTATTTTGTTCAATCAGACCCAGGTGATGATACCTGTTATCTGATCCTTGAAAGCAGGATACGGAAGTCTGTGGATAAATCAAGGACTCAAAAAGGTATAATAGAAGGAAGGGAAGAATTTTCTACCATCTTCTGGCAATATCCCGATGGTATCGTTCAGATAGGCAGGGATCTACGGATATGTTATGTTAACTTCAGGTTTACAGAGTTAACAGGATATAAAAGAGAAGATATTCTTGGAGTCGATTTTCGTAGGTTTACCAGGAGTAATGGAACTGAATCCCTTATAGATCAGATAAATTCTGTCTTTTATACAGGAAAAAGTATCTCGACTGAATATCTGTTTGCTGAAGAGAAGTGGTTTTGGATTATTATCTCCCCGTATGTTGGCCCTCTGAATGATATCCGGAAGGTAATATTATCTGTAAGGGATATAACCTCTCAAAAGAGGGCTGTTTTTGAGTGTGAAAAGTATCAGTACGATCTTCTGGAACAATGGAAACTTACAAATGCCCTGTTAGAAGCTATACCCGGGCCTGTATATTTTATAGGTACAGACGGCAGATACACCGGATGTAATCAGGCATTTTCAGAGATGGCCGGAGTATCCAGAAATGATCTTATAGGAAAAAGTGTTGATGAGGTCTGGAATAGTAAAGATGCAGCGGTTTTTAAGCGTACTGATTCTGAATTAATTAAAACAGGGAGTTTATTACCATTCCCTCAAAATATTACTGCCATCAACGGACAGGTTTACGAGGTTATTCATCAGAAAAATATTGTACGGAATCACCTCGGAGTTATAACAGGTATTGTCGGATCTTTTCATGATATCACCGATTATCATCGTGTGATAACGGATTTGAAGAAGCTTGAAGAGCAGTTTCGGATGATTCTGACCCTTACGCCTGATATCTTTGCTATTATAACTCCTGGTATGGAGTTTTCATATATTAGTCCTGCAGCAGAGTATCAAACCGGCTTTTTAAAAGATGAGATCATTGGTCCTATTGATCGATATATTCATCGTGATGATATACAGCGTATAAAGCAGGAGATCAGGCAGCTAAAAGACAAACCTGACAGATCTGTATGGGCTGAGTTCAGAACCAGAAAACGAGATGGTTCATATCTTCTTCTGGCAGGAACAGCGTATAATGCCATCGATAATCCAGCAATAAACGGGATTCTTGTTACCTGCCGTGATATTACACTTCAAAGAACTACTGAAAAGTTGTTATCCAGAACTGAAAAAATCTTTTATAGTCTATTAGATCATATTCCTGCCATCGTCCTCCTTTTGGATACTTCCGGTAAAATTATCCGGATAAATCCGCTTTTTTCAAAAATTACCCGCACTTCCCAGGATAATACCGAAGGGCTTTTACTTGCCGAGTTTTTTATGCCAGAGTATAAACCCGAATTGGAGAGTATGATAACACGAATAAGATCCAGTCTCTTACCTGAGTTTGGTGAATTCAGGATTATTTCAGAGAGTGGTTTTGTCACGATATCTTCTGTTGTTTGTCCAATAATTGAGGATGAAGAGATTTTAATAGGATTTATCGGGATTGATGTTACGGAGAAGAAGGAACTATTGGGTAAACTCTATGAAACACTAACCAGAAACGAAGTGTTGGATCAACTTGTAACTGAGAGAACAGAAGAGATATCCTGCCTGCTTGATCAAAAAGACCGAATAATATTAGGAATCGCCCATGAATTCAGAACTCCCCTGACTCCTTTGAAATGCCTTCTTCCAATCCTGATAGAAGAGGAGAAGGATGCAAAAAGAAAGGAAATGCTTACGATACTAATGAATAATTCCATGAAAATGGTAAGTATCGTTGAAAAAATTTTATACCTTGCAAAAAGCGGGAGAATGCATAAATTGGTGGATCTTAACCTGATAAGCATTCATAATCTTATTGATAAAGTCTTTCATATTTACCGTGAGATGGGAGATCGTAAAAAATGCTCTCTGGTAAACAAGATAGATAAAGATCTTGTCCTTAATATCTCTCCCTCCTACCTGGAATCAATCTTTGGCAACCTTATATCCAATGCAATAAAATATTCAAAATCCGGTGGAAAGGTACGGGTCCTTTCATATGAGGATAAAGATAAGATCTCCATAATAGTTATGGATAATGGGATCGGAATGACAGAGAATGAATTAGATCATATCTTTGAACCATTTTTTAAAGCAGATCCATCACGTCATGATCGTACATCACCGGGATTAGGACTTACCATGACCAGGAAACTTGTAGATGTTCTTGGCGGAACGATCTCAATCACAAGTCAGGGACTTGGAAAAGGAACTTCTGTTACCGTCAGATTTAGTAAAGAAAATGATAATTCTGATTTATCAACGTACAAAGTATGTTCCGGATAGAATATTATCATGTTTTGCAAAGATATTGTTCAGACCAGATAATATGTTGATTGTAATGAACTGTACTGGTAACTATTATCAAGTTTTATGAAACTCTAATATTATGGATATTCCTTCTGACTCCTCCATAAACCGGCAGGAAGAGTCTTACTCCCTGTTATCTGATCCTTCCTTATACATAAACCGTGAATTATCATGGATCCGGTTTAATCAGCACGTGCTTGACGAAGCAAAAGACAAGTCTCATCCGCTTCTGGAAAGGATTAAATTTCTGGCTATATTTTCAAATAATCTCGATGAATTTTTTATGGTCCGGGTTTCAGGACTCCATCATCAACTTGCAGAAGGAGTGCTAAAACTACCCCCTGATGGATTGACCCCAATAGAACAGCTTGAAAGAATTAACAGAGATCTTACTCCGCTTCTCCTGGAACAGACATGTATATGGGAACAGGATATCATGCCTGAACTGGCAGAGAATGGTATTATCATTCATTCGGCCGGTACGCTAAACAAGGGACAAAGGAAAGCCCTGCGTGACTACTTTTACCGGGAGATATTTCCAATACTTACCCCGCTGGCATTTGATAAATCCCACCCGTTTCCGTTTATCTCAAATCTTGCATTAAATCTGGCTGTAATACTCCGTCGTCCTGGAAACAGTGAAGAGTTTTTCGCCAGGATAAAGGTTCCGAAGACACCATACCCGAGACTCTTGTCACTGTCAGATATTATAGGGGAGAAATACCTTGAGGAGAAGACAGAACTAATCTTTTTTGAAGATCTTATTGCGGATAACCTTGATCTGCTTTTTCCAGGAATGGAGATCATCTCATCATATCCCTTCAGGGTCACACGTGATGCTGATATTGAGATTGAAGAGGATGAAGCAGATGATCTATTAAGTGCAGTTGAACAGTCAATCAGCAAACGCTGGATTGGAACCCCTGTCAGGATTGAGACAGGTACTGAGATGAACCGGGGTATTCGTGATATGATGACAGCAAAACTTGCGAAATATCCCCATATGTTCTATCAGGTAAGAGGTCCGATAGGAATGGCGGATCTTTTCTGTCTCCTGACACTTGACAGGCCGGATCTCAAAGATAAACCATTTGCCCCTTCTGTTCCTTTTGTCTTTGGTCACCAGTCATCGCTATTTGAAACGATAAAGCAAAGAGATTGTATCCTCTTCCATCCGTATGAGAGTTTTCAGCCGGTTGTTGATTTTTTACAAAATGCAGCTTTTGATCCTGATGTTCTGGCAATTAAAATGACATTATACAGGACAGGGACCAACTCTCCTATTGTAAAGGCCCTGCTTGATGCCCGTGAGCGAGGAAAAGCCGTATCTGTGCTTGTGGAACTAAAAGCAAGATTTGATGAGGAAAATAACATCGGGTGGGCACGTGCTCTTGAACGAACCGGTGCACATGTCGTCTTTGGAATTATGGGACTTAAGGTGCATGCAAAACTCTGCCTTGTAATAAGGAAAGAAAGTTCTGGAATAGTAAAATATGTTCATATGAGTACTGGCAACTATAATTCGGCAACAGCTAAAATATATACCGATATAGGACTTTTTACAGCTAATGAAGAGATCTCATCTGATGTTGCCCACCTATTTAATGTTCTGACCGGATACTCTCAGTACAGGAGTTATCATCATCTTCTAGTTTCACCCCACGGAATAAAACGTGGTATTTTGGATCTCATCGAGGCTGAAATTGTCAGGCAGAAAGAGAAAGGTGATGGAGGAATAGTATTTAAATTAAATGCACTTCAGGATGCAGATATTATCAGAACATTATACCGGGCCAGCCAGGAAGGAGTAAGGATCAATCTGCAGGTGAGAGGTATCTGCTGTATTCGTCCGGGTATTAATGGAGTTTCTGATAATATTACCGTTTCAACTATTGTCGGAAGGTTCCTCGAACACACGAGGATTTATTATTTTAATAACGGGGGAGATCCCATTCTTTTGACTGGAAGTTCTGATATGATGCCAAGGAACCTTAAACGAAGAATTGAAGTTCTTTATCCAATACTTGATCCCTGGATTAAAAAGGAGATAATAGAGACTATCCTGCCAGTCCACATGAGAGATAACTGTAAGGCCAGAATCCTTCTTCAGGATGGATCATATATCCGGAAAACCCAGAATGAAGGAGAGGAGAGGATAAACGCCCAGGAATGGTTGCTTAATCATCGTGGAATCTGGAACAGTTCTGTTAATGAAGAAGAAGATACAGAACAGGGAAGAGTGTTCAGAGTATAAATACCGGAGTCATAAATTTGTCAGATAAAATAGAAAAGAGACTTCCTGCAGATATTATTGCATTGATTGATGAGGAAGCAGGAATTTTAAATATCTCGCGTCAGGCTGCAATCAGAAATCTCATATCAGTAATAAATTCGAGGCGAAATGAAGTTGATCTTGAGAGACTGAAGGCAGAAAATATAGTACTGAATAAGTATCTCAACCTGAAGAATGATGAGATCTCATATTTAAGGGATGAATTAAGTTCATTAAACCGGGGCCTGTCAAAACTTGCAGATAATCTTCTTAGAAGGAAAGATGAGGAAGGAGAGATCAGGGGTCGTATTGATGTTATATTGCAGGAGACTAGAATTCTCTCCAATGAACAACTAATACTGAAAGGAGAACTTAATAAGAGGGATAATCTTCTCACTCCTTTTAATTTTCTTTTTTTCTTATCAGGATTATGTGTCGGCATGTTAGTCATATATTTCATTTTATACAAAGTAGTAAATACCTGAAAATTTACATACACTTATTGCGGGGACTTTATGAAGCACTTTTTTTCAGGATTATCTATGAAAAAGGCGTTAATGTCCCTCCTTATAATACTACTTCTGATTCTTATAATCTCAATCTCGGCTCTGCTCTACAATGAAAGCAGGAATCAGATTGATGAAAATTTCAGTATGACTATCAATCAGACAGAGTCATATCTTACTATAGGTTCGCAAAGGATTACAAAAGGTGAGATGCTCTGGGAATCAACATATGAAAAACCCCTTACTACGGTTATGGAAGAGGTTCTGAAGGCATATTCAAAGACTTCAAATAATCTCTCACTGCTTGATAGTGATGTAATTTTTGAGAAGATAGATCCTGAATACCGTGATCGTATTGATATCCTGTTTATTAATGCTTCAGGAATGGTCGAGTCTTCTACGGATCTGGCTTCAAAAGATATGGATTTCAGTCAATGGGGTCCTTTTTATACGAAAATTACCAACATGAGGCTCAATAATAAATTTGTTCTTGATCGCGCAGTAAGAGGCTTTAACACCAGTCAGCCGGTAAGAATCTTTGGTTATCAGCCAACATCTGATCACAAGTACCTGGTTGAAGTTATATACAAAATTTATGAGGATTATGGGGCCAGGCGTTCTGATCTCTCGCTCAATAATCTAGTAAAAGAAATAAAACAAGATAATCCTGATCTCCTTTCTCTGGAATTAATCGGTAGTACAGGAGCGATCATGAGTACTTCTGAGATATCCCCTCTTCCTGAAGATAATGAGACCCGGAGTATTGCAAAGAATGTGTATAAGACCGGGATTCCCTGGGAATTTTATGATGCAAAAAATCATACGTTAACAAGATTTTTTTTCATAGAAAGTGGTGACAATAATAGTCCTTCATCATATTATGTTGATAATATCGGGAAATTTGTATATTCAACTAAAAATCCGGATCAGGCAAGATACTGGCTTTTTATTGCTTATATTTCAGTACAGATCTTTTTTATTGCTATTGTTTTAATAGTTGCATACTGGTTTGCCCAGTTTTTCTTCTCTCCTGTTGACATGTTTATAGAAGATCTTGATCTAATTTCCAGGGGTGATTTAAGGCATCCGATTCGATCATCAAGACATCAGGAGATAAATAAAATCGCCTCTGCTGCTTCTTCTGTTGTAGAGTCTCTGCTTGATTCAATAAATTCAATGGAACGATCTGAAAAACGGTATTATTCTTTATTCTCAAATGCGTCCAATGCCGTTGTCCTTTGTGACGGGAACAAAGTAATAGATGCAAATCCCGCAGCAAAATTTCTGTTTGGATGGGATTATACTAATGATATTGAAGAATCGGATAAAAAAGAGATTGCTGAAGATGATAACCTGGTAATTACAACTCTGATTAACTCCTGTAAAGATAACTCTTCTGATTGCAATTTATGTGTTAATCTTCCTGATAAAAAACAACATATCCTGAATGTTAAAAAGATCCCTATTGTCCTCGAAGACAGATCACTTGATATGCTTCATATCCAGGATATCACCGAAGAGACACGGATGCATGATGAAATTCATCGCCTTGCGGATATTGTCCGGAATACTCGTGTAGGGATTATTGCCGGTCCCCTCAATCAACCGGACCTTGTAAATGATGCATATCTGCAGATGCATTGTATTTCAGAAGAAGTTGCTCTTAAAGATGGCTTTTTTGGCCAGGTTCATCCAAATGAAAGATCAGGCATCGGGGAATGGATAAAAAAAGCCAAAGAAACTGGTCATGTTACAGTTGAAGCCCTTCGAGTCAGAAGTGACGGAACTTTTTTTCCTGCCATGCATGACCTGACATTATTTAATTATCTTAACGGTGATTCATATCTGATCCTGAACCTTCAGGATATTTCTGCACAGAAGAGGGTTTGGGAACTCACTTTAGAGAAAGAACTCTTGGATGAGAGCAGAAATCTTCTTGGGACAATACTGGATTACCTCCCTGATCCGACATTTGCAATTGATACGAGTGGCAATGTTATCTCATGGAATCTGGCAATACAGGAACTTACCGGAGTTTCTTCAGCAGAGATCATAGGAAAGGGAGATCATGCATATTCTATGGCTTTGATCGGGGATAAAAAACCGATACTAATAGATCTGGTTCAAAATCCAGATCTGGCTGATAATTGTTATTATAAGAGTCTGAAGATCGAGGGGGAGATCTATTCTGATGAATTGGTTATAGAGAGAGGATTTGATGATAAACAATATTATCTGGTACTGGCCGGTCCGGTTTATAATCTGCAGGGCAGATGTATTGGTGCCATCGAATCACTTCGAAATATTACTGCTTTGAAAAATGGAGAGAAGGAACTAATGGAACTTAATAACAAGTTATTACTGCTTTCATCCATTACCCGGCACGATATGTGGAATAAACTTCTTATCATTGATGGCTACCGGATACTTGCAGAAGATGATTCAAAAGAAACCTCTGTAAAAGAGATGCTGGAACTTCAGAGCCAGTCAATTGAAAGTATTAAAAGGCAGATTGAGTTTAGCAAAGAGTATCAGGATATTGGGATGCAAAGACCTTCATGGCACAATATAAGGATACTTTGTGGAAATGTTTTGTATAAAATTGGTTCCGGTATAAAGGCTGAATGTTTTCTCCCTGATGGAGAGATCTATGCTGATAATTTAATTGAAAAGGTCTTTACTAATCTGGCAGATAATTCCCTTCGTCATGGAATAAACCTCACTAATATTTCGATCTCATTTGAAGAGAGAAAAAGAGATATTATAATTATTTATGAGGATAATGGTGGGGGCATTCCTGCAGAGGAGAAAGAGCAGATTTTTCACAAAGGTTATGGGAAGAATACTGGCCTTGGTCTTTTTCTTATCCGGGAAATACTGGCGATCACTAATATTACGATAACCGAGAATGGAATTTCCGGTAAAGGGGCAAGATTTGAGATAAAAATTCCAAAAGAAAGGTACAGATCAGGAAATAAGGATAAATTAACGTGAATCACGCAATATGACAAAAAAATCAAAAAAATACCAGTTTTTATCCAGATTTACATTAATTCAGCAGTTTATATTTATCATTATCCTCTTTGGCGGATTGATGCTTATCGGTACTTCTCTTATTACACATTATGAGGTACAAAAAAACTTTGATAATATAAACCGGGTGATTGCCGAAGGGAATTCTGAAAATCTGCAGCTACAGATAAATGGATATAAGGAGAGACTAAATCTTTCTGCATATGAATGGGCAGACTGGGATGACACTTATTACTTTATTAAAGGATCATACCCGGAATATTTTCAACAGGACCTATCAGTCTACCCTTTTGAATCGGTAAATGCCAATGAACTGATTCTTATCAATCAGACTGGTAATGTTATTTTGTATCTCAACAGATCTGATAATAGAGAAGGAACCCGGATTCCAGATGAGCGGATTAGATTACTCGATACATATCAGTTAATCAGAGCGGCCGAAGAAGTAGAACCTGTTTCAGGTCTTGTTTCTGATGGTAAAGATGTCATGATGGCGGCAGTACACCCTGTTTTAAGAACAAATAATTCAGGTCCGGTTATTGGGACACTTGTTCTTCTGGCTCCGTTTGACGACAAATATATCTCTGATTTTTTTTCCAAATACGGAGGAATGGTTGAGATATCTCCGATAAGATATGATGAATCCGGAGAATCTCCTTACCAGATATCTTCCGGTGATAATAATTATATTATTGAAGAAAACTATCAGACTACAAAAATTATCCTGCCTGATATCTCTGGAAAACCTGCTTTTGTACTATCTTTTACGTCCCCTGTCCAGAGCCCGTACAGCCCTAGGACTGTAATAATAATTGCAGGTATTGTGCTTGGAAGTTTTCTAATTTTCGGGTGTTTCATCTTTTTCTGGTTCAGAAGAATATATTCCCAGCACCTTGCGATCATCAGGGAGGAACTCGATGCAGCAGCATGTGGAAAGATGCCTTCTCCATCACCTGGTAATCTTCCGGAAGAGCTGAGATCCCTTGCAACATCTGCAAATGAAGTCGTGCAGACGCTTCAGCAGAAGCATAAATCTCTTGATTATGCAGAAAAAGTACGACAAGCAGCAGAGATCAGGTGGGAGACCCTGTTTAATTCTGCGGCTGATGCCGTCCTGATAGGGGATGATGAGGGTATTCTCACGATAAATCCGAAATTTGAAGAATTGACCGGATTATCCCGGGAGGAGATCATTGGAATCCCTGTTTCATCAATAGCCTTTAATGTTACGGATGCCGAAGGGTCCAGGCTTGAACAGCACTGGAATGATTTGGGAACTGGAGGAGACCGGTTTATGTGGACTGTCTTTCATAAAGATGGAAAAGAAGCAGTTCTTGATGTCCATATAAGGTTTGCCAGTATTGATGGAAGACTTTTAAGATTTTGTATCGGCCGGGACTGTACTAATGAACAGAAGTTACAGAAGGAACAGGAGAGGGCACTTATCCAGATTGACAAGAATATGTCACAACTTATGTTCCTGAATGATGAGATAAGAAATCCTTTAAATCTAATTCTTACCAGTGCCGAATTAGATAGTGGCCCATATATGGATAAGATTATTGAGGGTGTCAGAATGATAAATGCCATAGTTGATCGACTGGATAAAGGGTTTGCCCAGTCTGACAAGGTAAGAACCTTCCTGCAAAGGACGATATCCGGATTCAGGGCTGATGATGTGGATTTGGAAAAGATAAATGATACCTGTTATAAGTAATACTTTTTTAATTTTTAAGCATACTTTATTTTAAAGATACACAAAAAAAGTCCCCTAATACCCCTTAGTTTCCAGTGGAGGATGCCTGACCCTGGATACACTCATTAAAACTGCAACATAATTATTATTGTGAACTCGATCAGATTGAAATCCTGGCAATATCCTTTTAACCTGGATCTTACATTTTCTTGTGGCCAGATCTTCGGATGGAAAAAAACAGGTGATTTCTGGTCCGGGGTCCATAGAGGAGAATTAATCTCTGTCAGACAGGTCGAAGATGAGATAAGGTTCAAAGGAAGTAATGAAGAAGATATAACAGGTTTTCTTGGTTTAACGCATGAACCGGATCTAATCATAGCCTCAATAAAGGAATATATGGCTAAGTTCAATAGTGAGGGGGATGATGTTTACTTTTCCAGAGTATATGAATATTCTTCCGGGCTTCGGATCTTAAAACAGGATCCCTGGGAATGCCTTATCAGTTTTATCTGTTCTGCAAATTCAAATGTCCCTACGATAAGTAAGAGAATATTCACGATCACAAACCGCCTCGGAGAAGAAAAAGGTAATGGATATAGTGCATTTCCTACGCCTGAAAGGTTGGCGTTATCATCTGAAAAAGAGGTGAGGGAATGCCAGGCCGGATATCGTGCTCCCTATCTTATAAAAACTGCAGCTTCTGTCTGTAAGGCGCCAGGATTTCTGGATGAGATATCTTCAATGGATTACGTGACCGCAAAATCTGCTCTTATGACCTTTTCAGGTGTAGGTCCGAAGGTTGCAGATTGCATACTTCTCTTTTCATATGCCAGGCTGGATGCAGTTCCGGTTGATGTAAGAATCAGGCGTATAATTACCACCCGGTACCTGAATAAGTATAGTATATCGCCGGCATTAGCCAGCGGTTACTCCTATGATGAAATTGCCGGATTTTGCAGAGATTATTTTGGCCCGTATGCCGGGTATGCCCAACAATATCTCTATGCAGCCTGGGATAGGTATCCCCCTATCCCGTAATCCGCCTTTTACCATGAGTTACGACCATATTTGTTTTAATAAAATAAAGACTAAATAAGCACAAACTGCCGTAAGTGGTATGGTAATAAACCATGCCATAACGATCTTTCTGACCAATGACCACTGAACAGCTGCACTTCCCTGTGTTGCGCCTACTCCCATAATACATCCGCTGATGGCATGTGTACTTGAGACCGGAACCCCGAAGAGGGTGACAAAAAGAAGAACAAGTCCACCGCCTGTCTCCGCACAAAAACCCTGATAGGTACGTAAATTTGTAATCTTCTTAGCCATGGTCTGTACTATCTTCCACCCGCCTGTAAGTGTTCCGAGTGATATTGCCGCTGTTGAGATCAGGATCACCCATAAAGGCACGACAAAGTCTGTGAGCACTCCTGCAGAGACAAGCATGGCCGTGATAATCCCCATTGCGTGCTGGGCATCATTGCTTCCATGACCGATACTATAGAATGAAGCTGAAACGATCTGCAGTCTGTTAAATATTGCGTTCATCTTATTATGATCCCGGTTTCTCGAAGTCCTTATAACTGCACAACTTAGTAGGAAAGCTACGGCAAAACCCAGTGATGGAGATATCAGGATAAACAGGACTATTGCCAAAAGTCCGCTTATTGGCAGGATATGAAGAATAATGCATAGAGGTATGCAGAATATGAATCCAAAAAAAGCTCCAATTTTAAGATAATGACTTATATACTCTTCTCTCTTATAAATTGCAATAGATGCAAGTAAAACTGCACCAGTAGATGCCCCGGCAAGACTGAACAGTATCAATTCTCCGATTGTGCCAAGTGAAGGAAGTATTACAGCTTCTATCCCGCCTATTGCAACAGCGGTTCCTATCAGGCCGCCAATCATCGCATGGGTTGAAGAGATTGGGATACCAATATAAGCTGTTGCATAGATCCAGAAACAGGCAATTAATATCCCGACAATTATCCCTTCAATAGTAAGCCATCCGGGAGATATGATTCCTTTACCAATGGTTTTTGCTATAGCCGTAGTGAAAAAAAGAGGCCCTATCAGGTTAAAAAAAGATGCGAGAATGATAGCCCTTACCGGAGTAAGAACACGGGTTGCAACAATTGTAGAGATAGAGTTTGCCGCATCATGAAGCCCGTTTAAAAAGTTAAAGAGAAGGGCGACACCAATACCCAGGATAAGAATTGCTTCCATAAATCACGAATGCCTGATTGTTATATCAGAAAGCACATTAGCGACATCCTCGCATTTGTCTGTTGCAGTTTCAAGGCATTCATAGATATCCTTCAGTTTGATGGTAGTCATCGCATCATCAGATGCGAAAAGGCGCTGGAGCGAGTTTGAAAGCAGGTCGTCCGCCATATTTTCGAGCCTGTTAATTTCAATCCCGCATAACTCTATCTTATTTCCATTCCCGATAGAGCGGATACCCCTGACTCCACATTCAAGTTGCATGGTTGATAACCTGATTATCTGGGCAAAATCCTGCATAGTCCTGTCAAAAGGTTTAATCCCATAAATAAGCATTTTTTCAGCTGAATCATCAATATAGTCCACGACATCGTCAAGAGCTGATGCAAGCCTGGAAATTTCAAGAGGATCCAGCGGAGTAATAAATGTTCTGTTAAGATTATTATATATATTATGTGTTATCAAATCCCCCTGGTGCTCAAGATCTTTAATAATAGTATGTATTGTAACAGAATCATTCTCATTTGTTACCATCTCTTCAAGTTTTATTCCCGCCTTGACCGCAATTCCCGCCAAATCTTCAAAAAGATCAAAAAAAACATTATCCTGTGGTATAAGCCATTCTTTTATTCCCACCGTAATCGGAACACATGTTGTCTCTTAACGTATATACACTCCGGTTCGGTTCTCAGAATCGGATGATGAAGGAGGAGATCTTTAAAAGCTCTGAAAAGATAAGTACAACAATCATCGATACGGAGATAGAAACTGGAAAGGTTACAATCCAGGCAGTAACTATTCCGCGGATCACGTTCCAGTCAACAGCAGTTTTTCCACGGGTTGCCCCGACACCTGCGATGGATCCGCTGATGATATGTGTTGATGAGGTAGGTATTCCTGATAATGTAAGGCCGGATATTATCAGTCCCCCGGCAGTAGATGCACAAAATCCCTGATACGGTCTGATTCTGGTTATCCCCTTTGCCATCTTTGTGATTACATTCCAGCCTCCAAACACGGTTCCTAATCCAATTGCAACTGCACTCGTAATCATCACCCATGAAGGTGCAGTAAATCCAGAAGTGATTCCTTCTGCAATAAAAAGAGCTGCTATGACACCTACCGCGTGAAGACCGTCGTTGGCCCCGTTACTTAGTGCCTGAAGTGATCCTGCAATTATCTGAAGCGGGTAGAAAATCCTGTTTCTGGTACTTTGCCTTGAGAAACGGAACAGATATGCAACAACCATATCAAGTGTGAAACCTGCAGTAAACCCAAGTGTCGGAGAGATAACCACAAATATTATAATAGCTAAAATTCCGCTTACCACAAGGCTCCCGGTTATCATAAGCCCGACAATTGTCAGAGAAAAGCCTATTATAACTCCGGCTATAGCAAAAAGTCTGATGGAGTTGTGTATTAATATTGCTAGAAGAGTAAATAGGAGTGCTATACATAGTGCTCCGGAAAACCCTGCCAGTATTACTCCCTTAACCATTTCAGGCGGTGGCCAAATCACTCCTGAAATTCCATATGAAGCAATAGATGCCCCTACCATACAACCAATAAGGGTATTACTGGCAGAGATTGGAAAACCTTTGGCTGTGAGCAGCCCCAGAATAAAAATACCGCAGAGTAGTGCAATTATGATAACAACAGGAGTCATGGCGTATGGTTGGATAATTCCGGTTCCGATGGTCTTTGCAATAGCAGTGGTAAGAAGAAAAGGACCGGCAATATTACATAATGCTGCAAGTAACAGGGCATATAGTGGTTTTAACGCCCTGGTTGCAACAATTGTTGCGATTGAATTTCCTGCTCCGTTTAAGCCGTTAACAAAATTAAAAGCTAGTGCCAGTATTACTCCGAAACATAGAATTACATCCATATCAACTGTGGCGTGTTATAATCTCGCTTAATACATGTCCCACATCGTTACATTCCTGGAGGACTTCTTCAAGGTTCTCATAGATATCTTTTAATTTTATCACCTCAATCGGGTCATTCCCAGTGAAAAGTTCAGTTACTGAAGCAGAGAGCAGGTCACTGGATCTGTTCCAAATCTGATTGATATTGGTACATGCATTTTTAATTTCATTTTTTTTCTCCCATTCTCCCAGGAGATCCACCCCTTTTTGTATCTCTTTTGTAGCAAGTGAGATAAAATCGGCAAAAGCAAACAGGTGAGAGTATGAACCTTTAATCTGGTAGTTACAGATTTGGTGTGAAACCCAATCGATTATGTCAATCACGTCGTCAAGTGCTTTTGCCAACCTGTGGATCTCTTCCGGTTCAAGAGGTGTTATTAAAGACTCTTCGAGCCTTTCATATATTTTCCTTATGTTTTCATCACATTCATGTTCAAGATGGTGTATCTCCTGGAAATAAAACACCCCTCCTTTATCGAGATTTATAACAAGGTTAGAGAGATGAGAGGAAGACGTATAAATATCTGCAGCAATTTTCCTGAAGATTGTAAGAAAAAACAAATCTTCCGGGAGAATTATATCCTTAAGCCTCATAAACTCAAGTGTTACCTTAATCTATATGAGTTATCCGGTCAAAAAAAGATCAGGGATTTTATCTTAAGAGAGGCAATCATTGATTATTTGGAAATTTTAGTTTCGGAAACTGTGAATCGGAGGAGGAATTCTACCTCCGCGGTTAATAAAATCACTGCAACTGAATTTGTTCACCTGCTGGACTGGTGCATAACCTAAAAGCCCCCCAAATTCTACCATATCTCCCACATCTTTTCCAATGACCGGGATCAGGCGGACGGCTGTTGTTTTCTGGTTTATCATTCCAATTGCAGCCTCATCGGCTATTATTCCTGATATCGTAGATGCAGGTGTATTCCCTGGTATTGCGATCATATCAAGACCCACAGAACATACACAGGTCATCGCTTCAAGTTTTTCAAGAGTCAGCGAGCCCCGGTTTACGGCATCAATCATTCCCTGGTCCTCGCTTACCGGGATAAATGCACCGCTGAGTCCTCCTACAAAGGAGCTTGCCATAACCCCTCCTTTCTTTACCTGGTCATTTAAGAGGGCAAGAGCTGCGGTCGTCCCGGGTGCACCTACTGATTCAAGCCCCATTTCTTCGAGGATCTCCGCGACACTGTCGCCCACCGATGGTGTTGGTGCAAGTGACAGATCGACAATTCCGAACGGAATCGCGAGTCTTTCTGATGCTACCTGTGCAACAAGTTGCCCTACACGGGTGACCTTAAATGCAGTCTTCTTTACCGTCTCACACAAAACCTCAAAGTTCTCCCCCCTGACTCCTTCTATTGCATGTTTGACGACTCCGGGGCCACTTACTCCTACGTTAATTACTGCATCAGCCTCTGAAACTCCATGGAATGCTCCGGCCATGAAAGGGTTGTCGTCAGGTGCATTACATAAAACCACCAGTTTTGCACAACCCAAAGAGTTATTGTCTTTCGTTGCCTCCGCCGTATCCCTGATGATCTCTCCCATCAGTTTTACCGCATCCATGTTTATCCCTGTCTTTGTTGATCCGATGTTAACCGAGCTGCAGACTCTTTCAGTAGAAGAGAGGGCCAGGGGAATAGAACAGATAAGTCTTTCATCGGTTGGAGTCATTCCTTTTGAAACTATAGATGAATAACCCCCGATAAAGTTGACTCCTGTATCTGCGGCGGCTTTATCAAGTGTTTTTGCAACAGAGACAAAATCACCGGAAGACTTGCAGGCGTTACCTGCAACCAGTGCAACAGGTGTCACTGATATTCTCCTGTTTACAATTGGAATCCCATATTCACGTTCTATCTCTCTCCCGGTTGAGACTAGGTTCTTTGCCAGCCGGGTTATCTTGTGGTATATCTTCTGGTTTAAAGCATCGAGATCGCTGTCGCAGCAGTCAAGAAGGCTTATGCCGAGAGTGATGGTCCGGACATCGAGCTTCTCCTGCTCTATCATCTTGTTGGTCTCGTTTACCTCAATAATATTAACCATAAACAGACCCGTCAGATACGATGCATATTAGTAAAAATATCTTCGCGCTGGCATCTGATCCTGACCCCGATCTCAATCCCGAGATTTTCAAGGTCAGTAACCATCTCGGAGAAAGGCTTTTCAGATAACTCTGTATCAACTATCATCATCATATTGAAGTAACCCTGCACGATTGTCTGAGAAATATCCTCTACATTAACCTGGTTTTCGGCAAGGTAGGTGCAGACTTTTGCAATAATACCTACTGTGTCTTTTCCGACTACGGTAATAATTGTCTTTTTCATCTTGTGTGTAATCCCTGTAATAATATTGAAACTCATCAGGCATAAATCCGTTTTTTAAAAGATATTCATTACTACTAATAAAATCCGGGTAACCGGATCTTTAACAGATCCATATTTAACTTCTTAAACCTCGTTATAGAAGAGCACCTGATGACATCTGTTGTGCAAGAAGAAGAAAAAGATCATTTATGTTCTTAGGGTATGCAAAAGGTTATTGAATGTATGAGTTCTATGACTGATAATTATGATCTCCTGTAATAATTATTAATTATCCAAAAATAACATATTCAGGTCATATTTATAATGAGAGTGCAAAAATTGTATCCATTATTTGTGATGGAGACAAAATCCCTGTTTTTCAATAAAATATATCCATAGAATGAATAAAAAGACAATGAAAACAATTAGGATTGTATCTTCGATGAGATTCCCTGGGTGCATATCCTTTACCATATGCATATTGGGAATGAATGCGTGTGTAGACATACTATACCACTTTTGATAATATCAGCAGTAACTGTAATATAGTTTTCGTTATATTCGAGTAATTTTATTCTTTCAACTAAGTAAAATGAGATAAAAATTGGCAGAATTATAATGAAAGACCCTTCTCCACCTGTTCTTCTGTTACTGAATATCCAGTTCCATTATTATTTTTATATAATCCGGTAATGGTAATTGCACCAACGGTAGTATTTGTCGGATATGGAACGGTAAATGTTCCGTTCACACTTTTTGTACGGTAAATAAATTCGCGGCCGGTATTCGTTCTGACAGGCAAATCAAGAGTTCCTTCACCTTTTATTTTCGCACCTTTAACATATTCGAATATCTTAACATACCGTAAATCTGCCATATCATCCGGAGTTACACGCGTATTTGACTCATAAATCAGGCGATAATGACCAAGGGCAGGAATAGGACTAACTGTGTCGGTAAATCTAAAGTTTGCAAGGATGACATCGTATTTGGAATCAGATGTGACATTGAAAGAATCAATAAGATCTTTCCCAACAGAATAATTTACTTTTTTTGCATCAGTAACAACGGGAACGGAAAGTCCAGACTCAGCAGGTTTCAGATACTTGAGATAATACACATCGCCGGGTTCAATATATGAACCATCAAAATTATGAAGCCGGGATACCATCGACTGGTAATACTCACGGGTCAGAATTGAATAATTTACACCGGATTTTCCATCCGGGTTTGGAAAGAGAAATACACGCTGATATGGATCTACTCCTGCATCAGGATTATCCCAGATTGATATGGGTTGTATGTACCCTGTATCCATATCTATATCAGTGATGACATATCTCGTGTTCAGGTTATCCAATATCTGATCGGCTTCACTCTCATTTTGGGCAAGTAAAAACCTTGCCGAACCATTTGGTCCATTTACTCCATACTGAAATGGATTTGCATTAGGCATTCGGTTACCCAGAAATGTAATAATATGTCCATAATCCCACCAGGACATTACGCCATAGGTGTCTTTTGGATAGGTGAAGTTCTGTTCATTATATATTGCATAATAATCCAGTCCTGGATCAGGAGTATTTTTTTCAAGCCATATCATAGAATCTTTCCAGTCATCGTTAAGTCTGTAAGATCCTGCCTTGAGATCAATGCTTAAGGCAGTATATGAAAATTGAAGGGTTAATATTAGAATTATTGCCAAAAAAAGGTAAGAACTTATCTTTACTGGAGTAATTGTACCAAGACCGTATTTGGAATTAATCTTACCTTGTTTCTTACTGGATTTTTTCTTTGCGTCTCCCGATGCTGGATGTTTATTTGTATCCTGGTTTTTATTTGTTATATAAAGAGGTAGTTTTACCAGATTAAAACCAAATCCTACTGTAAGACCAGATAGTATAGCAACTGGGATAGCAAGGTAATATTCGTACCTGAGGTGTTGCCATGTTGCAAAGAAAATTACTACCGCAAGGATTAGAATAAAAGCATGAGCAGGGCATAGTTCTTTTCGTATCCGGTGAAGCAATATTAAAATTCCTGCACCGAAAAGAATAAGACTGTATTGGAAAACCCTCCATGCATCATCCCATGTCCAGGACTTTGCCTCCCTGATGGTTTGCCAGTGAATGTCACTTGATCCAAAGAAGGAATTTGCATTAGATACAAGGTAGTTAAAAAGATCCGGCATGATTACTGCCAGGGCAACAATTCCAAGAAAGGAAACACCCAGAATCGCACAAATATAGTACCTTACCGGTTTGTCTTTTAGTGCGTATGAAAAAATGAACAATGCAATATTTGCAAGGATTAAAAGCGAGTATGCAATTGGATGACCGATAGTATAATAATTAAGCCCTCCCTCTGCATGAACCCCGATTATAAAAAATCCGATAATTGCTACCAAAAAGGTAACTGAATTGATTACCAGAGCAGAAGCCCCTAAATGACCTAAATATCGTTGTATAATGAACCATATCGGAGTAAAAATACCGACAATGAGAGCAAATAAAATCATAGTCGGCATAAGAGCCAGACCTAATGTATATACAATTCCACACAAAATTCCTAAAATTGCAGGAATTTTCCATGTTTCCTTATTTTTTATATCAACCGGATGTTTCCGGCAATATATCAGAGCTGAAATGTAACAAAGACAGAAAAGAGTACTGAAAAAAACCTCTCCGATATGATGATCAAGGTATCCATAAAAGGATCTATTAAAAAACTCACCTGGCATTATTGCAATAAAAAATGCCGCAAAAAGGCCGGCTTTCCAGTCAGATATCTTCCTTACAATCAGATAGATTACAGGAACCAACAAAGCTGCCAATATGCAGGGGATAAAAAGAGACACAGAAATGATCTCAGGTCTGGTTGATGCTCCGGCAATCAGGCAGATTGTAGCTCCCAAAAGTGGGAAAAGAGGGCCCCAGTGCATTGGTTGACCATATGGGAAATAGGTCATGGGGTCGAACCATGGTACTGATGGATAATTAGCCAGAACTTGTTCTATTCTTCGTAGCTGGTATGTGGGATCATCCATTCCAACTAACATAAGTACGTTGATATTTCCGTAGTAAACTGGAGTGGTGCGTAGATAAAAAGATAAGAGAAAGAAAAAAGTAATTAGTCCCCCGATTAACAAAGAAGATCTCTTTAATATAAACCGATTATCCATACATTCATCTTTACATCATTTTCATTTCAATTGTAAATATAGTTATCATTTAATTATTTGATGTAGTCAATGTCAAAAGTCCTCTCTCGTAAATCTTTATTTAGAAAAGACAGTATTATTAAGGCCCGGGTATGGTCTCTGGAAAATTAGGGATGTTGCTATTTGGATGTGGGGTTATCCTTTACCCGGGCAGTGAATGCCGATACCACCATAAGAAATAACCATGGAACAGATATTTAAAATAATAAGTTATATAAAGTTTTTATATCCGGTATACTCCTTTTGGTATCAAAATTTCAAATCTTGCCCCAATTCCTTCTTCTCCTCTCTCATGAATTGATATATCAGTAAGTGAGAGGATCTCCCTGATCAGGAACATACCTATCCCTGTATTTTTCCCGTACCCTCGCTCGAATATCAGTTCTTTCTCATCATAAGAGATTCCCATACCATTGTCTTCCCATACTACGATAAGATCGCTGCCAGATTCACGGACAGAGATCCGGATTTCAGTCACTCTCTGGCCATGGCGAATGGAATTGTCAAGAAGATTGGAAAACACCTTTTCAAGCATTGGATCGGCAAATATGAAAAGATGCGGCACTTCCACCGTCATGATTACAGAAGCAGGAACTAAAGTATAGGGTAGAATAGTATCCAGTTCAATCCATTGTGGTTCCTGTGTTCCAAGATCCCTGTAAACACGGGTAAATTCTATCTGGGCCTGAATTTCGGTTGTAGCAGCACTCATCATTCGGAAGTACTCACTCTGTTCGGGATCCGTGTTTTCCATTTCAGTTATCTCAAGAAGTCCTTTGATGATCGATATCTTATTGAGAATGTCGTGGCGGGTAATACTTGTAAGAAGAATAAGCTGACGGTTTGCTTTTCTCAGTCGTTTCTCACTATCCCGCACAGCATTTTCCGCATCTTTACGTTCTGTAATATCATCAATAGAAGCTAGCACGTGAGGCTTTCCACTCATCATAACAAAATTAGCTGAGAACAGCCCTACACGTACTTCACCCGATTTTATCCGAAAGTGTACCTCTATGTTGCTTACGGATTTATGGTTCCGGAGACTGGAAAAAATTAGTTCCTGTTCTTCCCTGTCAAAAAAAATTCGTATTGCCTCTGACGTTTTCCCTATTACATCTTCGCGGGTAAACCCGGTATTTTTTAGAAAGGCATCATTTACATCAACAAAGACTCTGTCAATTACAGAAACAAGTGTAAGCGGTACCGGGTTGCTTCTGAAGATGGTTGAGAATTTGCGTTCAGATTGCCGTAATGCCTCTTCTGCTTGTTTACGCTCAGTGATATCCCGCATGGAGACCAGTATAACCGCAGCGTTTCTGAACTGGATCTTCTTTCCTATACACTCTACCCAGATATCACGTTTTTTCATAGAAATTAGATTATAATGGACAAGATATGCATCAATCCCCTGTGAGACCCGGCTTATATCATGAATAGCATCAGATTTAGAGCCAGGAGCAATAAATTCCATTACATTTGTCTTACCAATTAACGCATTTATATCCGGAGCATCAATTATGGTGGCAGTAGCCTGGTTTGCAAAAAGTAAAACTCCTGTAAAATCAACGATCAGGATGCCTTCAAGCGAATGTTCTACCAGTGCCCGGAACTTCTCTTCACTTTCCTGTATCAGGATATCAGATATCTGCCGTTCTGTAATATCCCTTAGTGAGGCTTGTATTGAGGGTTCTCCCTCATATGTAATATATTTCCCAACGCTTTCGACCCATCGTTCATGACCTTGTGTTGTGACGATCTTATATCTTGAGAGGTATCCGTCAACTCCAATAGATACCTGGCCAAAATCCCTAATTACATCAGGTCTGGATTCGGATGAGACATATTCAAGAACATTTTTAGTTCCGATAATGTCACGATACCGGTCCATTTCAATAAGTCGTCCGGCAGCCTGGTTTAAAAAAAGGATCTTTCCTTTGAGATCAACGATGATTATTGCTTCAAGTGAGTATTCAACCAGAGTCCTGTATTTCTCTTCACTCTCGAGTAAAGCCTGTTCTTTTATACCAATCAGATCATAATTCTGCCTGATCTCTTTCTCCGCCTGTCTTCGCCTCACCACCTGCCTGATCTTATGGGATAATTCTACAAACTGCGACTCTGGTTCCCCTCCTTTCTGCTGGTAAAAATCGACTCCATTGTTGACGGCCTCTATTACAATCTCCTCTCGACCCCTTCCTGTAAAGAGTATAAACGGAATATCTCCAAGTCGGCTTCTTACAGTTTTGAGAAGTTCGATTCCATCCATTCCGGGCATCTGGTAATCAGAGATAATTACATCGTATAATGCTATATTTGGGGACTTCAGGGCTTCCTGTGCCGATGTCATAGTATCAACATGGAACTCTCCTGTTCGCTCCAGAAAATGTTTGCCAATAAACAGGTGATCCTCCTCATCATCTACATATAGAATTGAGGTAATCGGTTTTTTATCAGATGTTAATCCAGAATCAGCCATATTCATAACCTGATGCCAAATCTCCGGACTTTCCTAAAAATATCATATAATCTTCACGTCCTATTTTTCAAATATATGCTGATTTGGCCATAATAGATCCGTTTTTGAAATATAACAAAATGCTTTCTCTTTATTGTATTCTGTTGGTTCTTCTATATTTTACTTCACTAATCTCTCTAATCCGTTTTACTCTGCCCGTTGGTTCATTGTCCTTGCCTCTTTCGTATGTATTTGAAATAACCAATGTGACGGATTATATAAAAAAAATCTGGTTTTCATTGCTGATATTTAATTATTTTCTGTTTTGAATATCAATTTTCATTTATTCTACCATTGCTTATGATTTCACTACTTTTATATAGAAACTATTGTCAAATATTATTGAAGAGAACTATTGCATTAATTCTCTATAAAGAATCTGGATGAATTATTATTGATTTTATCTGAAATATATGGTTTATGTTTCCTTATAAGGGAGTATCACACCTTTAAGTCTGGTCTGAAATTACCCCTAATGGCTCTTTATATCCAAAAACACTCTCAATTCCGACTGGTATCCAGAGTGGTTGAGATTTGGGATCAATCTGCCGTATGCTGTAATCTTATACATACAATGGAATTGTAATGACCGAAAAAATTCATGTCCTTTATGTTGATGATGAGATTGTTCTTCTTAACCTGGGGAAATTATTTCTTGAACGTTATGGGGATTACCTGGTTATTCCTGCTCAAGGCGTTGAAGAAGCAATTGATCAGCTCAAACATAATACATTTGATATCATCATCTCTGATTATCAGATGCCAGTGATGGATGGGATTGAATTTCTCAAACATCTGAAAGCCGGAGGTGATACAACACCATTTATCCTCTTTACTGGCAAAGGAAGGGAAGAAGTGATAATCGATGCCTTTGATAATGGTGCCGATTTTTATCTTCAAAAAGGAGGAGAACCAAAGTCTCAGTTTGCTGAACTCTCAAAAAAGATTCAATCTGCCGTATCCAGAAGAAGGGCAGAGATAGATCTTTTGAAAAAGAATGAAGAGATTCACGCAGCATATGAAGAAATCGCAGCTACGGAGGAGGAACTTCGTTCCAATCTGGAAGAGATCGTCAGGCAGGAACATGATTTACGCAATTCAAAACGGGAACTTTCTGATATAATAAATTTTTTGCCTGATGCAACTTTTGTAATTAATCTGAAAGGAATTGTTGTTGCATGGAATCGTGCGATGGAAGAGATGACAGGAATCCCTCCTGAACAAATGATTGGCAGAGGGAATTATGAATATGCACTACCTTTCTATCACGAACGTCGTAAAATTATGGTGGATCTCATCCTTAACGACGATCCGAAAACCGCTCAAAAATATCCTGATATAACAAGGAAAGGCAGATACCTGTTCTCTGAGATTTTCATACCTCACTTTAATGAGGGCAGGGGCTCATTTCTCTGGTTTACAGCATCTCCACTATATGACTCAGAAGGTAACCTTAAGGGAGCAATTGAATCCATTCGTGATATAACTGAATGGAAGAATACTAAGGAAGAACTTGAAGAGAGCGAAGAGAAATACCGCAACGTTGTTGAGGATCAGACAGAGTTTATCTGCAGGTTCCGTCCGGATGGTACTCATATCTTTGTAAACGATGCCTATTGCCGTTATTTCGATAAAGAACGTGAAGAGATTATCGGAAAAAGGTTTAAACCCAGACTTCATCCCGGAGATCGCGAGATCGTGTCAAGGCAAATGGCCTCATTAACCCGGGAGTGTCCAACAATAAATATTGATCAGCGAATAATAATGTCAGATGGCAGTGTTCGTTGGCAACGCTGGAATGATCGTGCAATCTTCGATAAAAATGGCATCTTAAAAGAGTATCAGTCAGTCGGCCGGGATATTACCGAGCAAAAAGAGATGGAAGATGCCCTGACATCAGCTAATAAAAATCTTAAACTCCTATCCAGTATAACCCGGCACGATATCAGGAATCAACTGACTTCCCTTATGGGAAATCTCGGTATGCTTGAAGATATGCAGATTGCTCTCTCTCAAAAGGTGTATCTCCAGAACATTCAGGCAGCTGCACAACGGATATCAGATATGATCCAGTTTACTAAAGAGTATGAATGCATTGGTGCTCATGCTCCTATATGGCAGAAGTGTCATTCACTCGTTGATACTGCTGCTGAGCACGCACCTCTTGGTCATATCACGGTGATAAACGAACTCCCACTTAACGCTGAAGTATATGCTGACCCTTTAATCGTAAAGGTCTTATATAACCTGATGGACAATGCAACACGATACGGTGGTAAGATTACGACCATCCGGTTCTTCGCCTTAAAACATGAGGATAGTCATGTCCTTGTGTGTGAAGATGACGGCATAGGTCTGCCTGAAGATGAGAAAGAACGAATTTTTGAGCGTGAATTCGGTAAGAATTCAGGTATCGGGCTTTATCTCTCACGAGAGATTCTATCTATCACCGGGCTTTCAATCAGGGAATGTGGAGTCTATGGAGAGGGAGCGAGATTTGAGATTGAAGTTCCAGAAGGTAGTTGGCAGGATTGTTTATAGACACATGGTCAGAAATAATCTGCCGTGTTGTGTATAACTCCTGAATTGTTATACTATCTTATAGTCTCTTTTTCTCACAGTAATCTGCCTGCTTTTCCATGTCAGACTGGACTGCAGGACAGTAGTTACACAAAGAATATGGGACTTCTTTCTCCTTATCCCTGATAAGGCAGTAGAATATCCCGTTCCTCTCTTCTACTTTGAATCCGCCCGGGAATGGTGTTCCCACCGGATGGCCGGGTTGTTCAAGTATAAACATAGTGAATGCACCTATGAGGTAATAAAAGAGTCTGTGTCGTACCGTGTATGGGACCGGCATCCTTAAAGCGGTGTCATTCCATTGAGAACAGCCCTCAGGAATTATCTCGCAGTACCTCCTGAATGTCTCCAGGTCTGATATAGGTCCGTCCATGGCATGTAACCTGCCGGATCTATTTAAGGTCATAAGCCGGTGATAACCTCCAAGAACCTGATCGATAAGGTAAGGGCCGACCTTTTCACGGTATGATCTGGGGAGGCGAATAATTTCTGTGTGGAGTCTTCCTCCGATAACCTGGAGATCTGAAAGTGTGTAAATTGAGATCTCCTTCATCAGTATCCTGCTAAGTTCCTGTTTTGTCCTGGCAATAGACAGTTTTTCAGCGGCATTTTTCACCAGATTTTCTTCTTCAAAGAGGGTAATCATTTCGGAAGATCCTATTATGAAATTGTTGTATTAATTTGTGAATCATCTTTCCAGTTTCCAATATCAAGGTTCTATTTATAATGATCCGGAGCATAATATCGATACTGGTGACATGTGTGATTAATAACCGTTTCATTACCACTCAAAACGTGTTAAAACCAGTTAATTTTATTAAAATCGTTATTACTCCCAATTATAAGATAATTCCAACCTTTTGGTAATCTAACTTAAATATTTATGCCAATTTTCCTTCGTATCATTTATTAATTTTAAATATGCATCTTTTTTTGCCTGTCTTTCCTCCTCAATTTTTTTGCATACCTCACTACAAACTTCCTTCATTTTATTCATAACATGTTTGCATATTAAATTATCAGTCTCGAAGGATTTGAGATAAGAACAATCTGCATTTTTTGGACGTAATTCAGCAATTTTTATCCATTCACCTGATTTGAGTAAGGGTAATTTAGAAAAGTCCTCGCTTTCTATACCTGCATCCGGGTTAGAGGCAATGTAAAGGTTACAGAATTCTGTTTTATATTCCAATACAATGTTTCCATCAATTTGTAATATAAAACATTCATTATTTTGATCTTTTGATAAATTTTTTTTCAGATATTCTAATGTATTAAATACATCTGATATCATCAGAGTTTGATTTTTTCTCATGTATAAAAATAGATCTATACAGATATAATATTTAACTTCGGTTCATTTGAACTTTAGATAAGACTTATTATTGCGTATGATAAAACTTACTCCCCATATATAAGAGATAAATGGCATAAAAAGATTAAGAAGATTTTATTCCATATAATTCAGGTTAACATAAAACCAGATCTTTGAGATCGTAATTTCTAACCAATTATTAATCATTTGGAGATATTATCTATAATATAAACATAAGTGAATAATCTGTTGCCTTGAGAGGGGTTGGATGGTACGAATATTATACGTGGACGATGAACCAGAAATTTTAGAAGTTGGAAAGACTTTTTTTGAACAAATTCCGGAGTTTATAGTAGATACGACTTTATCTAGTGCAGAAGCTCTCTCTCTTCTTAAAAAAAATACATATAATGCCATAGTCTCTGATTACTTCATGCCGGATATTGACGGCCTTGCTTTTTTAAAACTAGTACGGGAAATCAATGCTTCTATTCCATTTATCGTCTTCACCGGACGTGGTGATGAATCTGTAGTAATCGAAGCATTAAATAATGGAGCTGACTTTTACCTGAAGAAGGAGTATTCACCAGGAGCACAGTTTTTAGAGTTAAGTCAGGTAATCAAAATTCTGGTATCCCGCGTTGATTCAGAGGAGAGATTAAAAATAAGCGAAAAAAAATTTAGAACTCTCGCTGAATCTTCTCATGACTGGATATACTGGATAGATCCTGATGGCAGGATGATATATGTATCTCCCTCATGTGAAGAGATAACCGGGTATTCCCCTGAAGAATTCTATAGCGATCCTGACTTGACAGATAAGATTGTATATGAAAAAGACAGGGTCATCTGGTCAGAGCATGTTAAAATCTGCACTGAAGAAAATTCTTTTCTAACGCTTGATCTCAGGATAGTACGTAAAAACGGTGAGATACGATGGATAAACCACATCTGCAGATCTCTTTACGATTCAGAAGGTAATTATGCAGGAAGAAGGGTAGGAAACCTGGATATCACAAAAAGGAAAGCAATAGAATCCCTGCTTGTAAAAGAGAGAAATAATTTTATCAGGATCTTCAGTGCTGCTCCTGTTGGGCTCCTCCTGATGGATGAAAAGAGGAGCATAACCCAGGCTAACGCTTCTATCGCTGCGATGGTACTAAAAGATCCTGCTGATATTATAAGGAGCCGGGGAGGAGAAGGGCTGGGATGCATGCATAGTCATGAAGATCCTAGGGGGTGCGGTTACTCAAAAGCCTGTATTAAATGCCCTCTTCGTCATGGAATTGAAGAAGTACTCTCCAGGGGTATCGGCATTTATAGAGAAGAGATCCCTCTGACACTCATGATAAATGGTCATCAGAATCTTCGCTGGTTAAGTTTAAATGCAGAGCCTGTGGAGATTGAAGGTAAAAAGTATGTAATCGTTGCTATAGATGATGTTACTGTAAAGCACAAACTGGAGATTGCCCTTAAAGAAAGCGAGGAGAAGTTTAGAACGCTCTCCGATTCAACAACCGCCGGGATTTTAGTATACCAGAATGATCACTGGACCTATGCTAATCCAGCAGCAACATACATATCTGGTTATTCAAATAAAGACCTTTTATCTATGCATTTCTGGGATATTGTTCATCCGGATTTCAAGGAAAAGTTAAGAATCCAGGGTATCTCCAGGCAACATGAAGAAGATATGAAACCATGTCACCTCGAGATAAAAATAATCTGCAAGAATGGAGAGGAATGCTGGGTTGACCTCGTTGCCAGTACAATAATCGTAGGGCAAACAATTGCCGGACTTGTTACAGCAATAGATATCAATGAAAGAAAACTTGCTGAAGAGAGACTCTCAATAAATGAAGAGAAGTATCGTTTAATCTTTGAAAATCAGATTGACCTCTATTTCCAGACCGACCTTAAAGGAAATATTATAAATCTCTCTCCTTCATGTATGAAACTCATAGGATGGAGTCCTAAAGAATTAATCGGGACAAAATCTTTTAAACTCTATTCTGATCCGGAAAAGAGAGAAAAACTGATAAATCTTCTTCATTTGTATGACGTTGTATATGACTTTGAAACCGAATTAAAAAATAAATTAGGTATCCATGTTCCGGTCTCCATTAGTAGTCATATTGTCCGTGATAAGGATGGTACACCAAAAGGAGTAGAGGGGACAATCCGTGATATCACTGAACGTAAAAAGATTGAAGAGGCACTGAGGAAGAGCGAAGAGCATTACCGGTCACTCTTTGACAATATGCGGGAAGGATATGCATATTGCAGGATGCTTTATGATGAGAATAACAATCCTACCGACTGGATATTTCTGGAGACAAATAATTCATTTGAACGAATAACCGGACTTAAAAATGTTGAAGGAAAACTAGTCACCGATGTAATCCCGGATATCAGGGAAGCGACACCTGAACTCTTTGAAATATTTAACAGAGTAATTATCTCAGGAATTTCGGAAACCTTTGATATTGAGTTTACTTCCCTTAATCTCTGGCTTCACATCTCTTTGTACAGGCTGGAAACTGGCTATTTTGTTGTGGTCTTTGATGATATAACCGAACGAAAGCAGGCTGAAATTACCCTGCATCATATTCTTGCACAGTATGAAACGATTCTGAAAAATGTCCCCGTCATGATCTGGTATAAAGATACAAACAATAATTTTGTCAAGATAAATCCTGCTGCAGCCCGGGCTTTTGGAAAAAAAATCCAGGATATTGAAGGAAAGGCTTTTAATGAAATCTTTCCGGAGCTTAAGAATTCATATTTTGCAGATGATCTTGAGGTTATTCAGACGAAAAGACCAAAACTTGGTGTCATGGAGGAACTTGTAACGGCTTATGGTGAATATCTATGTGTCCAGACAGATAAAGTTCCTCTTATGGATGACAAAGGAGATATTTTTGGTATCCTGGTGGTCAGTACTGATGTTACCGAGAGAAAAAAAATAAATGACGCAATTTATCTTGCTAATAAGAAACTCACTCTCTTATCCGGCATTACAAGACACGATATTGTTAACCAGCTTCAGGGATTATTCTTCTCAATTAATCATTTAATGGAAGAGGAGCTTTCGCCAAAGGCAAAGATTTATATTGAGAAAGTAGATGTATTTGCCAGGAATATTGAACGACAAATTCAGTTTACTCATGATTATGAAGATATTGGTGTCAGATCTCCAACCTGGCAGGATGTTGAAGTTGTAATCAGGGAAGCGGCAGGAATACTGGATACAGATTCTGTTATGATTGAAATAAATATTACTGGTCTTCAGGTGTTTGCCGATCCTCTGCTCAAAAAAGTGTTTCACAACCTGATAGAAAATTCAATCAAATATGGGGAGAAGATCACAAAGATTCGGTTTTCGGGATTAAAAAGACCTGAAGAGTATACAATTATCTGCATTGATGACGGAATAGGAATTCCACAGAAGTATAAATCAGGGATTTTTCGTAGAGAGTATTATAAACATACAGGTTTTGGTCTGTATCTCTCAAGGGAGATTCTTGATATTACGGGTATTAAGATCATTGAGAACGGAGAAGAGGGGGCAGGAGCAAAATTTGAGATAACTGTTCCGAAAGGTGGATACCGCTTTTTAAAATCTATACCGGGTAATTAGATTAATTAAACAACATCTCTTACGATTAATAGTATTTAATTGAAATATCTGAATGTAGAGAATTAATTAAAGTTGTGAGTTCCCCGGGTATCTTTTCACAATCTTTATGTTAGTCCGTTTCCCGATTAAAATATTGCAATAATAAACAACTCACCTTCAGGATTACATATTTTAGAGAAATCCGTTATAATTTTATCCAAACTGTGTAACCTGTTGATCTTTATTCTTTATTAATTGTGTAAGAGTTCAGATTTTATCATTTGAAATCAGGATTGAATTATGGGAAGGCTGTTTAATGTCCTCATCGAAACATATAACCATAATCTATATAAATATAACCTGTCTGGTGATAAATTGTTTAATCCGAATATAAATAATCTTAAAGATTTAAGAAGAGATCCCGGAGATATCAAAAAATGGCAGAATATGATTAATGAGTTAATATCTGATAATTATGATCTTATAAATTTTCATGAATCTAAACATACAATAAAGATAAAACTCCCCTCTGATGACCAAAAAAATTATCTCTCTCAATTGGAAGAAAAAATAACAGATGAAATAGAGTTATCGATAATATATGAACCATCCCAGGAAATACTCTCTTCGGAGAGAATCCGGGAAAAATTACAGGATAATACTCTGTGTACTGATCTTAAAAAGGATGTATTAGAGACAAGACTTATAAAAATATCTTCTCACACTCTTGAAGATAAAGAAGAGGGACTACAGACCTTATTTTTAATCCTTGGAGTATTAAAATGGTATGAAAAGGATTCGTCATCTAATAAAAAACAGATATTATCACCTTTAATCTTAATTCCAATAGATATTGTAAAAAGAGACGATTCAGATTATTTTTTTCATGTAAATGGAAAGTCCTTTGCAGTCAATACTTCTCTTTTCAAAAGACTCAAAGAAGAATATCTGTTGGAATTTCCGGAATTTAGAGAAGAAATCACATACGATCAATATTGTTTGAGCTTTCAGAAGATATTTGGTATAATTAAGGAAGTGATCTTAAGAACTCATGATGATTGGGAGATAAGGACATCTGTTTATATTGAACATTTCTCTAAAAAATATTCTAAATTTGAAGAATGGAAGATAAAACTGTTAAATCTGGCTGATAATAACTATGATCTTCTAAACTTCAGAGAGTCTAATAAGAAGATAATTAAATTACTCATACCTGATGATTCCGGTTTGGATTATATAGCCTCGATTGAAGACTCTCTTTCTGAAGGTAAGAATCTGATATTAACAAATGCATCAGAGAAAGAAACTATATCATCTGATATAATTCAGGCAAATTTAAAAGAAAAAACTCTCTTGGTTACTTCAAATAAGAAAGATTTTGGGATCAGATTATTAGATATTTTCAACCAGAATCAGGTCAGTAATGAAGAGAGCGGGGTATCAACCCTTTTTCTGGCATTAGGGATGCTTGAGCGTTATCATTCAAATTCACCTGATAAGCCTATTTTATCTCCATTGATCTTTATTCCACTTGAAATTGTAAGAGAAGGACTATCTGATTACCGGATTTACAGAGGAGATGACGAGGCAAGAGTAAATGTTACGCTGATTAATAAATTAAAAGAAGATTATGGGTTGGAATTTCCACTTATTGAAGATAACCTTCCTACCGACGAACATGGAATAGATATCCGGTTGATCCTTGATCATTTCATGGAAGTTATCTCAAAATATGATTCCTCCTGGAGAATAAAAAATTCGGCATACATCGGTCATTTCTCTTATTCAAAATATTTAATGTGGAAAGACCTGGAAGATTTGGATCTCGATACCCTTATAAAGAAGCATAAACTATTTGCAAAATTGGTAGATCCTGAACATAGGCAATATAATGGAGGTTATACCTTTCCAAAAGATGATCTGCTTGATGAACAATATCATCCGGGTGATATTTTATGCCCGGTAAGTGCAGATTCATCACAACTTGCAGCCATAATTGCAGCAAAGGAAGGAAACAATTTTGTTCTGCACGGACCTCCGGGTACTGGAAAATCACAGACTATTACAAATATCATTGCACAATGTCTTGCTGAAGATCGTACTGTACTTTTTGTATCAGAGAAGCGGGTTGCTTTAGATGTAGTTTATAATCGGCTGAAGGAGTGCGGATTATCTCCTTTTTGCCTTGAACTTCATTCTAATAAGAGTAGCAAACGGAAAGTGCTGGATCAGTTTGATGAGATCCTGTCTTTTACATATCTCAATGAAAATATTCCTCAATACTGGAGAGAACGATGTAATGAGTTAGAAAAAGTCCGAAGAGAATTGAATTCATATGTTAAGGCAGTTCACTTAAAGAGAAGTACAGGAGAGAGTTATTATCATGGAATTTCAATATTGAGTAAAAACCGTAATACTGAATATATACAATTATCATGGCCTTTTTATTCTGATTTTGATAAACAGGATCTGGATTTAAGACGTGAATATGTAGGTTCATTAGTCAACACTCTGAAATACATGGGCAATCCTATCTGTAATCCCTGGAATCCATCCCGTATATCAGAATGTAACCCTCAATATAAAAATTCAGTCAATGGGATTTTGCATGAATTAAAGGAGGTATCAGATAAATTCTCAAAAATTTCAAAATCAGGATTTAATCTTATTTTTAAGGGTTGTTGTGATACCCGAAATGTAACACTTCGGAATTTTATCAGGATTATCAATATAATTAATAAATCAGATTTAAAAATATCTAAAAAATTACTCATTTACCCTGATTTTGAATCGGATGAAGAAAAATTTAAAAATTTAATTAGTCTTGGGAGGGAACGTAATTATCTTAAGGATAAGATATTATTAAAATATTCTCCGGAATTGCTGGATATCAACGTTGAGGAACTCTCTACCCTGATATCCCTTGGGGGGTTTTTTAACTTTAAACGGGTTAAGACTATACTAAAGCCTTTTGCTCTGAATCAACCTGGAAAAAATGGTGAAGTGGCATCTGATATCAAAGCACTAATCCGCTTGAAGGAAATTTTTATGGTTATGGGTGAGAATGAAGGTGAGGTTTCATCCTTATTTGCTGATAACTGGAACTATGGGGAATCGGATTGGAGTAAAACTGAAAGATGTATCACAATAACCAAACAGTTGCGTAAGATTATTCTCTCTATATCAAATGATGATAATAACTATGATAAAATCTCTGAAAATCTGGATAACCTTTTAAATAACTTGTGCAGGGATACAGAAACGTCAAAAAAACTAAGAAGAGGTTTTATCAATATTGCAATATTACACCAGCAGACACAAAAAATAATTGAGAATTTTTTATCTATTCTTAAAATGAGTAATATCGGGATCTCTGAAGATGATGAGATCTTTTGCTACCTTAAGACACTGGAGTCAAAGATAGAACTCTGGATGGATAATATTCCAAAGCTGAATACCTGGGCTCAATATCAGAAGATCAGGAGGGATTGTATAGAAACCGGGCTTGAAGGTTTAATAAATGCTGTAGAATCAAAAAATATTCCGTCAGAAGATATAATAGATCTTTTTAACCGAAGTTATTATCAATGGTGGGTAGATAACATCAGGAGCGATGATCAAAGCATTAAAAATTATTTCAAACCGGATCATGAAGCTACAATTCACCGACTGAAACAGATAGATAATGAATACCAGGCATTAACCAGGGAGCAGATCGTAACAAAATTATATTCCAGATTATCTGACTGGGATCTAACGAAGAATAATGAAAAAGAGATATTGGATAAGCAGATTAAACGAAAGAGAAATAATATCTCTGTCAGGTGCCTGTTTCGGAATATTCCTGCAATCTTACCAATATTAAAGCCCTGTATCTTAATGAGTCCTATTTCTGTAGCACAATATTTATCTTCCGAAGATATGTTTGATGTTGTTATCTTTGATGAAGCATCACAGATACCAATATGGGATGCAATAGGATCTATAGTCCGGGGCAATCAGGTGATTATTGTGGGCGACCCAAAACAGATGCCTCCTTCGAATTATTACCAGAGAATGGCAATAGGAGAAGATGGGGTTAAAAATTTATTTGAAAACCTTGAGAATGTTCTTGATGATTGTATAGTGTCAGGCATTCCTGAAATGCATCTTAACTGGCATTATCGAAGCAGGCATGAAAGTCTGATCGCTTTTAGTAATTACTGGTTTTACAAGAATGCTCTTCGAACCTTCCCGTCTCCTCATACTAATTCTGCTGTAACTTTAAGGAAAGTTTCAGGTATATATGATGGTGGTGTCAGAGGTTCACATACAAATAAAATTGAGGCTGAACTTGTAGTTACAGAGATAATCAAGCGATTATCAGATCCTCAATCATCAGGAGATTCTATTGGTGTTGTTACCTTCAACCAACCCCAGCGGGATTTAATTGATGATCTTTTAGAAGAGGCTAAGCATGAAGATCCAGAACTTCTTTTATTACTAAACAAAAAACCGGGAGATTACCTTTTTATTAAAAATTTAGAGAGTGTCCAGGGAGATGAAAGGGATGTAATCATCTTTTCAATAGGATACGGGCCTGATATTCATGGGAATGTGTCTCTTCAATTCGGACCACTTAATAACGAGGGAGGAGAGAGACGGCTGAATGTAGCTATTACTCGTGCAAGAAAAGAGATCGTTGTCTTTTCTTCTCTTTATCCTGAACATATGAATATTGCCGGTGTCCAGGGCAAGGGGGTAAAATTATTGAAATCATTCCTTGAATATGCCGAACACGGAGAAATATGTGAAAACGGATCCGGAATAACCGGAGATTATGAGTCTCCATTTGAAGAAGAGGTTGGTACAATTATTCAGAATATGGGGTATGAGATTCGGCCCCAGGTAGGATGTGCAGGATATCGGATAGATATAGGAATCGTGGATCCTGATTATCCCGGTCGTTATCTTTTAGGTGTTGAGTGCGATGGTGCCAGATACCATAGTTTTAAAACCGCACGTGATCGGGACCGGTTAAGGGAAGAAGTGCTTACCGGTTTAGGATGGAAAATTTACAGGATATGGTCTACAGACTGGTGGGAAAACCAGAAGGATGAGATAGCATGGTTGGAGATGGCGATAAATGATGCAAAAAAATTTCGACGGGATAAATTTGGGAAAATTCTAATGATGAAAGATAAAATTGGCTCTTCGTAGTTTCATGTGGGAAGTCAGGTTTATGCTGACATTTATATAGGTAGAAAGTGTAAAAAGCACTTTGTTTTTTATCTGCACAATCCGAAGGGTTATCTCCCAGGATGATAGAAGAGTTATTCAGATCTTTACTTATCTCATGTGGCTTTCAATGGAGAGGTTTTATAACAACCAGTATCAAAAGGGTTATAAAGAACTATTTAAATAAGGTAGAATAGAAAGGTAAAAATTTTATATTTTATGAAAACATCTTCATCTTCATATCTTGTCATCTGTACCGGGTATAATCCTGCTGATTATAGGCGTATCAGAGATCATCTGATTTCATCAGGATTTTTTTCAGTCATCTGCGGGAAGGATATAGAAGAGTTAGAAAGCCACGATGTTTCAGATGCTGATGTTATCCTCACCGGGTTTTTATCATCCTGTGAAGAGATATCAAAACAGATACAACAATATAGATCAGTTTATCCAGGATCGGTAATTATTCGTTGTATTAATGTAAAGACTCCGGATCCTGATCCCTATCCCTTACTCCCTCTCTTTGACGGGTATTTTCAACTTGATCCGGACTCGCTGGCATGGGGATTTAATTTAGTAGGAATCATATGTCAGGCCATTAAAACCCGGCATCAACAGAGTTTATCATATAAAAGAGGTTATGACATATACCGTGAGATTTTTGAAAATAATTCTATCCCTATTGCTTTGACTGAACCTGAAACCGGCAGGTTCATAGAGGTAAACAGATCTTTCTTAAGGTTATATGGATATTCTCGTGAAGAAGTGATCGGGAAGACTTCTGTCGAATTGAATCTGTTTATCTCTAAAGAAAATCGTGACAGAATCTTCAAAGAATGTACCGAAAATTATCCTTCCGGGGACATGGAGATCTCTTTTCGTTCCAACGATAACCAGATCATTAGGGCTCTCTTTTCAGTTGATATTATCGTTCATAACGGAAAAGAATTCTATCTTTCGACAATTAAGGATATCACCTCATTGAAACAGATAGAAACCGAGTTAAAAGATAAAAACCGTTTTATTGAAGATATATTATCGGGTATCAGCGAAGGGATAGTTGTCTACGATATTGATCTGAAATATCTGGTATGGAACAAATATATGGAGATTCTTACCGGAGTCCAATGCACAGAAGTTCTTGGAAAACCTGCACATGTTTATTTTCCTGAATTTAAAGGAGATAATGTTCTTCTTCTTCTGGAAAGAACGCTTCATGGGGTTACTTCTAAATCTTCTGATGTTTTTTTCTCAATTCCATGGACTGGAAAGACCGGATGGATATCAATCATTTATACTCCTTATCGGGATTCATCAGGTAATATTATAGGAGTAATCGGATCAATCAGAGATATCAGTGACAGAAAATATGCAGAAAATAAGATAATCGCCCATGAAATGTTGCTTCGTTCAATCATTGATACAGTCCCGTTCTGGATAATATGTATTGATACAGATGGAATAATCACCCTTGCAAATACTGGTTTCAGTTCTTCATTTGGACTTTCACCAGATATGATCGAGGGGCATTTGTATGAAGATTTTTATATAAGCAAACGTTTTGAACACCATAATACTCTTATTCAAAAAGCCCTCTCCGGAAGAGAGACTATATTTAACGAAGAGATGGATGGTAATGACTCTTCCAGCCATAAGAAATATCTCCGGGGAGTATACTCTCCCCTGAAAAGTGTAGATGGAAAAGTCTTAGGGGTGATATGTGTAATTAACGATATCACAGATCTTAAGATCGCACAAAAAACTATTGAAAATATAAATTCCAAGCTTCATCTGCTTTCTTCTATTACCCGTCACGATATCCTGAATAGTCTTACAGGAGTATTGGGATATCTGGTTTATATAGAGGATGAAAAAGATCCCAATCTTCTGAGATCATATGTTAACAAGGCATATCAGATAGCCCTGCTTATTAAGGAACAGATTGAGTTTACCAGGGATTATCAGGATCTTGGAGTGAAAGAGCCGACATGGCAGAATGTGAGGACTGTATTTTCTGGAGCCTCAAAAAAATTGAAATTTGGTGATATTAAGGTTGAAGTATCGTTAGATAATCTCCTGGTATACGCTGATCCCCTCCTAGAGCGGGTAATATACAATCTGATTGACAATGCTATCAGGTATGGACAGACCATAACCAGGATTTCAAGTTACTGGTACATGGAAGCGAATCATATTATATGGGTTATTGAAGATAACGGAGCAGGAATCTCTCCGAACATGAAAGATCGGGTATTCAGAAAGGGAGTGGGTCATAATACAGGACTTGGTCTGTTTCTGGCTCGTGAGATTCTGGATATATCCGGTCTTTCTATCTATGAGACCGGAATAGAAGGAAAGGGAGCACGATTTGAGATATTAATCCCGAATGGGTTGTGGCAGATTACCAAGGATACCTGAATATTTTACCCAATAATTCTCTTTTGCATTTTTTCAGGAATGTCAAGATTAACGAAAGAGCCTTAGCTTTGTGTTTGATTTGAACCGGATCAGATAATTCCCTTTATAAGAGTCTATTTTCGTAAAAAATCGAATTCAAAATTAAGGGTTTAAAGGATAAAATGAATCGGGTGGATCGGATCCTGGTAAGAATTTTGTTGCATATTCTTGTAGTACCTTTTCAGGATCAATATCCGCAAATCGTTTAGGAAATAAGGCTTTTGCGATATATAGCATACCAATAACAGCCCTTGGACTTGAGGTTGTATCAGTATACATTACATAGACTTGGTTTTCCTGAACAGCCTTTAGTTTAGATGATCCTAGTCGGTTAATAAATTTTTCCCTTACATCAGTAACGTTTTCACCGGTTAATACTATCTTGAATATTACATCCGGATTTTGTTCGATCAACCACTCTGGACTCACAGTTCCTGAAACTGATATGTTTTCTGCTATATTTTTTGCAGAAAGAATGGTAATGACTTGTTGCAAATCACTATCAGAGGCAAAAGTAGTATAATTTGTCCATGCCTCAAAATACACTCTCTTTTGCTCATACTCATTGATATTATCCATCCTTTTTTTGACTAGTGAAATGTAATACTCGGTAAAATTGGAATACAATTCTGCTTCCTTTTCTTTTCCAGTTATTTTTCCAAGCATTCTTGCCTCTTCAGGAAGTTTCTGCAACCTATAACTGTCAGTATATATGAGGGTTACATTCGTGGAGAGGATTTTTTCAACGTTCGTCGGTTTTTTATATCCATAAAAAATTAACAAGTCTGGTTTGAGTGAAATTATAGTCTCAATATTTGGCCTCATGCAAGTTCCTATACTAATTGCATTAGGGGTTTGTTTCAGGAGATATTGGTATTGATCAGTCATGGCTTCATCTACTAAGCCTACAATCATGTCACCAGCTCCAATATCAACAAGTAATTCAGCAGTTTGAGCGTTTTGACAGATTATTCGTTGGGGTGTATGAGTAATATTCACTTTATTCCCATATGGATCTGTTACGGTAATTATTGAGTAATTTATTTCAATTTGAGATTTGTTCGCTGATTCGGAATCAAAATCGATACATCCCATACTGATTGATAAAAGGAATAAAATAATAAAAATAAATAAAATACGTTTAAATAATAGATTTTTCATATGAATTCTCTTAAAAAAGTAATAAGAATTCAGGAAAGAATCGGAATTTCCGACCTAGCAAATAATTGCCCATTTTCATTTATCAATTCAACAATTACTGTTTTTCCGATATTTGCAGTCTTGGCAAAATAATAACTGGAACTCTGACCTGGCTGAAGATAAGTTCCATCTTGGTATGGAGGAAGTATGTATGCACTATCTCCTGGTGACCAAGTATTTATCCCCCCATTACCCCCCATCCAGGTTTCCCAAGCGCTGGTTCCGGCTGCGTTTGTAATTGTTGTTTTATTCACTACTGTTGCAGCATAAGTAACAATACCAAAAGCAGGACCTGGTCTCATCTGAATATTAATTTGTTTAGTAGAAAGTGCATCTCCACCAGTATGAGTAAGGACTACACCATTACTTACACTTAATTTACCAGAAAAAGTCATTGATTGGGGTCTTTGATAGTCGCTAGTTAACCCGGCAGCAAATCCGCTAACAACTGCTGCAATGATTATTGTTACTACCAGCATCAGCATTACTGCTATTACTGGAGATACAGCTTGATTTTTAATATTATTTTTCATCCTTATGCCCCCACCTGCACTATTTGTTTATAAATTATCTTTCCTGAAGGCCTATGGAAAAACGAAACCTGTACAGTATCACCAGCTCGCAGATTCTCCCAGCCTTTTCCAAGAATCGCCTGCATCCCATCGACATCTGAAGCAGTAAATGCATTTCTGTAAGGGGCATATTTAAATCGTCCATTTCCAATATAGGTATATCCGTATTGAACCAATGTTCCTTCTGCATAACCATATTCACCAGGACTAGCTCTCATTTTAGTTCCTCCCATTAGTGTATAATTTCCATACATTTGTTCGGGATACTGGAAAATGTCATATTTCACCCCGTTATATGTAACATTAAAAGTAGAAGGATAAACCATCAATGATGATCTGTTCATACCGACTCCATATCCAATCGGGACATGCCCTGCATAATATGAGGAAGTAACACTAGATCCCTGGTGATAATTTGGAAGACCCGTAGTCCATGGACCTGTAACATTAGCCCCACCAGTTATTTTTTCTCCATTACTATTTTTATTAGTAGTTGACCAAGTTGTAGTAATCTGAATATCCTTTGAAGGTATTGGGTTTTCAACACTGTTAACGTCAAATTCGATCCAGCTTCCGGCATATGTCCCGTCATTTCGAATTTCTGTATTTACAGTTATTGCTGGAGCTTTTTTCTGACCTGTTATAATTCCTCCTGCAAAAGAACTAACCACCGCTGCAATAATAATTGCCACCACCAGCATAAGCATAACACCAATAACCGGAGAAACAGCTTCATTCCTTTTTTTTGTTTGTGAAATCATTTCAATACTCTCCTCCATATTAGGATTATTTCATAATAATTCTTCTTTAATTATTATTAAATCATTCTTTTTAACATATTACAATAAGAAAATTTTACGAATTTAAAGAAAAATAAGTAATGATTATACAATATAACCTATCAGAGATCATAAATTAAATGAATTTTTACATTTATTAGTATATCAGAAATTATCTGACTAGTACTCCACAAGGTTGTTGCAAGGACAAATTTATTTTGAATATCCAGTCAAGCTGATATATTAACACTTGTGTAAACGCTCATTGATTTTTGATCAGGGGTTTATAAAGGAGCGCTCATTCGTTTTTGATCACCCATTTATCAAGTAGAACGAATAAATCCCCTCCTCATGTGAGGTGGATAATTGAGGTGAAAACGATGGCAGAAATCCAACAAATCGTTGCATCTTACACAAGATGTGGCTCATATAGCCAGGTTGCACGAGAATTCCATATCTCTCGTAATACAGTAAAGAAGTATGTTCTTCATGTAAATGAAGTTAGATCGGGTCTCCGGGAGGAGATTCTTCCGTTGAATCGTGAAATAATCCAACCTCCCCGTGTGGTAACTAACGAAATACTGACTCTGATATACTCTCTTCTTGAACAAAACCTAATTCATCCAAGAAAGCAGAGGATGAATGCACGGCAGATTTCAGATCACGTCATTCAAACAGGTTACTCTATCAGTTATGCTACCGTCAAAAGGATAATATCCTCCTGGAAAAAATCGCATTCTTCCCGTGAAGTCTACATACTCCAGGATCCAGAACCTGGATATCGTGCAGAATTTGACTGGTGCCAAGTTAGTCTTCAAATCCAGGGTATCTGGACGAAGGTTTCCATGGCAGTTATGGTTCTGACCTACTCGTTATTCCGGTTCGCCCGTCTCTATTACCATGAAACCCAACAAGAAGTTATCGATGCCCATATCCAATTCTTTAACGAAATTCAGTCTGTTCCCCGGTACATTTACTATGACAATATCAGGGCAGTTTATGATTATTCCCGGAAAAAGTATCAGAATACCTATCTTCAATTTGCATCCCTTTATGGCTATTCCTATGAAGTATGTAATCCAGTTTCTCCTCATGAAAAGGGTACAGATGAAGAGAGTGTCAGTTTCATCAGGAGGAATGCATTCGGAGAGAGGAACTCGTTTGAATCAGTTGAAGACGCTCAACAATGGCTAATCGCATCGCTTGAGCAAATAAATAACCTCCACGTTTATCGAAGGGATAAGACTCCCTATGAAGCATTGAAAGATGAACAGAGTTTCATGATTCCCCTTCCTTCTCTTGAGTACTCAAACGTTCTCACCAGACCTGCCAAAATATCAAAGTACTCGTTTGTATCATTTGACCGCAACTATTACTCTGTTCCTGATACGTATCGCCAGAAACATATTCTGTTAAAGATTTATCAAGATCGAATCGATCTTGTTTCCGGCTCTGAACTTATTGCATCACACCGGAGATTACATGGAAAAGGGAAGTATTCTTTAGATATCTGCCATTTTCTGAAAACCTTCGGACGAAAACCGGGATCAATCAGGTATTCTAAAGTTATTCAGCAGGCTCCTCAGATTCTACAAGATCTCCACAAATCCCATTACCTGGACAGACCATTGGATTTTATCCAGATACTGAATCTGACAGGGGAATGTTCCTTGCAGGAGTTAGTTACTGCTATAGAGGAGTTACAGAAGAGTCATATTCCTCCGGAATATGCTAATATACGAATGATTTTAAACAAAACTTCTTATCTAGTAATTGAGTCATTAAAAGAGTTTGATCTGGTCGATGTACCAGAACCGGATCTGACGGTATATGATCAGATAGTGGAGTGCGTAGTATGATGACTGAACTAGAAGATATTTGCAAACAACTCCATATTACTGGTGTTTACCAATCTATCCAGGAGCAATGTGGAGCTGATCCAGAGATAATTTCAGTTATGATGAAAGCCTGTCAATCCGAACTGAATATCCGGATGATGAATAAGCAGATCAGAACACTAAAACAAGCAGGTTTTCCTACTCAAAAAAGGTTCGAGGAATTATCAGTTGAGGATTTACCGGATGACGGAAGAATGGTTTTACCTTATCTAAAATTACTAAATTTTATTCAGGAAACGAAGAACGTGGTGTTTATCGGAAATTCCGGGACTGGAAAGACACACATGGCTATTGCCACTGGTGTCTTTGCATGTGAGAACAACTTCAAAGTGATCTTTAAAACAGCTGCAGGACTGGTAAATGAACTACTTGAAACAAAAAGAGCAGGGAGATTTTCTTTATTGATGAGGTATCTCAAGAAGATTGATCTCTTGATCCTCGATGAACTCGGCTATATTACCTTTGATCTCGAGGCAGCTGAGTTATTATTTCAGATCCTCGCTGCAAGATACGAGGTACTTAGTACGGTGATTACAACAAATTTCCGTTTTCGGAGTGGGTAAAAGTGTTTCATGATAAAACTCTGACTGGGGCTCTTCTTGATAGGATTACTCACCGAGCTATCATCGTTAACATGAATGGTCCTAGCTACCGAAGAAAAGCAAATAACTCTTAAATTGATAACCACTCTCCGCGAAGGTGGGATGCTTGTCCATCCCACCGAGCCTATCACAATCAGGGGAGGGTCTAAGGGAGGGGGCGAGGCCACCTCCCTTATTGGTCTTTCTTCGGAGTAATCTGTTTATATACTATGAAGATAACCTATCAATTAGGGCTGAGCAAAATTGAATGAGCGGACCTGAGCAATTTTGGATGAGCGAAAACAACTTGTTGTCATAATTTTGGAAATGGGCAGATGAATAGCCTGACAGGCCAATTTCCTATCCATGTTCAAAGACACAATTCAGCCTGTGAAAGCAATTCAATGGTTAGTTTTTTTGCAGTGTAAGCCCTAAAATAATAATAGCCTCTTCTGCCCAATTGGTTTTAATCGGAAAACTTATTGTACTTTTATAAATTAAGTCTGCTGCGAATCAGCATCGGGGTTTTAATAATATTTCGAAATTTTAGTGACATAATATCATAAGTATTAATTATTGTATTGGAAAAGATAATAAATTTAATTAAATATAAGAAATTAAAAATTTTTATAACAAAAACATTTATAAAAAATGATTTGTATTACAATATAAAAATCAAGAATTTTTCGCGTGAATTTTTGACAAGATCTCCCGCATGGATTCACCCCATGATCCAACATCTTCATGGGTGAAAATATCGACATTTCCTCCCTGGTGATTCCCTTCTGTGACTTGATCTTCAAGCCATGATTCGACTTCAAGATAGTTCTCTTTTAGTTCTTCAAGAACCATTTCATCAGCATCCCAAAGTCCCCTTTGTTCGGCTTCAAGAAGTCTGCGAGCAATTTCTTCGAGTGCATATGGATTGTTTTCTTCGAAGAAACGTCGCATTTCTTCGTCATTAACAAAGGTCTTCGCAATATCATCAAAAATCCAGTCGTCAACTTCTTGTGTCGAAGCTTCCCATCCGTAAACATGAGTAATCCTTCTCATGATATCGGCAGCACCCTGGTACCCATGTTCTTTCATACCATCAATCCACTTAGGATTAAGAAGTTTTGTCCTGACTACACGCCGGATTTCATCCGCAAGATCCCTGACCTCGATATTTTCCGGTTCACGAGTGTCCCCGTAATATGGTTTCACATCGTTACCTGAGTATACCCGTGCAGCAGCTGTTAGTCCACCATGAGTACCAAAGAAACAACAACAATCCAAAAGATCATATTCATCAGTAATTGTACTGTTGAATGTGACAGCTACTGTCGATAAACTGGAGATGAATTGTTCATGAGCTGCCTTTCCCTGAATTTCTTTTCCATAAGCATACCCATTCCATACTACAAAAATATCAGCTAGATCTGCTTCGGTTTTCCATGCACTGGCAAGAACTGCGAGATTTACGCCACTTGAATACGTGCCTGGTGGAGATGAAAAAATCCGGAGGGTAGCATCCCTCCATGTTAAATTGTTCTCCTTCATGTTTTGTAATGCATGCTTTCGCACGAAATTCTTTTCAGTTGGCTCATCAAGAGCCGCCACGGCCTGAATAGCCTCATCTAGCAACTCATAACAATTGGAAAAGTTATCTCTAAGAATTCCACCAGATCTCACTGTAATGTCAATACGAGGTCGTCCCAGTTTTTCAAGAGGGATTATGGAAAATTTTCGAACCTGTCCATTTGAATGCCACACCGGTTCGACGCCGATTAAAGCCATCATCTGGGCATACATCTCCCCGTCTGCAGACATTACATCAGTACATATCCAGAAAAATCCAACATTTTCCGGAATCGTTTTCTCTTCTCTTTCGTATTTTGAAATAAGAGACTCAGCAAGGTTTTTACCTACACGCCAGGCCGCTTTGGTGGGCAATTTGTAAGGATCAAGAGAATAGAAATTTCTTCCTGTTGGGAGTACATCGTCATGTCCCCTCGATATTAGACCAGAAGGCCCTGCAGGCGTATATCCACCACTTAATCCATTTAAAAGGGATTCTATCTCCCTGGACTCTTCAACCCTATGGTTGATATCCAATATTCTCTCACGAATTAAATCAAGTTCCTGTACCTGCCTTGAGGATAATGGATGTTTGAAAATTTCTGAATATGGTTTTTGGGTTAAATTCAGAGAAAATCCAATAAATTCCTTGTTAATAGTATCAAGAAGTTCAAGTATTGCCCCATATGATGCCTCATATTCGTCCGAATATTTATCCTGATTCTTCAGAAGATCTGTGAGATCAAAGCCCATTATTTGTGCAATAGTCCGGCGAGGGGAAGGATCTCCTGTGTCAAACCGGATGATTGAATTGATGAAATCTAGGCGTTTTTCACCTTCAGGAAGTTCTCCAAATGTGTGCATTCCTGACTGTATCTGAGTATTTCTGATTTTTGATAGAACTTCATGGGACCGGCTTACTATCTCCTCAAGAGACATATCGCTTGTTGTATGTGTGTCATTTTCCAAGTTGACAGCTTTTATCGCATCTATTATCAGGTGCCGAAGGGCATGAGCCCGGGCTTTATCATGTTTTGTATTTTCATATTGGCCTAAAAGAGTTTCGAGTTCCTCGAGTCCTTCGTATAATCCTCCCTGTGTCATTACTGTCTGCATATGGTCGACAAGCGTTGCATTCGCCCTCCGCTTTGCAATTGTACCCTCCGGCGGATTATCAGCGTTATATATATAGATAAATGGGACTGTCCCTGATGCAATATCTGGGTAGCATTCATCAGACAATCCAAGACTTTTTCCTGGCAAAAATTCCAGGTTCCCGTGTGTACCTATATGAATTACAATATCAGCATTGTAAATATGTTCAATCCAATAATAAGTAGCAAGATACTGGTGCGTTGGAGGACAATCCGGATCGTGGAGAATTTTACAGACTTCACCATCACAGCGGGCTCCATAACAACCACGTTTAGGTTGAACATGAATACTGACATTACCAAAAGTGAGGCCTGAAATTATTATTTTATTATCATAAACCATTCCGATCCCGGGTGGTTCGCCCCAGGTGTCGATCATTTTTTTCTGTGTAGTTATGGACAACGATGTAAAAAAAGGTAGATATGTTGACAGTTCCATTTGCATCAGAGCTCCACCATGAGTTACAATGTCTTCCACTGTCGTCCACCGGAACTCGGATTTGGCTCTCTTTTCTATCATTGTTTGTATGAGTTCCTTACCAGATGTAGGTGGAATAACATTGTACCCTTCTTTCTGCATCTGCTGCATAATATGAGCCATACTTTCGAGAACATCCAGGTGAATACCCCCACCGATATTTGCATCGGAATTTCCACATGGACTGTTATTGAGAATAAAAGATACTTTCCGTTTGTTAATCGGTTTTTTTGCAAGATTAATCCATTTTTTGACACGCAATGAGACTTTATGACATCTCTCAATTATCGCCTCTCGTGATTCATCACCTTTGGTAACGCTTCCATTAGATCCGATAAAGACAGGTTCTATCACGCCATCGAACTCCGGCATAGCCACAGAATGGCTGGTATCATAAGTCAGCCCTTCTGATTCACGCCATTGTTCCACGGTCATAAAACTCGAGACAATTGGTTGAAATACAGGTATATTTAAGATTTTAAGTAGATTAATACCCGTAATAATAGCAGAAGTACTTTCGAAATCTGTAGTACTTGTCGCACCAAGAAGATAGGGTACTAACTTTATAACTGCATCAACTCGGGATACTCCGTTATCCATAAGGTAATCCCTAATATCATCGGCAATACCATTTGCACCCACTCCTTCATCCTTTGCCCAATAGGTAAAAAACGAGATAACATTCAAACCATCCTGTTCTAGTTGCCTTATTAATGAATCCTCAATCGTAAGGTTACCGGAGGTCCACCAGAATCGTAGAAATATCACCCCAACCCAGTTTCCTTCCTGTATATGAGGATTATACCATTTGAGATAATCCTGAGTATTAGTAAATATTTTATCAGATTCGGGATGATAAATGCCGCTCCAGGGTATTTTTTTTGGATGATCAACAGTAATATCTTCGTTAGTTAGTTCTTTGCGGATATATCCTAGAAGATTTTTAAAATTTTCTTCACCTGAATAAAGGAAATATAATTGGCATGTGGACACAATTTCCGAGCGGACTGTTGAGTGAATCCAATCCGATGGATCACCCAGACAAATGATTGGCACATTTTCCCCGATATATTTTAACTCTTTATCAATCTGATCCCATACCATCTCTGATGAATGATGAAGTAGGATCGCATCAGAGTCAAGCATTGATTTTATAGCGTTTTTAAGAGCATCCTGCGACTGACCAAGAACTGTTGACGAGTAAAAAGTTAGATCAATGTCATTTTTTTCCGCTGCACGTTTTAGAACAGGGCCAAAAGCCCCCATCATAATTGAGGTAATTTTCATGATAAGTCAATCCTCCAGTTTCATCTATAGATTATGACGATCTACTCGATACATAAAACACTTGTACTAATAAGATATTATTATTCCTAAAAGGTATTACTTATTTATAAAAATTTAAAAAGTGGTAATTATTAAAACTTATAACGAAGGAGAGAATGAATCTGCTCTATCAGTTCCCGGCAGGAATTCACGGGCATATTCATGGCTTATCGCTTCAGGATCCAGATCCTGAAATAGATCTGGATACAGTGCTTTCGCCATATATATGTATCCAGATACTGCATGTGGACTACTAATCATATCAGTCTGAATTACATACACCTTACCTTTCTGAACGGCTTGAATATTTGTTGCACCCGGTCTGGAAATAATTGAATCGCGTACCTCTGAGGTGTTTTCTCCCTCAATAGCCAGCCTGAATATTACATTAGGATTCTGCTCTATGATCCATTCGGGACTAACCTCACAAGATACCATAGATATGTTACCTGCAATATTTTTTGCATGGAAACTAGTAATAAGATCATTATATGGACTGTCCTTGGCCATTGCTGTATAATCCGTCCATCTTTCAAAGAAGACCCTTGGTTGTTGTGATTCATTGGAACTCATATTGTCTAGTCTCTCCTTCACAAGGGCAAGATACTTCTCATTATACTGGGCGTAGCGTTCGGCTTTCGATTCATGCCCGGTAATCCTGCCAAGCATTCTCATCTCACTGGGAAGTTCATTGATATCGTAAAATTTTACATACAGCAAAGGAATACCTGATTTTAAAAGTTTATCATTATTTTGAGGTTTTGATTGGTTGATTCCATATGATATTATTATATCCGGATTCAGGGAAATTATCTTTTCAATATCAGGGATCCAGTAATCGCCAACGCTCTCTGCAAAGGGTAATTTATCCATGATATTATTCTCTTTAATTGTCATATTAGAGACTCCCACGACATTATTCCCAGCTCCAATCGTAATAAGTGCCTCTGTTGCTGTTCCAGGAAGAGATATTATCCTTTTTATGGGGTTATCTAGGTTAACAGTGTGTCCATATGAGTCATTTACAATCAGTGAATGACCAAATGACACATTTCCTGTTTCTTGTCCTTGCATTTTAGTGGAGATACACCCTGTAAACAGTATCAGCACGAATAATAATAAGACCAAAAATAATATTATTAATCTACTTGAGTAAAACCCAATTGCATTCTGAATCATTCGATACACCACATAAATTTCATAAAACTCCAACTAATTTTTTATTATGGATAAAAAGAACAATCCGAATCATGATCTATAATCCTGATGTTGTGATACTGGAATTTTATTAGATATACCTAAAACCGGATCAAAGAATCCGGTAGTTTCGGATCCGGGCATGAATTTAGTTGCATAATCTGAAAGTACATCTTCTGGGCTTAAATCTTCAAATCTTTCGGGATAAATCGCTTTTGCAATGTACAACATCCCTACAATTTGCCTTGGACCAGATAACATTCCACTGGAGAGGGCATATACTCTATTATTTTTCACGGCATTTGTCCGAAAAAAACCCGAACGGTTAATGATTTCATTACGAACATCAGATATATTCTCACCTTTTGTAACCTGTTTAATGATAATGTCAGGATCCTGATCTATTACCCATTCCGGACCAACTATAGCATAAGGTTGAGTAATATTTCCGGCAATGTTTTCGGCATGAATACTATTGATATAATAATCTCCTGGACTGTCCCGATGAGTGACCATATAATCCACAATTTGTTCCAGATAGACTCGTTTACGCTCATTCTGGGATATATTCTTGACTCTATCCTTTATAATGGAATTATACGCTCCGATAAACTGGATAAACTGCTCAGCCTGTTTTTCATGACCTGTAAGTGTTCCAAGTACACGTGTTTCATTTGGAATGTCACGAATATCGTAAATTTTGACATAAAGAACTGTAATATTAGCTGCAATAATTTTATCTATGTTTCCAGGGATGGAACCTGAATCACCGTATGCAATAAATACATCTGGATGAAGGGAAATAATCCTTTCAAGGTCTGGATTCCTTATCTCACCAATACTTTTTGCTTGTGGGATCCGACTCATCAGATATTTTTCTTTTAGAGCAGTATCAGTTACTCCTACAATTCGGTCACCTGCACCTATGGCAACTATAATTTCAGCAGAAAGACCATTCTGGCATATAATTCTCTTGACTGGATTAGGTAATTTTATGCTATTTCCAAAGGTATCGGTTACAGTAATAGAAAAATTTTCAGATATAGGAGATAATACCTGTGATTGAGGATTATCCGGGGAAATACAGCCCGAAATGGTACATAATAATATTAATGTACACAATAGCCCAACAATGCTTATAAAAATGCTCTTTAATCCAGAAACAGTACAATAAACATCTGAATTATTAAAGATTAGATTTAATTTTATTTTTTCCAGAATTTTATGCAAATTCATATTATTATGAATTATTATAAACTTAATAATTTTTGTATTTTAATCTTAATTTTTTATAATTATATATTACTTAAATCAACTTAACTGTAATATAATTAAACCTGAAATATTGTCATTCAAATTTCATCTGTTAATAATTAAACAATAACAATAGAATTTATTAGATAATACATTTTACATTATATGAAGTTATAATTCTATAAGATAAAACAGGATATTCTTCGAACTAGGATGAGTATTTTACATGATTCGAGAATAGTATATTAAACTTATGGTACTGCGAAAATACCACGATTAATATAATATATCAAAAAACTATTTTTATACTTATTTGATGGTCTCTTTTACCCGGTACGGTATAATAAATTTTCCTAACTCATTTTCGAGTTTAAATGAATCGACTCCATATACTTCCCTGATACATTCAGGGGTTAAAATATCTTCGGGCTTGCCATATCCAACCATTTGACCCTGACTTAGTACTAAAACCGTGTCAGCATACCTGTATGCTAGGTTAAGATCGTGAACCGCAATTATCATTGCAGTCCTTTGCTGCCAGGTTATCTGACGCATCGTTTCCATTACTTCAATCTGGTACCGGATATCAAGAGCACTGGTTGGTTCATCAAAAAGATAAAGGGACGGATCCTGAGCGAGAGCTCTTGCAATAAACACCTTCTGACGTTCACCACCCGAGAGTTGATCCATAAAATGACCTGCCATAAGTCCGATATCCAAAGCATCTAGAGACTGCTGGACACGGGAGAGTTCCTCATCTGATACCGACCATTTGATGTAACGACGCCGACCTAGCAGTACTGTCTCGAAGACTGTAGAATATAATGTGTAGGAGAAACTCTGGGGAACATACCCAATCTTGGTTGCAAGGTCGATAGGATCTATTTTTCTGACCTCATCCCCATCAATAGTGATAGAACCTGTTGTAGGTTCATGAATCAATGTGATACTCTTTATCAGGGTGGATTTACCTGAACCGTTTGGCCCAACCAAAGCGAGAATCTTTCCATCAGAGAGCGAAAACGAGATATTATCAAGCACTCTTCTTTTATCAAATTCCTTGCAGACTCCTTCTACTATTAGTTCCATCGAACCTCCTAGTATAAACCCTTCCCACGGGCCCTGACAATAAGGAATATGAAAAATACACCCCCAATCACGTACATAATAATTCCCACCGGTATCTCCACCGGACTCATTATTGTCCGTGCCACAGTATCAGAAATTAGAAGAATTGCAGCACCTGCTAGAGCCGAGCTGGGAATCAGGTACCTGTGATCGTTTCCGATCAGCATCCGGCAGATATGTGGTGCCATAAGCCCTATGAATCCAATAATGCCAGTGAAGGCAAGACAACACGAGGCCGCAAACGTTGAGATCATAAGTCCCTGAAGTCTTAAGCGGTGGACATTAATGCCAAGGTTTTTAGCTACATCATCCCCTGCAGAAAGTGCATTTAGATCCCAGGACATCCTTACAAGAAGGAAGAATGTTAAGATTGTAATAGGGATAAGCAGGAGAACTGCCGTCCAGCTAGCTCCCCACATACCTCCCATCAACCAGACAGTGAGATTTCGAAGCTTCTCATTGGTGGTAAAATACGAGAGTGCACTTACTCCTGCCGAGAATATATACCCAATTACGACACCTGCAAGGATCAGTGTTGACTGATTCATACCACGTAAACGTGCGATCCCGTATACTAGAAACATTGTAAGCCAGCCAAATAAGAATGCCATGATAATAATGAATACATCATCTCCGAAAGATAAGAACAACCCTCCAAAAAATCCTGGTCCTATGGCAATTGCGAATGCAGCACCGAATGATGCAGCTGAGGAGAGTCCCAACGTAAATGGACTTACGAGCGGGTTCCGAAGTAAACCCTGCATTACACAACCTGCCATGGCAAGACAGACTCCTGTTAGGATGGCAAGAAAAATTCGTGGCAGACGGAATTCTATGACAATCAGTTCAGCCTGAGGATTAACGGGCACGGGTACTGATTGGTACCATCCGATAATCCCTGGTGTGACGCTTTTCAGAAAATTATATAGATGAGCGGCAATAGAATGCCCGACAGAGAGTACAGTATCCCAAGGGGAAATCCGTACCGTACCGATCCCAGCTGAGATAATAGCTGTTGCGATTACAAGTAATAAAAGGAAAAGCAGGAGTGTGATACGTTTTTTGCTTCCTTCCCGATACAGGGAGTGAACAAATTTTTTTTGCGGTTTATCCGGGTTTGTATAGGGATCCATATTAATCTATCAATTTGAATCGTTCTTTCTAAATAACTGGGTTTTTAAAAGCGAAATTTATAATAGAAGAGACCTCTATCCAGATGTCTTAAATTCTTTAATTAGAGATGATATTTTCGAGTAATAAGAACTAATCAATCTTTTTCATATTATTATTATAAGACTTATTATTTATTACTTTTACCATTAATAGTCTAATTATTTATAATAAAACAAATAGTATTTATAAATTGTATTAATAATTGATGTAAAATCGCCCTGTATTTTATATAACTCCGATCCTCTTTACAGCATCAACTATTGAATCGGCTTGCAATTCTTCAAGTTTTAAGTACTTTGCCCCCATCTCATCAGAAATCTTATGGGCCAGTCCAAATAATATAAAACCCTGTTCTGTATCTATCACGACAGATGAGATCATGGAATCCTTAATTTTTGCAGCTATTTCAATGGCATCCTGAAGAGGAGCATCTGATCCCAGACCTACATTTGCTTTACCATCTGATATCAGGATTAAACGTGGAATTGTATGATTATTGATCATCATTTCACGCTGTAAAACTTCTAAACCCTTGGAAAGGCCTGAAGCAAGTGGAGTTTTTCCCCCGACAGGTAACATCTGCATATATTTCCTGGCGAGTTCGACACTTGTAGTAGGTGGTAGGAGAACTTCTGCACCAGATCCCCGGAAAACAACCAAACCAACCCGATCGCGTTTCTGATATGCATCTATCAGAAGAGAGAGAATGGCCCCTTTCACTGCGGTCATCCTCTGCTGGGCTCCCATACTCCCACTGGCATCGACTACGAAGAGGATGGTATTACCCATCTTTCGTTCCCTGACTTTTTCACGGATATCTGAAGCCTCGATCGATACTGCAAGTTTACCTCTACGTGAGATCTGATATGGGGCTGCCGCACGTATTGTTGCATCCAGAGCAATATCTGCTGTAAGCTGATTGGGAATCCTACTCCTGACATATTTTCCATCTCGCGACTCAGTTACGCTCCGCCTTCCACTCTCTTCCCGTTTGAATGAATCAATTCTCCGGGGTTGAGTAATAGACTTCTGATTTACCTTGAAAGGAGAGCCTTCAGCAAATTGGGTTGTTGTTGAACCATCTGGGATGGTGTTTTCCTGGGATTTTTGATTCTGCTTTGTATCTTCTTCTTTTTCTTCCGGTTGTTGACGTTCTTTTTGGGATTTCTCAATTGACTCATCTATTTTGTCTTTGTCCATCTGTTGATCTGATAATGGCTGGCTTCGTACTCTGTGGGAGAGCACGAGTTCTGCAGCTTCCCGGATATCATCTTCGTTTACTTCTGTTCTATTGTTGAAAGCTGCTATTGTCTTTGCAGTCTTCAGCATAATAATATCAGCCCGGTGACCGTCACCCGCCATATCCAGACATATTTGAGCAATCATGTAGATCATCTCATCTGATATTGTTACAGATGGAAGAAGAGACCGGGTAGATATAATATGGGCTCTTATCTCCTGCTCCTTAATGCTCCAACGATTACAAAATCCATGAGAATCAAGGTCATATTCACGCCTGCGTTTAACAACCTCTACGCGGGTATCTGCATCATGTATCCCCTCAATATCTACACACAGTCCGAATCGATCCAGAAGTTGGGGCCTTAGTTCTCCTTCTTCCGGATTCATAGTTCCGATCAGGATAAATGAAGCCGGATGTTCGTATGATACACCTTCCCTCTCTATTATATTTACACCCATGGCAGCTGCATCAAGAAGGACATCTACAATATGATCATTTAGGAGGTTTACTTCATCAACATACAGAATGTTTCTATTAGCTTTTGCCAGTACCCCCGGCTCAAATATTCGTTCGCCATATTTTAAGGCATGTTCTATATCAAGGCTGCCAACAACTTTATCTTCGGTTGCACTGATTGGTAGTTCTATAACTTTCATTGGGACCATTAATGTAGAAAAATTACCTGCCTTCTTTTGACACTCAAAACAGAGATTATTTTGATCTGATGGATCACACCCAAAAATACAACCTTCAACAACTTTGCCTTCTGGAAGTAAACTTGCTAGAGCACGTGCAGCTGTTGATTTTGCAGTCCCCTTCTCCCCTTTGATTAAAACACCACCTATATTAGGATTAATTGCATTAAGGAGAAGTGCTTTTTTCATCTTTTCCTGCCCGACAATGGCGGAAAAAGGATAAATTTCTTCAAAATGAGGCATAATTAATCCGTTTTATCAATGGGAATGAGTATGTTGATGTGAATGTGGTTGTTGCATATTATGAATGGATTGATCCAACTTCCTTGAATCCATCTGTTGTTCAGAGAATGGGCGTCTCCTCATACGATGAGAAAGTACCAGGGTTGCAGCTTCACGAACATCTTTTTCAGACACTTCTGCTCTGCCATAATAGGCAGCAATTGTTGAAGATGTCTTCATCATCGTAATATCAGCCCTGTGTCCATCGACTCCCATATCAATGCATATCTGGGCAATCATGTGAAGCATATGATCTGATATTATGATTGATGGAAGCAGTTCATGTGCTCTTATGATCCTTTCACGAAGTTTTTGATCTTCTCCAGTCCAAAGAGGAAGAAAATTATCAGGGTACTCCTCATATGCCTGCCTTCTTTTAATTACCTCAACTCTTGTGTCTGCATCCATTATACCTTCAATATCTACACAGAGCCCGAATCTGTCAAGTAGTTGAGGTCTGAGTTCACCCTCCTCAGGGTTCATTGTCCCTATAAGAATAAATGAAGACGGATGTACATAAGACACTCCCTCCCGTTCGATAAAGTTCATACCCATTGCAGCAGCATCAAGGAGAACATCCACAATATGATCATTTAGGAGGTTTACTTCATCTACATATAAGATATTCCGGTTTGCCTGGGCAAGAATACCAGGCTCAAATTTTTTCTCTCCTTTCTTTAAAGCATGTTCAATATCAAGGCTTCCTACAACTTTGTCTTCAGTTGCACTTATAGGAAGTTCCACTACCCGCATACGAGTTGCTTTTCGCTTGAGATCTGTTTTTTTCTGACAATCAAGACATTGGCTTTTAGTGTCATCGGGATCACATCCAAATATACACCCGTCTACAACATCACGATTAGGTAGCAGGTGAGCCAGGGCACGTGCAGCCGTAGATTTAGCAGTTCCTTTTTCTCCTTTTATCAGAACTCCACCAATTTTAGGGTTAATAGCATTAAGAAGGAGAGCCATTTTCATCTGTTCTTGTCCTACAATTGCAGAAAAAGGATAAATATCGTCAAAGTGATGCATAATTACTCCTTATATATCTTTCTCATTTGGTAATATTAAATCTGATTTTGGTTATATTAAATTGATCTTATTTCCCTTAAAAAACAAAAGATAACATTTTTTTGGATATTGTAATACGTAACCTTTAATTCTTATTATTCATACATTTTAATTATAATATTTTCATATTTCGTATTCGTATCATCATAATACTAAAAAAATTGCTCATTCTATTGCTAAAGTTCTTGTAGCAAAGATAATCACCTTTGGATATTAATCCTGGAGAAATTTCAGAATATGATCTTTTCGGTTTTGATTCGGGATATATGGAGGAAGACCTCATCAAAATTTGTTTTCCTTTGTTGACAAAATACCAAAGAAAACATCCGGTAACGCCTTCATTTTTTCAACCGTTGCAATTACTGGAAAAGCTAAAGCCTACAAAAATCATGCACCAATCAGGGAAAAGCCTGTATTTAAAGGTTACGTGTTCGTGAATGAATTCAGTTGTAAAGGATTGTAATACGAACAGTTTTCTGAAATATTTTGGTGGAATGAATAAAGGCAGACCGAATGATAAGATTTCAAACATGTTGAAGAATTTGCTTATGACCTAAATCTTAAACTGATTAATTAAAACTCATTCCATCTCTCTCAAATTATGTTAATTTCAGTAGATGAATATCATGGTGCTTTAATCAAATAAATTACGATAATATTATTGAAACTATCAATGAATCTACTGATATTGATATATATCGTATTGATGAATACTTCAATCAAGAAACTTGGATGATATATGCCTAAAATTATATATAATGAAGAGAAGAAGGATCTTCCAATCAATCCTTTACTTTGCCTTTTCAAGTCAGCGGGTTGGATCCGGGAACCTGAAACACAGGAGATGATTCTTAATTTCAATCTGCCATTTATTAATTCTACACTTGTAATTTCAGCATGGCACAAGGAAAGATTAGTGGGAGTTGTCAGGGTACTTTCTGATAAAATAATCAGATCAACAATTCACGACCTAGTTGTTGATCCTGATTTCCAATGCATAGGAATCGGAAGGGAATTGCTTAAACGTTGTATTCTGACATATCCAAAGACTGAATGGATTGTTCAGACAAATGATAGTAATGTAGGATATTATCTGAAAAACGGTTTTATCAGGTATCCAAGAAATGTTCTCTTCAAACCTTCTGTATGGGATCCGGAATACTAGGTAATGGTTCTGTAATATCATGAATTTTTGTAATTATTCACCTTGTCATCTAATAATGTGATTTCAGATAAAGCCAGAGAAGAAACTTTTTGAAAAAGATTTATATTCTATCAATGTAAAAGTTATCTAAATCAAACATTATGTTTGAAATATCTCACGTGATACTTATGCAAAATCAACAACGTAACGTGCTTATACTCCTCATAATGGCAATGGTCATAGTTCTTGGAGTAATACTGTTAACCGGTAATATCATAGAACCTGACTTCCTGGCCTGGTTTTTCATACTTGTTGTGATTATCCTTGTATTAAGCCTCCTGAAGAGAAGTATCAGCAGAAAAAACCGTAGTATAATTGTATTTTTAGGTCTTTTCATGATTATTGCAACGATCGTTATACAACTCACCTGGAATTTACCTGATAACCCTGTATCAATTTCTGCTGTCTTCATCTGTGGTTTTATTCTCCTTATATGGGCCTGGAGGCTTGGAAGGTATGAAAGCCGGGATAATATGATCCAGGACGAACGATCCCTGAAGATCGGGACATATGCAATCTCTTATTCCTGGTATCTCACATTCCTGGTTGTTGCCATGCTCGGCTGGCTGGCAGCTATGGGAAAGATATCTCTTGATATCTCCACATTCTCTTTTCTGCTCATCATTCTCATGCCTGTCAGTGCATGCTTCTTTCAATGGTACTTTAACCGGGTTGGTGATGTTTTCTAGAGGGCGAAATGTACACCAAAATAAAGGAATACCGGGCTAGAAATGGCCTGACCCAGGCAGATCTTGCTGAGAAGACCGGTGTAAGGCGTGAGACCATTGTCTTCCTGGAGAAGGGACGATATAATCCATCTCTCCGGCTAGCCCACCGGATTGCACAAGTTCTCAACACCACTGTTGATGAGATCTTCTTCTTCGATGACGAAGACGGAGAAAAGGCATAATTTTCATAACAATTAACAAATAATAGTAATGTATAATTATTATTTTATTACGACGAGGTAAAAATGTTTGAGTTTCTAACATCTCCAAAAATTTTCTTTGAAACATGTGCAGGGAGAGAACCATCTCTTAAGATTCCTGCCCTTATCATCCTGTTAATGTCAATTCTATCAGCTGTATCAGGTTACATGATGGGTGAACTCACCGGGCGTCTACTATCAGGTTTCATGGAGGGGATAGCCCTTTTCACAGCAATTAGTACATCTGTAATCGCATTTATTGGCCCCTGGCTAATATGGATCGTTATCGTAGTGGTCCTTATGATTATGATTCGTATCCAAAAGGGATCCTGTTCATTCAAACGGGTTGCCGAGATCTCCGGGTACAGTATGTTCCCTCTCGTTATCGGATCGGTGATCAGCCTGGTCTTGAGCCTGTATTACCTGCCTGGTATCAAAGTCACACCTATCAAGGTGGCTGATCCGGAACAGATCCAGGTGCTAATAACAAATTTTATGAACAATCCGATGATGCAGGAGTACTCTCTGATTTCGACTTTCCTGATGTTCATCCTCCTGATCTGGACTGCTAATATCTGTGCAATCGGACTTGAAAAATGTGCCAACCTCTCAGTTAAGCAGTCTCTCATCGCTTCGGGTATTCCGGTTGTATTGTACATCCTTTACTCTCTCTACACCCTCGGAACGACCTACCGGTGGTTCTGAATGGATAAATTCACCCCGCTCTTTTTAGTAGTGTTAACTCTTCTACTGGTCCCGGTATACGCTGCCACAGATGACGATACTGATGCGGCGGCTGCCCAGGTCGAAGTTGCTGAATTAAAGATTGATCCTGCGGTTCTCATGCCTTATGATACTGCCATGGTTACGATCATTCTGAAGAATACCGGCACTAAGGCAGTTCATATATCTCATGCCCTGATTTATGACAAAGATTTAAAAATCCTCACTGAAAATTACGGAAAGGTTGGATTCATCGGTGCCGGAAACAATCTTACACTAGAGTATACCATCCAGGCACGGGCAAATCCCGGGATCTTTTATCCCACCCTCTCCCTTGATTTCCAGGGTGCTCGTTTCCTGAGGAATCCGTTCCGTGTTCTAGTACAGGAGGAACCTCTAGAGATATCAGTTCTCTCTAAACCAGAGATCTTCATTGAAGGGAAAAAAGATCTTGTGTACCTCCACGTAGCTAATCCCCGGGATAATACTGTTACCGGGGCGATGATCACCGTGAATGGTACCGGACATGAGATTACTCCCATCTCTTATTTCATCGGAACCCTTCCCTCTGATGCTGTGGCAGAAATCCCCTTCAATATTACTCCGTACGGAAACCATTCGGTAGAATTCTCTCTTTCGTACCAAAACGGGATCAACAAGCATAATATCTCCTATTCCCTCCCGGTTAACCTGGGTGAGAGTAGGAAACGGGCAAATCCGGTCATCTCAAACGTTGTGGTCGAAGACGAAGGTAACTTCTTAAGGGTCACAGGAGATGTGACCAATTCAGGGCTTGAAACCGCAAATGCCGTCGAAATCACCTCTGCAGAACCGGCTTTACCGATTTTTCCATACAAGATCTACGCAGTTGGTGCCCTCAAACCGGATGACTTCTCAAGTTTCGATATAACCTTCCGAGTTGATGCCAATGCTACTGAAGTGCCCCTCCGGACGAGTTTCAAGGATCGGGACGGTAACATATTTGTCTCTGATACTCCACTTGAAATCGATAGCCAGGCGGGGTCTATTGAAAAGGATCAGCCCTCTGGATTACCTAAAGAGATGATGTTTGTCGTAATCGGGGTAGTACTCTTCATGGTGATCATATCAATCTGGTTCAGCCGGCGAAACTGAGCATGACCCTGCCGATGACCATAAAAGATACTGAACCGCTCATGGAGTTCTCCGGAGTGACGAAGATCTACCCCCTCTCGTCCGGTGATGTAACCGCCCTTTCGGAGATCTCCCTTATAGTTCAGCCGGGAGAGTTCATTGCTATCATGGGACCCTCAGGTTCTGGAAAATCAACATTACTGAACCTGATGGGATGTCTTGACGTACCGACCAGGGGAAATGTCTATATCAGGGGCCGGAGTATTAAAACCCTCTCCGATGATCAACTCACCATTCTGCGGAGGGATGAGCTGGGTTTTATCTTCCAGCAATTTAATCTTATCCCCCTCCTAAATGCCCTTGAAAATGTCAGGTACCCGCTGATCCTGAAAACCGGGATGTCGGCTTCACGGGAACGGTGCCAGGAGATCCTGACTGCTGTCGGCCTTATTCCCGAACTATGGAATCACAGGCCAAATCAGCTATCGGGAGGTCAGCAACAACGGGTGGCCATCGCACGGGCCCTTGTGAATGATCCATCAATTATCCTGTGTGATGAACCGACCGGGAACCTTGACACGAAGACCGGGCAGGCTATTATGACTCTCCTTGACCGGCTTTGCCGCGAAGAAGGAAAGACGGTGATTATGGTCACCCATGACACAAGGACAGCGGATTATGCCAGACGGGTGATAAGGATAGAAGACGGCCGGATTATTGAGGAGATCTGATGGCAGGAGGATCTCTTTTCTTTAGTCTTGCCGTCCGGAACCTGCAGATGCACTGGCTCCGGTCCCTGCTGGCCGCGATAGGAATTATAATTGGTGTCATTGCCATCTCCTCGATGGGAATTCTTGGTAATGCTCTCTCCCTTTCGATCACCAATTCACTCTCTGATGTTGGTGACTCCATAGTTGTCACTCCCCATGTCGGGTACCAGGGGGGGATGGGGGTGAGCTCCTCGACGAGTGAACGCCTGACTGACAGACAGATTGAACTGATTAGACGGGCTGCAACTACTAACAAGGTGGTTGCTATATATTCCGGAGGTGATCGGGTTAAGGTAAAAAGGGATTATTTGTATGCCTCGGTGTACGGTATAGATCCCATGGATATTCCTTCCCTTCTCGAGATCGACAAGGGCCAGTATCTACGTGGATCCTCTGGGGTAATAATCGGTTCTAAATTTGCAAAAGACAATAACCTGACAGTGGGATCCCGGATCCTTATCGGTGAAATAGAGAGCGGGGTCAGGGTGGTCGGCATTCTCAAGGAACGGGGAATGGGTTTTGACATAAATCCCGATTCTGCAATCATCTCCTCTGATCTCTGGTACCGGGACTTCTATGATACAAGAGGGCATGATATGGCAATCATCAAGGTTACTAATCTTAAAGATATCGATCGAATCAAGACCTCGATAGAAAATCAGCTGAATAAGCGGGAAACAGAGGTGGATGTCTATGAGACCCGGATGATTCTTGATTCGATCACTGAAGCGTTTGGCCAGATTACTCTCTTTACGATGGCAATCGGGGGCATTTCACTCATAGTCGCAGGAGTTGCTATCTTTAATGTGATGATGATGTCGGTTATGGAACGGTACAAGGAGATCGGTATCATCCGGTCTATTGGAACACGAAGAGCAGAGGTCAGAAGCATGTTCATTTATGAGGCCCTGATTCTCGGCCTCTCCGGTTCAACAATAGGGGGTATCATAAGTTTTGGACTCTGTTACCTGGTTGTTGCCGTTTTTATGAACGATGTCTCGTATATCCTTAATCCTTCGTCATTGATTCAAATCCTTTACGGTATGACATTCGGAATTGTGACAAGCATGCTCTCCGGGCTCTACCCGGCCTGGAAGGCCTCAAGCCTCAATCCGATTGAAGCCCTCCGTCATGAATAAAAATTAGATTCAAAGAATTCTTAATTATATCAGGTATTGATTTTTATCACCTGATCATACAGAATTTCTATTTATCTGTTTTGAGTAAAATCATATTGTGTACTTGCATTTCCAATAAATTCTTATGGATACCAGGTATCTTTTGACATATCCCATTATTTATTGAAAATGCGATAAATATGTAAATATCTACTGGTTTAAGATATGGAAATTTATTGTAAGGATAAACTAATTGCATCAATCTGGGGACATTTTTTAGTTGATCTCTACACGCCCATTCTTCCGATAATACTTCCTGCACTCATTCTGAAGATGGATCTTTCATTTTTTCTAGCAGGATTAATTGTAACCACATTTAACGTGACTTCTTCATTGGTTCAGCCATTTGCAGGATTATATAGTGATAGGACTGGTAGAAAGGCAAATATTTCATTATGTGTCTTGTTCTCATCAATTGGTATTTCTCTTGCAGTTCTAACAGAAAATTACTATGTGATGTTAATTCTGGTATCAGCAGCTGCACTTGGTAATGCACTCTTTCACCCGGCAGCAATGGATTCTGTGTTCAGACTAAGTCCTCCATATAAACGGGGATTATATAACTCCATATTTACCACAAGTGGTAGTATCAGTTATTCGTTAGGGCCATTAATTGCTGGAGTAATGATAACCTTCTTCGGACTTACAAGTCTTGTACTGCTTGTAATTCCAGGGATCGTTGGGGCTATATGGATCCACAGTGTATACAAAAAAACCTGCAACATTGATAATATGCAGTATACACGTAAAAGTCCGGTGGAAATAAAGGAGAGAAAAAAATACTGGTGGGTTCCTGCAGGACTTGTGGTTTCTTTATGTTCACTTCGTGCCTGGGCATATATAGGAATAATTACATATCTGCCATCACTGTTGATATTAGGTCAGTACGGAATGGATACCGTAACAACCTCCATTATTGTCTCAGTTATGCTGTTTATTGGTGTTGCTGGACAGATTGCAGGAGGTTATTTCTCTGACAGGTTTGGCAGGAAAAACATGCTGGTATTTGGGTTTGCCTCTGCCATTCCTTTCTTCTGTTTAATATTTCTCTCCAAAGGATGGCTTATGTACCTGGGTATTTTCATGTATGCATTCTTTGCAAGTTTCTGTTATGTAACATCTGTTACTATGGTGCAGGAGATGTTACCTGGAAGTGTTGGTTTTGCATCAGGACTAACACTCGGACTTTGTATCGGAGTTGGCGGGGTTGGTGCTGCAGTTATAGGCTGGGCAGCAGATGTTATGGGATCACTTTCGGATGCAATGTTCCTGCTTGTTATTCCGACAATATTGTGTCCGATACTTGCATTATTTATCAGATATCCTGAAGAATTGAGAATAAATACAATGATAAAAGTAGGAAAAAAACATTAATAACTTATATTCTCTTGTTATATTTTCATCCCGGGTATTTTCCCTGATTATTCTTCCATTATCTTTAAAAATTGATGAGGGTTGAGATTGAAATTTTACTCGTCTGCTGCCTGGCAGTATAGCTTTATGGCTGGAGGAGTCCTCACAGCATTCATAAGTGAAGTGAATGCTGACCAGGATAATTATAACTGGTATCCTTTAAGTCTTTTTTGCCCATATTTAAATCATTCAATCAGAACTAATCCGGGTTTATTTTTTTCAGGGATTGTTCCTTAAGCATATCCCTTACTCTCTCTATCTCTTCGCTCTTCTTATCATAATCACCCTCAATCAGTCCTTTTAGTTCATTAAGGATCTCCTCAAGACTCCTGGCCAGGTGATAAATTTTAATTGGTCGCCCCTTATTCTCTGACAGAAGACTTACAACCTTGATCCATCTTCTTTTTATCAGATCAGTAATAGCAAGACTAACTTCAGGCTGCCGAAGATCACATACCCGTTCCATGTCCCTGGCAGTAAGATCAATATCCCATAATGCCAGAACTAAAACCCGGGCGGTGTTTTTCTTTAGTCCGATATCCCAGAATAGTGCTGCAATCTCCTCCTCCCCCTCGGAAAACTGCAGAGATGATAAGTCTCTCAATCTTAACCCCCTAGATCTATCTGTGCATTAATATAATGCACGACGCAATATATCTATCGATTCGAATGCAGAGGGATTGATGATCCTGGGAACTAAGAAATCATCCAGATAATTATCAAATTATATTTCCTGCTATATTACGAATTTACATACCACAGCTTTATAAATGCCGAAAATAAAGTGAGAAACATCAGGTGGAAGTTATGCTGGAAAATGTAAAAATCGGCAGGAAATTGATAGGTGGATTTATACTTACCATCATCATTATGCTCATCATTGCAGGAACGGGGTTTGTTTTTATAAGCAGCCTTGCAGAGAAGAGCCAGGCAATGTATAATGATAGGTTATTACCGATTCAACAAATTGGAGTAATAAACGGAGCGTTCACTCAGTTCAGGGGAGATGTATATAAAGCGATGCTTGTTCCGGCAGAAAGAGATACAAGTCTCGCCTCGGCAGAAACGGCATTGCAAAGTGTAGACACCCAGATAGCATTAATTGAAAAATTAAACCTAAATCCTGAGGAAAAGGAAGTATTCGAATCTTTTAAAACGGCTTTCAAAGGATACAAGGATGAATCAAATAAACTCTTGAATCAGATAAAAGAAAATAAAATAGATGAGGGAATAAAAGCCCTGTCAGCCGGAACAGTACTTGCAAATTACCGGACCCAATGTATTTCAGCCCTTACAACCCTGATGGAGACAAATCTTAAGGTAGCGGAGCAGATTGAAGAAGAAAATACCAGTAATGCAGAAACCGCAAAAACCACGATGATCATTATCACTATTCTGGGAGCAATTATAGGGATCGGGTTTGCATATGCCTTAACCCGTAGTATTACAGGCCCGCTCGCAAAAACAGTTGAAATGATCGAGGAGATGAGGCATGGCCACCTCGGTATGAGACTTTCAATGAATCGGAAAGACGAGATTGGAATTCTTGCCGGTTCAATGGATACTTTTGCTCAAAACCTCCAGCATGAAGTTATTGGTATTATGAAATTGATTGCATCCGGTGAAAAGGTTGCTTCAGTTACTATCATGGATGATCGGGATGAGATTGGTCCTGCCCTGAAAGAAACCGTTGATACCCTGAATAACCTTCTTGAAGAGACTAAACAATTATCTGAATCAGCAGCTGAAGGTGATTTAAATATCCGGGGAGATGTCATTCGGTTCAAAGGAGGATATAGAGATATTATAGCAGGAATTAATACTACTATTGAAAATATTATCGGACCTGTAAATGAAGCAATGAACCTGGCCGCTGCATATGCCATCGGAGATTTTTCGGCGAAATTCAATAGGGATATTCAGGTGAAAGGAGACTTTATTCCATTCAGGGATTCCCTGGAAAAAATCGGTATTGATACGGGTCAGGCTATAGGTCAGGTGAAAAATGAGGTTGATTCACTTCTTGCAGGCATGGAAGAGACAAGTGCAAGTGTGGAAGAGGTCACAGCGGGTGCTCAGAATCTTGCTCATAATGCAGAGATGGTAAGTGATCTCTCTGAAAAAAGTAGTAATGGTGTAGCCCAGGTTCTACAGGCGATGAATGATCTTTCAGTAACCGTATCGGCCGTTGCCGGCCAGGCAAATGAGGTGGCAAATCTAACTCAGGAGACTGATGATTTATCGAAAAAGGGAGCCGGACTGGTTGAAAGAACAGATCAGGGAATGCAGAAGATTACTTACTCCTTTAATGAGACTGACAAGGTTATAGATGAGATAGGAGAACAGATGGAGAATATCGGGACAATTGTAAATGTTATTAGTTCCATTGCTGATCAAACCAATTTACTAGCCTTAAATGCTGCAATTGAAGCTGCAAGGGCAGGAGATGCAGGACTTGGATTCGCTGTTGTTGCCGATGAAGTAAAGGCGCTGGCTCTTGAGTCGCAGCAGTCTGCAGAAAAAATTGCAAAACTGATTACAGATCTCCAGAAAAAATCCAAAGTTGTAACTGAATCGATGAAAACGTCTTTAAATGATGTTGAAGAAGGAAATGTAGCCGTTAAAGAGGCCCTTACAGTCTTTAATAAGATTGCAGATGCTATTGCTCTGGTCTCCATGAGGATTGGTGAGGTTGCCGGGGCAAGTGAAGAACAGGCTGCATCTGTTCAGGAGATCAGTGCAAGTGTACATGAACTGGGCAGCCTGATAGAACAATCGGCAAAAGAGGCGACGGACTCATCAGCAGCTACCGAAGAGGCTTCTGCTGCTCTTGACCAGATTACCCGGGTAATTACTGATGCAACCGCTTCAGTAGATCGGATATCTCAGTCAATGGGCCGATTTACTATCTGATTTTCACTCTTAATTTTTAGACCAAAAATATCAAATCATTTTTTCAATAAATTACAATAACTGATATATCCCGGTGAATTGTCAGAAAAAAGGAAAAAAAGGGAATACCTTTGTCGGTTATAAAAGAAATAAACTCTTAAATCCGTTTATCTGTATAAATAACCCGTTGGTTTTTTCTCCTTTTATCGTGCGTATATGATTGTTCCTACATTCTCACCGTTAACTGCCCGTGTTATCATTCCTGGTTTATGGCCATTGACTATCTGGACTTCAGATATATTCCTGCATTCCAGCATGAGTTCAACTAGTTTTCTTTCAAGTACCAGATCTTCCATATTTAAATTAATTAATTCTGTTGCTGTGATTTCAGGTATTAATTCCGCATCAGGATATTTTGGATGGCGGGTATATAATCCATCCACGTTTTTGGCAAGAATACATCTCTTTGCTCCGAGCACTTCTGCGGCAAGGAACGCTCCTGTATCTGTACGATGAGGAGGGATACCTCCGTTGGTCCGTTCAGACGGATGTTCATAAAGACCATAGGGAGGAGTTCCATGGGTTATCGGAAGGGCTCCCATGCCAAGAAGTGTAGGGATCTCCAGTAGATCACTTGTGTGAATGCGTTTAGCCTTATAAGATGCCATCAGAGTTGCAAGCATCAATGCATTCTGTTCAGATATTTTACTTGTAAGTTCAGCAAGCACTCCGGTAGGCATCCCAAGATCAAGTCCTATATCCATAATATGCCTGACCCTGACACCCCCTCCGGTTATCAACAGAAGCTGATGTTGTTTTGAAAGTGCTCCTAGTTCCTCAACAAGTGGCAGAACTACCTCACTTCCATAATCGATGATGCCGTGCCCGCCAATTTTGATGACATTAAGTTCAGGTAGTATACGGACAAGTGGCCGGTCTGAATATCTGTCAAATAATCCCTTTCTGACCAGTGTCTCGCCCTGTAATTTGTTTTTAATCTCGTGTCTTTCGTGCATATTTTTACTCGGTAACCTATATATAGTATAAAGATCTATAGATAGATTGCTAATAACCAACTGGTATATCATCTGTGATACACCAAGGTATAGCAGAGGTGGAAGAAATGAAAATCTATGCACGTGAACGCCAAAAAGTCGGAGAAGGTGTCAAACAGCCTAAATACAGAATTGTTGCAGTAACCGGAGGCCAGATTCAGATAGTGGCAACACATTTCAGAAAAATGGAACTAGAGATGATTGCAAAAGAAGTTGGCGCTGAACTGGTTTTATTAGAACCTGTACCCGACGATCAGAAGAAAAAACACTAACTTTTTGTGTATACTTATTGTGTTTAAAAACTAACCTATTCTATATGACATCTCTCTCAATTGAGGCTCTTTTTGAATCTGCAGTCAAAATTTATTTATTTGAGGATAATGCAGTCACTCTGACCTTTTCTAAATCAGGTATTCAGATCAGGTTTCCGACGACCAGACGACTAGCTGAATTTCTGGATGTTCCCCATTACTATATTCTGCCATATTTTGCGATGATGGAAGAACAACAACTGGTAACCAGAGCTGAACGTGTCGGGATATTAACAACAAGCAAAGGAACTGAATGTTTACTAACACTGATGCGTAATAATTATTTAGCAGATAGTATAGCAATTTTGGGAGAAAATATTTTTAATGAGATTGTAAGCCGGATAAAATAAATTAGTCCGAATATCATTTCAGGTTAATTTCTCATCAGGAAATTCATTCTATTCTGTTAATCCCGTTTTACAACATGCCACTGACCTTCTATCTCCTCTACAAGTAATATGGGTTTTCCAAATATCCTAACCGGTTGAGGGAATTTTCTCATCTGAACAAGTCCCTCCTTTAATTCTCTTCCATCAATTGAGATCACTGCTTCTATACCCGTTTTAAGGAGGTCAGATACTTTCATCGGGCCTGTTTTCCCACGAATTGTGCCGATTTCCAGATATCTCCCATCCATTCCTGATGCTGCAAGGGCCGCTCCTGCCAATGCTCCAATTATTCCTCCGTTTGTTCCGCCAAGTCCAAATAGGGGAATATTCAAATTATCTGCCAGTTTTAGTGCCTGTTCTTGTGTAAGTATCTTTGTTTTGGCATCCTGGCCATATGTGATGAGGGGAGCGGTGACCTGGTCATGCCTAACCAAACATAAACCAGGATCACTACCATGTATAAAATTTGAACGCAGGAGAGATATCGCCTCATCACAGAGCAATAAAGACGACTCTGCAGGAATGTATGAAAAATGAATAACCGCCCCACTATTGTGAGATGTATAAGGGATATCGGGATGGACATAGAATTGGTGCCTTGTTACAAAAAGAACCGGATATTTTTTCCCTAACTCATCAGCTATCTGTCTGGATAATCTTCCTGTTCCTATTGTATCAGGCATATCAGTATCATCGATTGCAAGGTAACTCATCATAAATAAATTCAGATCTCCTAATTTAGAATAATTGCATAATATTAATTCTTGGTTATATAAAATGAAAATTACAGAAAAATACAAATCAGCGTGATAATAGAGATTAACACCTTACGACTTTTATAAATACAGATTTCGGCTCTTTACAAGGAGGGCATCGCCAGGTTGAAGGTAATGCAGTAAATGGCGTTCCTGGTGGAATACCCTGTGTGGGATCGCCTTTCTCCGGGTAATAATTGTACCTGCATGCATTACAACGGTATACATCCATATCCGTCTTGGAGGATGAGACTACTTTTTTCATAAAATACCTCTTATTTAAACTTGAGAATTTTCCCTGTGGTATATTTTATCTTAAGATTACCGGACTAGGGTAAAAATCGGGTTAATCCTTTATATTCAGGACGAAAATAATCCGACTGCAGGAAAAAAGAGAGATTACCTCTTCATGGATTCGATCAGACGTGAAATTGGCATAGGTTTAAGATCAAATCCGAAGGTGTCAATAATATAAGTCCTGACTTCCTGGACTGTCGGTTCTTTAGCTTTGAACTCTTCTTTAAGCTGGGCAATCTGCTTGTCAGTAAGTTTTCCCTTATGCTCAGGTTTTACTTCTGGTTTATTTGCATCTGTTTTTACGGAATCGGATGCTAAAAAGATCTTTCCGTAGATTATCTCTCCTTTCCGCTTGCCATGACGTTCACCAAGGTCACCATAGTAGACCTTAAAGTTCATCTTCTTTCCATCAAGCTCAACCTCTTCTTCGTGGTCATACTTGTATGATGGCATCATCCTTTCTACACCGCCAAGGTATATCTCTCCCTTGACCATCTGTCCACCAACCCGACCTTTTGCAATACCCTTGACAATGATCTTCCCGCCATCTGCATGGGTTGCAAGGTGAACATCTGCATTTCCACCGATTTCAATGGTTCCCCCGTTGATGTTGGAACCGACATCAGAGCCAACATCACCTTTTACAATGATCTTCCCGCCCTGCATGCCCCGCCAGTCACCCCGATAGGCTGCACCAATGTAGTTCTTTGCATTACCATCGATGATCAGTTCGCCACCAGTCATGGCTATACCGGCAAAGGAATCTACATTTCCTTTCACTACGAT